>Ga0307375_10001306_pt1 | contig 27581 bp, 21 predicted proteins | sample TR1MG_FD_202531 | JGI IMG/M metagenome (GOLD analysis project Ga0307375, IMG submission 202531) | Soil microbial communities from Risofladan, Vaasa, Finland - TR-1 | ecosystem: Environmental > Terrestrial > Soil > Coastal area > Acid sulfate soil | place: Finland: Risofladan, Vaasa | collected...
TGAAGCAGACAAATGTAAAACAAATTGTTGCAAGGCAAAAGTACAAACTTATGGGGCAAGTTTCGACATCCCTTTTTTAGTGATATATAAAAACAGCAAGAGAAATTTTTGTTACTTTACTATCTTTGCCTTCTTCAAGCAAAAATGAAACCATAATAATAAAAGTCACCTCTAATGTTTCGAATTATTGCTAGGTTGATCCTGAAGAACCGGCCTGTTGTTATCGTTATTATTTCCTTAATTACGCTGGTGATGGGGTATAAGGCAACCCAGCTTAAAATGCTTTATGAACCAGCCTCCCTTCTGCCTGCCGACGATAGCGTTCAGGTAAACTACGATAGTTTTACTAAGAAGTTTGGCGCTGGTGGCAACGCTATTTTTATAGGTATTACCGACAACAAATTTTTTACTTATAAGCATTATTGTGATTGGCGCGATTTACAGCATTCCCTGAAGACAATCACCGGAGTTAAGCAGGCATTTTCGATTTACGATATTTATACCCTCCAGAAAAATACAGAATTAAAAAAGTTTCAGCTGATCAAAGTCGTTCAGGCTGGCATTGATGACCAGATGCAACTTGATAGCATTCGGCAAGTTATTTACTCGTTGCCATTTTATAAGGGATTTCTCTATAACGACACCACCTCTACTTTTATCATGATGGTTTCGCTGAATAAGGAAATTCTTCAGAGTGCTCAACGCGTTGCGCTTCTCGGCAATATAATGACGGCGATTAACCATTATGAACAGCAATCGGGCGTTACGGCCCACGTTTCGGGCCTTCCATACATTCGAATTACCATGGCTGAAATGGTTAAGTCGGAAATGTTTTTTTTTATTTTTCTAGCCATAGCAGTAACCGCACTGATTCTTTATCTGTTTTTTCGATCGTTTAAAGTGGTGTTCTTCTCTCTTGTGGTTGTTGGCGTTTCGGTTATTTGGGCAATGGGCACGTTGGCGTTTTTTGGATATCCTGTAACAATTCTTACGGCAGTTATTCCGCCGTTGATAATTGTAATTGGCATCCCTAACTGTGTTTTTCTTCTAAATAAATATCACCAGGAATACCGCTACCACGGAAATAAGATCAAGGCACTACAGCGTGTAATTCAAAAAGTTGGTAGCGCTGCCTTTATGACAAACCTAACTACGGCCGCAGGATTTGGAACGTTTGTTATTGCCGGTACTCAAATATTGCGGGAATTTGGACTTGTTGCCGCTGTTAATATTCTTGGCGTTTTTATTGTTTCCATTACCCTTATCCCGGTTATCTTTAGCTTTCTCCCACCCCCTACAGATAAGCACCTTAAGCATCTCGAGAACAGGTATATGCGAAAGGTAACTAAGTTTATTGTGGACATTACTTTCTACCATCGCAAAATTATTTTTGGCATTGCTGCTTTTTTGATTTTGGTAGGTATCATTGGGCTAACAATGGTTAAGAGCAATGGATACATGGTTGATGATGTACCCCATAACTCCAAAGTTTACCGTGATTTAAAATTTTTCGAGTCAAACTTCTCTGGTTTGATGCCTTTTGAAATTCTTATCGATGCTCAACGCCCCAAGGGGTTGATGCAATACGAGAATCTAAAACATATAAATGAGCTTCAAAACAAGTTGAAACGCTACCCGGAACTTTCTAAGCCTCTTTCCATTGTTGAGGCAGTGAAGTTTGCTCGGCAAGGATACTTCAACGGCCAAGCTTCTGCCTATCGATTTCCTATTTCTATGGAGGTGGGCTTTATTATGTCCTATCTACCTAGGGAAAAATCAGACAATGCGATCTTTAACAACTTTGTTGATTCCACGGGCCGCTATGCGCGCATTATGTATAATGTTGCCGATGTTGGAACCCAGAAGATGAACGTCCTCCTTGATAGTATTTCTCAAAATATTCACGAGGTTTATGGAGCCAAATCATCGTTGGTCTCCATAACCGGTGGCAGCGTGATAAACGCCAAGGGAAGTGAATACCTCGTCCACAATTTAATATCGAGTTTAATTCTGGCCGTAATGCTTATTGCGGTCTTTATGGCAGGCATGTTCCGTTCCACCAAAATGGTGCTGTTTGCTCTGCTGTCCAACTTAATCCCACTACTATTAACCGCAGCCTTTATGGGTTATTTGGGTATATCGCTGAAGCCATCTACCGTGCTGGTTTTTAGCATTGCCTTTGGAATTTCTGTGGATAACTCAATCCACTTTTTAGCCAAGTATAAGCAGGAGATGCTGCTTTCTGGAAATAATATTGGCGAATCGGTAAGGTTTGCCATTCGGGAGACGGGCGTAAGCATGCTTTATACCTCCATAATTCTTTTCTTTGGCTTTGGAATTTTTGCGGCTAGCAGCTTTGGTGGTACCGTTGCCCTTGGCGTTCTAATTTCGTTTACCCTGCTAATCGCTATGTTTAGTAATCTCATTGTACTGCCAACGCTATTACTTACTTTAGAAAAGATTAGGAAAAAACAATTCTTCAGCGATCCACTTATTTCCATATACGATGAGGAGCTGGATATCGAGCTCAGCGAACTTAAGATTAAGGATGATGTTGATAACCAATAAACTGTTTACGCATGTATTCATTTGAGGATCTGCAGGAAATTGCCGAAAAAGGACTTTTGGAGCTTGAGCTTGACCGCGAACCTTCTGAACTTTTTGCTCCAATTAGGTATTTGCTTTCCGCTGGAGGGAAACGCATTCGTCCTATAATTACCTTAATGGCATGCAATATTTTTAAAGACAATGTTCAGGGTGCTGTTGAACCGGCCTTGGCGTTGGAACTGTTTCATAATTTCACCTTAATTCATGATGATATTATGGATGGTGCCGACATGCGTCGAGGCCAAGATACGGTTCACCGGAAATGGGATACAAATACGGCAATTCTATCAGGCGATGCCTTGATGGTTGTTGCCTATGAAATGCTTCAAAAGTCTGATAAAAACGTTATTACCAAGCTACTTCCCGTTTTTAACAAGGTAGCATTGGAGGTATGCCAGGGGCAACAGCTGGACATGAACTTCGAAAAGGAGACTTACGTTACCGAGGACGAATATCTTCGAATGGTTGAGCTGAAAACTGCCGCGCTCCTTGCCGGTTGCTGCACCATTGGTGCCATTTGTGGTGGTGCGAACGAAACAGACCAGGAGCTGATGAAAAACTTTGGGCTTAACCTTGGCATTGCGTTTCAACTACAGGACGACCTGCTCGACTCGTTTGGCGACATTCATGTTTTTGGGAAAAAAATTGGGGGTGATATTGTCGCAAACAAGAAAACCATTTTGTTAATTACTGCGCTGCGATTGGCAAGAGGAAGTCAACACGATCTTCTAAACAGCTATTTAAATATTAAGGAGATTGACCCAGAGAAAAAAATCAGCGGTATTTTATCCATCTACAAGGAATTAAAGGTAGACGAAATCGCGGAAGTGCTGATTGAAAAATACTTCACCCTTAGCTTCGACAACCTAAGGCGCATTAGTACGCCTGATGGGAGAATTGCTGTCTTAGGAAATTTGGCCAATAAAATGATGGCTAGAAATAGCTAAAAAGTAAGATCATTTAACCATTGGTTGTTTTTTGTGCTAATTTTGTCCAACAAGGATTTACATTTTTCCAATAATGTCTAATAGTATGGAAAATAAGCAAGGGAAAATTATTCAGGTAATTGGTCCGGTCGTTGATATCGTTTTCGAAAAGGGCTCTGAAGAACTTCCTAGTATTCATGATGCAATCAAAATTATGCGCGAGGATGGGCGTGCATTAATTGTAGAATGCCAGCAGCATATAGGCGAAAATGCCGTTCGGTGCATTGCGATGGATTCCACCGATGGTCTAAAAAGAGGAATGGAGGCGCTTGGTCTTGGTTCGTCCATCAGCATGCCCGTTGGAGATCAAGTGAAAGGGCGCTTGCTGAATGTAATAGGAGAAGCGATTGATGGCATTGGGCCGTTATCTTACGAAAACTCCTATCCAATACACAGGGAACCACCTTCTTATGAGCATCTTTCGACAAAAAATGAAATTCTATTTACTGGAATAAAGGTTATCGACCTGCTTGAACCGTATCCTAAAGGTGGAAAAATTGGCCTTTTTGGTGGTGCTGGTGTTGGGAAAACCGTGCTCATCATGGAACTCATCAACAATATTGCAAAGAAGCATGATGGAATTTCCGTTTTTGCTGGTGTTGGCGAGCGAACCCGCGAGGGCAACGACCTACTCCGCGAGATGATTGAGTCTGGCGTTATTCGTTATGGTGACGAGTTTAAGCACAGTATGGAGGAAGGTGGATGGGATCTTTCAAAAGTTGATAGGGATGAGCTGCAAAAATCTCAAGCAACCTTGGTTTTTGGGCAGATGAATGAGCCACCCGGAGCTCGTGCTACTGTTGCACTCTCTGGACTTACCATTGCTGAGTCGTATCGTGATGGTGGTGGCGAGGGTGGTGGTAAGGATATTCTATTCTTTATCGACAATATCTTTAGGTTTACCCAAGCAGGTTCGGAGGTTTCCGCTCTCATGGGACGAATGCCTTCTGCGGTGGGTTATCAGCCAACGCTGGCCACAGAGATGGGTGGAATGCAAGAGCGAATTACTTCTACAACAAAAGGATCAATTACGTCTGTTCAGGCAGTGTATGTGCCAGCCGATGATTTAACTGACCCAGCTCCAGCAACCACGTTTAGTCACCTCGACGCAACCACTGTTCTCAATCGGAAAATTTCGGAACAAGGTATTTACCCTGCCGTTGATCCGCTCGATTCCACTTCAAGAATTCTATCACCGGAAGTGGTTGGAGAGGTTCATTATAATACTGCGCAGCGAGTAAAAAGACTCCTTCAGCGTTATCGTGAGCTGCAAGATATTATCGCTATTCTTGGCATGGAAGAACTTTCAGATGAGGACAAGTTGGTGGTGCATAGAGCACGACGCGTGCAACGATTCCTTTCCCAGCCATTTCATGTGGCTGAAGCATATTCTGGATTCAAGGGCGTGTTGGTTTCAATTGAAGAGACCATTCGTGGATTTAACATGATTATGGATGGCGAGGTAGACGATTTGCCTGAAAACGCGTTTAGTTTTGTTGGGACAATTGATGAAGCCATTGAAAAAGCAAAAAAATTACGTGCTGAATAAATACTAAAGGAATGATTGTTGAGCTAGTTTCACCCGAAAAAGTTTATTTCTCTGGAGAATGCCAAATGGTTAGGGTTCCTGGGAAAAAGGGTTCTTTTTCAATGCTCGACAACCATGCTCCTTTAATTTCTTCGTTGGAAAGCGGCGTAGTAAAAATCACCATGAAGAATGAGGATTTTTTACTGTTCGACGTGGAGTCTGGTTTTGTTGAGGTTGTCAATAGCAAAGTAACTATTTGTGGAGAGAAGGTTACCGTAGTTCCATAGGATAATAGCATGGTTAAAAGGTTGCTTAGTTTTTGTTTCCTGTCTTTGCTGGTGGCTGCTTCATACGCTCAGCAGAAGGTGACTTACAACGCAGCAGATGGTTTACAAATAACTGCCGACCTCTATCTGGGGAAGCCGGACTCACCTATAATAATTCTGTTACACCAAGCCGGTTCAAGCAGGGGAGAGTATCGTGCAATTGCACCAAAGTTGGTTAATCTTGGCTACAGCTGCCTTGCAGTTGATTTACGATCTGGCGGGGAGGAAAACTTTGTTGTGAACGAAACCGCAGAGAGAGCAAAAGAGAAAAAACTCCCCCAAGATTTCCTTGATGCTATCCCAGATATTCTCGCCTCTATTGACTACGCAAGAGCGCTTGTTCAAAAGCCGGTAATTTTGTTTGGCTCAAGTTATAGCGCATCACTTAGCCTTATTATTGCTTCTGAATCGGTTAAGGTTGGCAGCGTAATCGCCTGTTCACCAGGAGAGTATTTTGGAGATACAACCTACGTGCAGTCACGAATTAAACTTCCCAAAAAAAACGTTTTTATTACAGGGACGCAGTTCGAAATTCCCTATATAAAAAGAATGGTATCTTCTATTCCACAGGTTAATCTGGTTATTAATGGACCGGGGAATTTTCCGGGCTGCCATGGTGCTAAAACTTTTTGGGAATCGAGCCCGGAGAGCAAAGATATGTGGTTGGCACTAACCCTATTTTTCAATCGATTACCCAAGTAAGGTTTATGCCGAAATTTCTAATCATTCGCTTTAGTTCAATTGGCGACATTGTGCTTACGACTCCTGTTGTAAGAGCAATTAAGAATAAGTTTCCGAATTCGGAGGTTCACTTTGTTACCAAGAGAGCTTTTATCGACCTCGTTCAGTATAATCCTTATGTTGATAAAGTATTCCTGCTTGACGAAAGCCTATCACGCCTTGCTGCTGCGCTTCGCAGTGAAAAGTATACCCATATTATAGACTTGCACCACAATCTTCGAACAACTATACTGAAACTTAAGTTGATTCGGGTTAAATCATTTACATTCAGAAAACTTAACTTTATAAAGTGGGTTTATATAAGGACGAAGTGGCAAGTTATGCCCCCTATTCATATTGTAGATCGGTACCTAAAATCGGTGGAACCACTTGATGTTCATAATGACGGGCAGGGGCTTGACTTTTTTTTGCCTCCAAACTTCAAAATCCCTGACAAAAAAATTCCCTCTTTATTTCGTGCAGATTATATAGCCATAGTTGTTGGGGCAAAGCACTTCACCAAACGAATCCCCCAGCATCGTGTTGTTGAATTATGCAAGTCCATAAAAATGCCTATCGTGCTTCTTGGTGGACCGGAGGACAATGGTTTAGGTGAGGCTGTTGCAGCGCAATCTGGTCTCCACGTGTTTAATGCATGTGGTAAGTTGACGCTGCTCGAAAGTGCGGCCGTTATAAAGGATGCCAAGGTGGTTATTACCTCCGATACTGGACTAATGCATATCGCTGCTGCCTTTAAGCGAAACATAATTTCGATATGGGGCAACACTACGCCGGAGCTGGGAATGTATCCATACTACAGCGGAGATCAAAGTCGAATTTTTGAAGTTTCCGGTTTGTCGTGTCGACCATGCTCAAAAATTGGATATGAAAAGTGCCCTAAGGGTCACTTCAAGTGTATGGAGGATATTGATTATTCTGCAATAAAGGATTTGTTGGCCAAACTCTCCCATTCTACCCATTGACAATGGCCTATTGCATATTTTCTGTACCTTAAAGAATCACGTTTTTCTTTCCATTGGCTAGGTGGCCTGTGTATTGCAACATTCGTTGTGCTTTTAAAATGAAAATAGCACGAAATGAGTAATTTTGCCCAAAATTCTGTGGTATGTTATTTCAAAGGAACGATATAGAGTTGATGGCACCTGTGGGTAACCGGGAGTGCTTGCTGGCAGCCATCCAAGGTGGAGCTAATTCAGTTTATTTTGGAGTTGATGTGTTAAACATGAGATCGCGTTCAGCCAATAACTTTTCGTTGGATGAGCTACCTGACGTTGTTCTTACTTGTCGCGACCACGGCGTGAGGTCCTATTTAACGGTAAATACTATTGTATACGAGCAGGAGTTGCCTCTTATGAAGCAGGTTATAGACGCGGCTGCCGTGGCTGGTGTTTCTGCCGTTATTGTTAGCGATCAAGCTGCTATCTCCTATGCTCGAAAGGTGGGCGTTGAGGTTCATCTTTCTACCCAGCTAAGTATTAGCAATTCTGAATCGTTAAGGTTTTATTCTGATTGGGCAGATGTCGCGGTGCTTGCCCGTGAGTTGAACCTAACGCAGGTGGCTGAAATATCTCGCCAAATTTCACTTCAAAACATTAAGGGTCCCTCGGGCCGGCAAATTAAGATTGAAATGTTTGCTCACGGAGCATTGTGCATGGCCATTTCTGGTAAATGCTACATGAGCCTTCACGAGAAAAACTCGTCTGCCAACCGTGGAGCCTGTCAGCAAACTTGTAGAAAGGCATACACCGTCACTGAAAAGGAAAGTGGGTATCAACTTGAGATTGACAACGAATATATAATGTCCCCTAAAGACTTATGCACGATAGGGTTTGTGGATAAAATGATTAGCGCTGGTGTTGGTGTTTTGAAAATTGAAGGACGCGCTCGTTCTGCTGATTATGTAAAAACGGTGGTTCGCTGCTACGATGAAGCCATTAATGCTGTTGCTAATGGCTCATTTGGTCAGGAGCTGGTTGACGGCTGGATGGTTCGTCTCGGCAAAGTTTTTAATCGGGGCTTTTGGGAAGGCTACTATCTTGGCCAAAAGTTGGGAGAATGGAACGACTCATACGGCTCCAAGGCCACAACGCGAAAAGTATATGTTGCAAGGGTCGTAAATTACTTTTCTAATATTGGAGTAGCGGAACTTTTGGTGGAAAGCGACTACTTTAAGAAGGGCGATGATTTTATAATTATTGGACCAACCACAGGGGTGGTTGAAGGCACTGCTACAGAAATTCATGGGAATGATGGAGCCATCAATTCTGCTGGAAAAGGTGATGTTTTTTCTGTTAAGGTGGCAATGCCCGTTCGTCGTGCCGACCGTCTTTATAAACTGGTGCCGTCCGATTCCACTGGTGTTTGACTTTAATCAGGACTCTGTTGTAGTAAAAATATCAATAAACTAGCTTTTTATGACTTACGTTACAAAGGAGAAGCTTTTCTCAAAGCGATGGTTTAAGGCATACGGCCTTATTGTATTGGGTTGCTTCATAATGTCGGTGGGTTTCAATTACTTTATTTCCCCCCACCACATTGTCCCTGGAGGAGTTTACGGCATTGGTATTGCGGTGAATTACCTTACCGCGGGAATGTTTCCAGATCTTGGTGCAGAAAATGGAGGGTTCCCCATCGGCACCTTGGGCTTTTTGTTAAATATTCCGCTTACCATTATAGGAATTAGGGTGCTTGGACCAAAGTTTGGCGTAAAAACCATAGTGGGCTTTGTGCTCTGCATGGTGTTTATGGACTACAGCTGGCTCACCGTACGCCCACTAATTGCCAATAGCGATGTGGACCCGCTTCTGTCGAGTATCTTTGGTGGCATTCTTATAGGCTTTGGGCTTGGGCTTATTTTTAAATCAAAGGCTACATCCGGCGGCTCCGATATCATTGCAATGATACTGGAGAAGTATACCAAAATGCCGCTCGGACAGCTCCTGATGACGGTGGATTCAATCATTGTAATATTTGGACTCGCTGTTTTCCGTGACTGGAGAATTCCACTCTATTCCTGGATTACCATTTTTGTTACGGGGAAAGTGATAGACACCGTATTGGCTGGTATTAGTGCAGAAAAGTGCATGTTGATTGTTTCAGATAAGCACGAAGAGATTCGCGAAAAGATTCTTTTTGACATTAATCGTGGGGGAACCTATATACCGGGTGTGGGGCTATACAAAAAGGAGGAGAAAAAAATTATTTACACGGTTGTCAACCGACGGGAGTTGTCAATGCTAACCGATTACATTCGAGAGGTCGATAACACGGCATTTATTACCGTTCTCGATGCAACGGAAATATTAGGGAATGGGTTTAAACCGCTTAAGGAAATAGCCTAAGCAAATTGCTCTTTCACAGGGCACTAACCTAAATATAATTTATGCGTGACAGCGATTGTGTTGGTGGATAGTGCAATCATGGATAAAAGCATTTCTTCGAGGTGAAAACAATTATATTTGCGTTATAAGAATTTTTTATGGGACAGGCAAAGCAAGAGGGGTTGGTGATGAAAAGCACAGGGAGTTGGTACGAGGTGCTTGCCGAGGGTGGAGAGGTGATACACTGTAAAGTTAGAGGTAAGTTGCGTCTGAAGGACATTAAAACGACAAACCCTATTGCTGTTGGCGACAGGGTTTACTTTACGGTTGAGGAATCGGTAGGCCTAATTATGGAGGTAAAGGAGCGGAAGAACTATATTATTCGAAAATCATCAAATCTTTCGCATGAGGCACACATTCTTGCAGCCAACCTTGACCATGCGTTTTTGATTGTGACCCCAGAGTTTCCTAAAACTCCACTTGAATTTATTGACCGATTCCTTCTTACTGCAGAGGCATACCGTATTCCTACCTCAATAGTTCTCAATAAAGTTGACCTGTTCGACGGGGAACTGCAGGATGAATTACTTAGCTATAAAAATATCTATACAAAAGCAGGGTACGATGTTATTGAAACATCTGCTAAAAAGGGAATTGGCATAGATAACCTAAAAGAAAAATTAAAGGATAAAATTACTGTTTTCTCAGGAAATTCAGGTGTAGGTAAATCAACGCTTATTAATGCCATCGACCCCCACTTTTCGCTAAGAACAGGTGATATTTCACTGTATCACCTTAAAGGTAAGCATACCACAACCTTTTATGAGATGGTCGCGTTGGAATTTGGTGGGTTTATAATTGATACTCCAGGAATTAAAGGATTTGGTATTGTTGATATTTCAGCAGAGGAGCTTTCACACTACTTTCCAGATATCTTTAAATTTGCCGATGGCTGCAGGTTTTCTAACTGCACTCATACCCACGAGCCGGGATGCTTGGTTATTGCAGCGGTTGAGTCTGGTGAAATTAGCATGTCACGCTACGGCAGCTATATCAATATTTTAAGCGATGGTGACGAGAAATATCGGAATCCATTTTAATTTATTTGTCCTATGAAATCACATGAGATTGACTATAAGATTGTTGGTAACGATGTTCAGTTAGTGGAGATAGAGCTCGATCCAATGGAAACCGTTATAGCCGAAGCGGGTGCCATGCTGTATATGGAAGCTGGTATCAATTTTGAAACGCGTTTGGGGGATGGCTCTGAACCTTCACAGGGGTTAATGGGCAAGCTCTTTTCTGCAGGCGCTCGCGTGCTCACTGGGGCTTCACTTTTTCTAACTCATTTTACAAACAGTGGGTTTGGAAAGAAGAAAGTTGCTTTTTCTGCACCTTACCCCGGAACGATTGTTCCACTTAATCTTGCAGCCCTAGGCGGTGAAATAATTGTTCAAAAGGATGGTTTCCTCTGTGCTGCTTTGGGCACAAAGGTTACCATAACATTTAACAAGCGTATTGGGGCAGGTTTGGTTGGCGGGGAAGGTTTTATTCTTCAAAAGCTGCAGGGTGATGGCTTGGCTTTTATGCATGCAGGTGGTACGCTCATTGAAAAAACGCTTAATAACGAAACTCTAAGAATAGACACTGGATGTATTGTTGCCTTTCAGCCGGGTATCGATTTTAATGTTGAATCGGTTGGTAGCCTAAAAACCATGATGTTTGGCGGGGAGGGATTGTTTCTTGCAACCTTGTCGGGGACAGGAAAAGTTTGGCTGCAATCCATGCCTATACGAAGGTTGATACGAGCAATTGCTCCATATGGTAAGAATTCTGGAAAGGAGGCATCCTCTCTTTTGGGAAACTTTTTAGAAGATTAGCATGGCAATACCATCACTCAGCATTGATGATTTTATTAAGCAACGTTCTAGAAAAGCAATTTTTGACGTTCGTTCGCCTGGTGAGTATTCTCGCGCTTGCATACCCGGTGCGCTAAATCTTCCCCTTTTTGACGACAAGGAGCGGGCGCTGGTAGGAACAACCTATACAAAAAGGGGTAAGGAGGAGGCGGTTGAGCTTGGCTTAAAGTTCGTTGGTCCAAAGCTTGCCCGATTTGTTCGGTTGGTGAGACGGGACAGCCAAGGAAGAGATATTTTAGTCCACTGTTGGCGGGGAGGAATGCGAAGCTCGAGCGTGGCATGGCTTTTGGCGACTGCCGGCTTTAATGTTGCTACTCTTCGTGGAGGGTATAAGTCGTATAGAAGGCTTTGTCAGGAATATTTTTCCAGAAAGTGGAAGATTGTTATTTTAAGTGGCCCAACCGGAAGTGGTAAGACAGCGGTTTTGCAGCATCTTCGCGATTTGGGTGAGCAGGTGATTGACCTTGAGGGTATAGCAAATCATAAGGGAAGTGCCTTTGGCTCACTTGGGCAAGATGTGCAGCCATCAACAGAAATGTTTGAGAACCTTCTCTTTGAGCAGCTCTACACCTGCGATCCTGGTAGGCCAATTTGGTTAGAGGATGAGAGTATGAGTATAGGGACTGTTTTTATTCCTAACTCTTTGTTTCTGCAAATGACCTTAGCACCAAGCATAGTGCTCAATGTACCCGTGGATGTTAGGACTGAACGGCTAGTGGAGGATTATGGATGCTTTACCGCAGAAGAGCTTATTGGGTGTATCAATAAACTATCGAAAAGGTTAGGTGGCAACAGTGTAAACGAAGCGGTTTTGGCTGTGAATGCAGGCGACCTTAATGGGGCCGTTGGCCTTACGTTAAAGTATTATGACAAGGCATATGGATATGGCTTGGAAAAAAGAAACCCTGCTATGGTTTTTAGCATCTCTCAACCTTGTCGCGATGCAAAGCAGAATGCTCTTCTGGCTTTAGGGTTGCTAAAATCTAAAAAAGAAGTCTGGTAATTTGATCTGCTATTGACTTGCTTCATTTCTTCTCGTATCTTTTGAAAAACTTTGAAAAATGGATACACGAGTAATTATTGAGACGATAGGGACACTTACTAAAATTGAAAATGTTGAAAGTTTGAACGTTTCCGATTGGTTGGTACTAGAAAACAGCCACCCCTATCCTGGATACCATAGCCAGTTTGACGCCGATTTTGAAAAACCAAGGACGCTATTCTTCATTACTAAGGATAAAATAGATCTAGAAACACTGATTCGAAAAAATCAGGTGGTTGAGGAAAAATTCAAACAGAGCTATGACGCTACTCCTTGTCAGCTAATTATATATTCAGATATTTATTTTGGCATTCGAATAAAATATTTGAAGAACTTTAGTCTGATTCCCGAGCTAATGCGCCTTTTTGTGGAGGAGGGAATAACGTTTCGTAAACCGCGGCGGATCTCTGAATCGGCCACCATCACCATCCATAAGTATTTTATATTAGAAGAGTTAGCCCCCGGCATCTACAAAGATCATGATGAGGTGAACGAACGATATATTGAACTACAGAGAGAGCTTTCGATGGATGAGTTTGTTTTGCTTTATCGAATGGTGAAGAATAATTTGCAAAACAATAATTTTGATGCCGCTCTAGCTGTTTTTCATCGGAAAAAGGGCATTGTTGAAGGAGTTCGAATTTTTGAGGCTGGATGCAATGTGGAACGGTTGGTTGAAATACAAAAAATATTTAACGAACAATTGGGACGTATTGAGAAGTAACAATCCCTGGTATTTTAGAAAAAAAAGGCTGCCAATCGGCAGCCTTTTCTCTTGCGCATGTTTCCAAGGTGGGAATGTTTACCTTACCATGCTTGGATTGAAGCACATTACGGGCAACTTTGCGTTATTGGCAATAATGTACTGCTCTTGTGCACCAAAAATGTAGTCGCTAAAATCGATATTCTTTGTGGTCATAACCAGTATCAGGTCAGCCTCGATATCCTGTGCTAACTTTACAATATCATCAGCAAAGCCACTTGTTTTTGCAGCAAAATGCTGCTCAAATGGTATGCGATACTCCTCCACTTGGCTTTTTGCAAAAAGCATATTTGAATTAATCTTCTTAAGCACCCCCTGGTCGGTTGAGTTTTGCTTGAAAAGATGAATCTTTGATCCAAAATGGATTGCTGTTTTAACCGCCTTAATCATCAATTCCTTACTTTCTGGCTTGAAATCCACAGGAACAACAATGTGCTCGAACACTCGTTGATGACCGCTCGATGGTTCATCCTGAACAACAATGAAGGGAACATTTGATCCGGCAATGACCTTTAGTGCCCAGCTGCCTGTTAACTTTTGAACACCCTTGATTCCATGTGTTCCCATAAAAACGAAATCGGCCTTTGTTTCGTCGGCATATTCGGTTAAGGCTGTAAAAATAGTACCTTCAAGAACTTTGGAATTCAACTTGATCCCATGCTCTTTGGTTACTTTTTCAATTTCCAGCACGAGTCTCTCTTCAGCCTCTTTTTTTGTTAACTTTCCTTTAGCAAAAAGACCTCCAGGCGAAACCACGTGAACAAGGTCAATCTTATAGGCATCCCTCTCTTTGCATGCAGCTATAGCATACTTCAATGCGTTTTCAGCTACAGGGGTAAAGTCCCAAGGAACAACAATTCGGAGTAAAATATTTTCCATATCGATTTCTTTGGCTTGGTTAATGCAAACTAATTCACTACGAAATTTAAACTAATTCTACCAAGAAAGGTTGAGTTAGATCAAAAAAAAGTCGGCAATTGCCGACTTTTTTTTCTATTGCTGCATAAACCGCGCAAATCGTGCTTGAAAATTCTTCTCCAATTTTGCGGATAGGTCTGCTTGTTGGTTCTCTTTGGCAATCTTCATTGCTTCAGTGCACAAATACAGGTTGAGCTGAGTTGGAGTATCGTACAGCGACTTAAATCGTGGTGTAAGGTTCATGATGTAGGCCAGGTTGTCCGAGGTGGTTTGGCATAAGTCCTCAACAAGCTTATTCGCCTTTTCTGTTTCCTTTGCCAGATAGAGGCTGCGGATATTGTCCAACGTAAACAGGTCGTATGGGATCTGACTCGTAGGGGTTAGTTCCATACACTTATTCATTACAGCTTTCGCTGAATCGTATTTCCCTTCTGCGCTAAGTGCATCAGCAAGCCGGCTGAAATTTTTCTTAAGATGCACCACCTGAAGCGTCCTTACATTGTTGTAGTCAAGAAAGGTTTTTGGATTTCCGTATCCACCATAGTGGAATGTTTTCATCAATCTTGTATACAGCGTATCCACATCAATTCTGCCAACATTGTAGTACTGGTCAGAGATGGTTTTTATTGGCACAAGCCGATAGGCAAAACCATCGAGCTGTAAGTAATCCTGAATTCCAATGTTCACATCGCTTGCCGGAGAAACAAAGTATATTGGTCGATCCCAGCCGAAGTGAGCGAGTAGGTCGAGCAGCATCATTTCCGGCTTGTTGATGTATTTTTTTGAAGTCGGAATGGTGAAGGTCAGAACGGAATCAATCTGGCTTGCCATTTCGGGCCTTACCGTTCCGTTTTTCAACACCTTCTCTTTGTCTACTGGAACTGCAATGTTCCGTGTAGGCAGGTAGTCCAATGACTCGCCATCCATGGTTTGCACCTTTGTCACTGCGTTGTCGCTTGCGATAAAGTTTACAACGTCGCCAACATTACTATAACCCTTGATACCCCTATCCACAATAGGGAGTTGCTCGTTTACCCCTTGAACGTATTTATTAAAGGGCAGGGTGAATGGAACAGGTTTAGCGCCGTACAGTTGCTTTTGCATTTGGCTAATATACCAGTCGGTGCCTAGGAGACTTAGGTTTACTACGCGAACATCAGTTCTAATTCCCTCTACTTCCTGAGCATACCACAGGGGGAAGGTATCGTTATCCCCATTGGTAAATAGAATTGCATTGGGTGCGCATGAATTTAGGTAATCGTATGCGAAATCTCTCGCAGTATAGCGGTTAGATCTATCGTGCGAAACCCAATTTTCTTTGGCCATCAAAGTAGGAGCAGCCAACAAACCGATTATGGTTGCCAACGAAGCGGCAATAACCGGCCTTTTAATCACCCGCTTAATTCCCTCTGTAAGCGCAAGAATCCCGAGTCCAATCCAAATGGCAAATGCGTAGAATGAACCAGCGTATGCATAGTCTCGCTCTCTTGGTTGAAGAGGAGATTGGTTGAGGAAAAGAATAATTGCAAGACCCGTTAGCAGAAAAAGCATAAGCACAACCCAGAAATCTCTTTTGCTTTTGTTATATTGATAGAACACTCCCAATAGGCCTAACAGCAGTGGCAGTAAGTAGTATACATCCCTCGTTTGCGGATTTTTCATGCCGGTGGGAAGATTTTCCTGAGGACCAAGTCGAAAATCGTCAACGGCGTTTATTCCACTTAACCAATTTCCGTTGTATGGTTCTCCAGTCCCTTGAACATCATTTTGTCTTCCAGCAAAATTCCACATGAAGTAGCGGAAGTACATGAAGCCCACCTGATATCTGAAAAAGAACTTTAAATTTTCTCCAAAAGTTGGGCAGTACAGTGTTTGTGTTTTACCATTGTAGGTAACATCTATAGGTTTACCCTGTATGTTTGCCCATGATTTATACTCCTCAATATGGTCTTTTTGAGGGCTATACATTCTGGGGAAGAAAGTACAGAATCGGTCATCGAAAGTGTAGTCCGTTGCAAGATATGACTGCTTGTACTTACCGTTTTCTGGAATGTAACTAGTTCTGTCTTTGGAATCCAGTGCAGGAGCGTTGTAATACTGTCCGTAAACTAGTGGTGTGTCACCGTATTGATCACGATTTATATAGTGCAGCAGCGCAAATACATTGTCAGGGCTATTCTCGTCGAGAGGCGGATTGGCAATGGAGCGGATTACCACCATGGCAAAAGAGGAGTAGCCAATTATGATCACGGAAATAACAAGCATAATGGTGTTGGCAATGACCTTACCTTTTTTGTGCGTGTAGTATACACTCCAAATGAGCAAGCTGATAAGGAGAAGTGCGTAAAATAAAGCACCAGAATTAAAGGGAAGCCCAAGGGTATTTACAAAAAAGAGATCGAACCCAGCGGCAAAAGAAATCAGCCACGGAATAATGCCGTACAAAACTACGGCCAATGCAGCAAAAGAAACAGCACCAGCACCAATAAATCCCCAAGGAGTCACCTTGAATTTCTTAAAGTAGTAAACGAATACAAGTGCCGGAATGGTTAGTAGGCTCAAGAGGTGTACCCCAATGGAAAGCCCCATCATGTAGGCAATGAAAATTATCCATCGGTTTGCTCTTGGCTTATCTGCTTCGTTTTCCCATTTCAGTATGGCCCAAAACACAATGGCCGTGAACAGCGACGAAGTTCCATAAACTTCAGCTTCAACCGCTGAAAACCAAAATGTGTCGGAGTAAGTATAGGCTAATGCACCAACTGCACCAGCACCCATTATCGAGATGATTTGCCAAAGGGTTGGCTCCTCATCTTTTTTTACCAATAGGCGTTTTGCCAGATGAGTGATCGACCAGAAAAGAAAAAGAATGGTGAATCCGCTTGCCAATGCCGTGAGGGAGTTGATTGATGCCGCAACTTTGGCTGGATTTGAAGCAAAGAGGGAGGCAATTCTACCCATAATCATAAACAGAGGAGCGCCCGGTGGGTGACCAACTTCAAGTTTAAATGATGTAGCAATGAACTCAGAACAGTCCCAGTAGCTGGCTGTGGGTTCAATGGTTAGCAGGTAAGTTGTCGCAGCAATGGCGAAAACGATCCACCCGATAATAATGTTTGTGAGCTTAAATTGTCTCATTTGTAAAGTATTTCTAATACCAGTTAGCGAAATTAGAGATTTTTTTTCATTAATTCTTTTGGGCTTCCTATTTTAGCTAAAATTATGCATCCGCACCTTCACTTAAATTAACCCACTTTAAATGAACGAAAAAAACAATAGGAATCGGCCGAATATTGTTTATTCTACCAACCCTGATTTTAAGTTTGATGATAATTCTCTACCTGAAAGCGAAACAGCCCCTCCATCCAAGCAAGATCTCCGCATTTTGCTGGATAAAAAGCAGCGGGGTGGAAAAAAAGTCACCTTGATAACGGGCTTTGTTGGCTCAGATGCTGAGCTGAAGGAGTTGGGGAAGTTGCTTAAAACAAAATGCGGTGTTGGTGGTTCTGTTAAGGATGGCGAAATTCTTATTCAGGGTGATTTTCGCCAAAAGTTACTCGATATTCTTAAGGCTGCTGGTTATCGAGCCAAGCAGGCAGGAGGCTAAGCACTCATCATGCGACAACTTTTTCGACTGCAGATAATTATTATTCTGCTACTATTACCAATCACGTTAACTGCCCAATACTTTAATTCTGGACAGGATGCTGCTTCAGTAAAATGGTTTGTGGCAAAAAATAATCGATTTCAGATAATTTTTCCAGCAGGCTATGAACCGCTTGCCCTGAAATTTGCAGTTTATGTAAATGCTGTTGCCACTGCCGACAGCGTGCACCTTAGGCGTCCATTACCGGTGCTCTTTCATCCCTGGAACCCTTATTCAAATGGTTTTGTAACCCTTGTACCACGACGGATGGAACTCTATTCTGTTTCACCACAAGATATTTATCCCCAGGAATGGTTGAAGCAGCTCGCAGCGCATGAATTTCAGCACTCCGTGCAGTTGGAGGAATTAAATCACGGATTGGTGCGCATACTTACCTATCCTTTTGGTGAACAGGCTTGGGGTGCGTCATTATCGTTTACTCCGCGTTGGTTTCTCGAGGGAGATGCAGTTGTTTCTGAAACTCGGTTTTCCAAATCGGGTCGAGGTCGCCTACCTAGCTTTGAACAGGGGCATCGAGCAGCATTTCTTACAGGTAAAACCTTTACCTATGATAAATGGTTGTTGGGTTCATACCGTGATTACATACCTGATTACTATGAGTTTGGATACAAGTTGGTTTCGTACGTTAACTTGAAATATGGCGATTCCGTATGGCCTAATGTGATGCACTACACTGCTCGAAATCCATTTACACTTGCACCTTTTTATTTCGGTTTGAAAAAATATGCTGGCGTTTCTAGACAGCAGCTTTTCCATAATACTTTTTCGTTTCTCGACTCCGCGTGGGTTGCCGAGGACAGAAATATAAAACCACAGGAAGGATTTACTGTCCCTTCATTGGAGAAATCTTACACAAGCTACTACTACCCATGCTATTTAAATGACTCAATTGTAGTTGCCTATAAGTCAGGATTAAAGGAAACACCATCGCTTGTAACCATTAATGTTTCTTCAGGTAAGGAGGAGTCTCTTATTGTAACGGGTTCCATGTTTGATCCATTTAGCGTTGCTTCAGGAATGGTGGCTTGGGATGATTATCTGCCAAGTGTAAGATGGGGCGAGGAGGGTAAATCAATCATCAACTTGCTGCGGATTAAGGACCATAAAATTGTTTCTATTAACTACCCCGATCAACTTTTTTCTCCTTCCCTCGACAGTCAAGCGCAGCAATTTGTGGCTGTGAGTGTGGCTCGAAACGGTTTACAAAAGTTAATTATTTATGACTTGAAAAGCATGTCGCTTAAGAAAACTGTAAGTTTTCCGCTTGGGGTGGCATTGCAAAATCCGAGTTGGGATGAGACCCGCACACGAGTTGTGTTTACCAAAGTCGATTCTCTTGGGAAATCGTTATGTGTTTTTTCTTTTGCAAACAATTCCGTATCCACGTTGCTTAGCTCGGAGGTGGCAGATATTGCAACCCCAAAATTCTTAGAGGGATATGTTGTTTTTTCTTCCTACAGCGGATCAGTCAACAATCTCTTTGCTATTGACACTGCGAGCCATCAGCTTTTTCGCATCACCAATTCACGGTTCGGTGCACAATATCCCTCAGTTGCAATAGATGGAAGAGGAGTTGTTTTTTCGAAATATACCGCAAGCGGATATCGTATTGCCATTATTCAAGATAGTTTGTTTTCCAAGAAAGTTCCCGTTCAAGCTTATGCACTTGGCTTTCATGATCCTCTTGAGGCTCACATTGGTGAGTTTTCGAAATCGGTAGTACTGGACACTGCTAAGGTTTCTAATTTTTCTATCAACCCATACCGAAAGGGATTGCATCTATTTAATTTTCATAGTTGGGCTCCTTTTTACTATGATCCACTCGTGCTAACACCCTCCACTGCAGAGTTTGCACCGGGTTTTACGCTAATGTCTCAAAATATCCTTTCAACGAGTCTTTCAGTTTTGGGCTACTCCTTCCAAAACGGTTCATCACAATACCATGCGCGGTTTATTTACAAAGGCTGGTTTCCCGTAATCAGCATTTCTGCCGACTATGGTGCACAACCGCTCTTTTATCGAGATTCTATTGCGAAAACAGTTCCAATAATTAATGCTGACCAGCTTGATCTTAATGGTATTGTATCACTACCGCTCAACTTTTCTAGAGGTAAGTTTGTCCGTTGGATGACTCCATCAATAAGCGTTGGGCATACAAACGATTATTTTTACAACCGCACCGATTCTAGCTATACCAGAGACTATACAACGACGAGCTTTCGCCTTTACTACTATTCTTCATGGGAGTCTGCACCTCGTGATATTCGCCCACGCTGGGGCAAGATAGTTGACATACGCTATACTGCTACTCCTTTTGAAAACGAAAATACCGGATCAATTGCCTCCATTCTTTTCCGACAAATGCTGCCGGGTATTGCCGTTAATCATTCGCTAATGCTTTCATTTGGAATTCAGAAGCAATACCTGAAAAGGTACTATTTTAGTTCCAATCTCTTCTTTCCTCGCGGATATGCTACCCAACCAAGCAAGGAGCTGAAGACATTCACCCTTGACTACGCACTTCCAATTGCTTATCCCGATTGGGCAATACCGAACTTTTTATACTTGCAGCGAATACGATTAAATGCGTTTTTCGACTGGGCGGAGAATTCTTACGATGTTTACGATAATGTTCAAAAAAGCATCGTAACGCTTAATCCAATATACCAGTCGCTTGGTGTTGATATCGGGTTTGATTACCACTTGTTTCGGAATGCGTTCCCACTTTCTACCCAATTTAGGTTAGGCGACACTAAGAGTAACGAGCCATTTTTCAGCCTGTTTTTTGGAATAACAATTAACTAGAAATGCAGATGGACAACAATAGCATCAACAGGAAAAAGGATATTCTTCGGAAGGAGATTAAAATAGTGAAGAGAGCGATGACTCCGCTTCAAATTGCAGAAAAATCGACAGCCATCCATTGGCAATTAGAGCTGATGACTGAGTTTCAGGAGGCGGAAACAATTTTGGCCTACATGGCACTTCCCGACGAGGTTCAAACGCTATCTTTTCTTCAAAAGTGGATAGCGAAAAAGAGAATTGTTTTACCCGTAATTAATGGAGATACGCTTGATCTTAGAGAATACTTTCCCGGTGGACGGTTTGAAAAGAGTGGTAGTTTTGGAATCTTGGAGCCACATCAAGGCCCACTTGTTTCGATAGATGAAATTGGCTTTGCAATTATTCCCGGTTTGGCTTTCGACCATGAGAACAACAGACTAGGCAGAGGTAAAGCGTTTTACGATAAGTTGCTTCGTACCTCAAGTGTTTTTAAGGTTGGCGTTTGCTTTTTGGAGCAGCTTGTTGATAATGTTCCAGTTGATGAGTTTGATGTAAAGATGAATCGGGTTATTGTTGCATAATTGCAGATTAGCTGCGATATTGGTCCAACATTTTTTTGTTTCACTATCACCCTTCGGTTTTGAAAAGAATTTTTTTTAAGGTTGACCGCTCGTTTGAACGGAAGGCAACCTTAATGGTAATGGGATTTTTTGCCTTTCTGGTTGCACTTTTTGTTGTTAACGGGGTTAAAACCAAGCACCAGTATCGACAGTGGGTAATTAATCAAACGGCAGATAGGGCAAAATCGGAGGTGCGTGGTGTCTTGCAATTCTCTTCCTTCAAGTATTCTAGAATGGTGGAAGATTATGCTAAATCTTCGACGATTGCTGCTGCACTGTTTGAGGAAAATACGGCAAAGATTTTTTTGGCGGTTCAGCCAAGTTTTAGCTGGATGAACAGAAAGGGCCAAGATGAGATTTTCTTGGATTTCTATAATTCAGCTGGTAATTTAGTTGTAGGCTTCAACGATTCACTTGAGACAACCCTTGATAGTGGGATTATTCAGCGGTTAAATGACATAAGTTCTCCCCCCAATTGTAGCGGGTATAGTTTAGGCCCAAAGGGGTTTTACTATTTTATTTCAAGCCCTATTATTTATCAAGATCGGGTGGCTGGATTTGTAAGACTTGGCCTTCGTGACGAGGGCTTTGTTCGACAATTAACCGACTCGCTAAATCTTAAACTCTGTAGCGTCTTCCCCAAAAAATTAATAAATAACGGCGAATCAGGATTCATACCTGTTGATAATGGTAACGAGGGTTATCTCCGTGGTTATGGCAGCGATTCTCTCTTCCTTTCATCCTTCGCAAGTAATGGGGTTAATGCTAATCAGATAGCATATTGGGGTGATCGATATTACTCTGTTTTTCCATTTTTTACCGTGAACAGCTATAGTGGACAAAAAATTTGCACCATCTTTTTTGCTGTCGATACAAGCGAGGTCAACAAGGATTACCGAGCATATTTGTGGTGGTTGTTTGGCTTTTCCTCCTTTTTTCTAGTCCTGCTCTTTTTCCTGCTAAGGTTGTTGTTTCGTCTTCCCCTTGGTGTTATTCAGGATTTAAAAAATAACGTGGAGCGAGAAGTTAGCAGTAGATCGAAGGAGATTATTGATGCCAACACGGAGCTGAGACAAATATTTAACTCCACTGCAAATGGACTGCGGATTATTGATCCCAACTATGATGTTGTTCGGGTTAACGACGCTTATTGTAAAATATTTGGTCTAAACAGGGAGGATGTTGAGGGCAAAAAGTGCTATGATACTTTCCCTTGTCGATTCTGCCATACTGCCGACTGCTCCATTGAAAAAATATTGGCGGGTCAAACCGTGGTGGAGTTTGACGAGGTTTCCTTTCATAAGTCAGGCAAAAAAATAAGGTGCATTCATACACTTGTGCCATTCTTGGGTGAACGCGATGAATTTCTTGGTATTATTGAAGACACCAAGGATATTACCGAAAGGATGAATGCAGAAGAAATTCTCCTTAAAACGGAACGTCTCCACGATGCTTTTTTAGATAACCTTACCGTTGGTGTATTCATAAAAACACCGGAGCAGAATATGATCTATCAAAATCAGCTGATGGATAATTCTTTTGGGGAACTAACGGATGGGAATCGGTCACCCGATATGATACCGGAGGTGGTGCGGTTGCGTTGGCAAGTTGAAGATGAGGTAGTGTTGCGTGAGGGCAAGGTTGTTGTTGAGGAAAAACTTATCGATCGCTTTGGAAATGAACGCAGCTTCCATACTCAAAAATTTCTTTTTCGAGGTATTGACGAAAGTATTCGAATAGGAGGAATAAGCGTAGACATTACAGCACGTGTTGAGGCAGAGCGAATGTTACGCATCCTTTCTAAGGCAATTAATGCATCACCTGTTTCGCTTGTGCTTGCTAATGTAAATGGCATTGTTGAGTTGGTTAATCCTGCATTTACTGAAATCACCGGTTTTTCCGATGCTGAATCAGGAGGAATGAACCTTTCTTCTTGTTTTTTTCCATGCCAGGATCAAAAATTTGTGGATAAAATTCTATCAACGGTTCTTGCTGGAAATACGTGGCGTGGGGAGATGATTTCCTACAAAAAGGATGGCAAAGAAATCTGGATTACTGCCAGCATCTCACCCGTTAAAGATCGAAACGAAATAATTCAGCATATTCTTATTATATCTGAGGACATATCATTGAGAAAGGAATATGAGAACGAGCTTCGGATAGCAAAGGAGCGAGCTGAAGAGTCAGACAGACTTAAGATGGCGTTTCTGGCCAATATCTCACATGAGATTCGTACTCCATTGAATGCCATCGTTGGGTTTAACACCTTGCTTGCCTCGCCTGACTTGAGCCAGGATGATCGAGAGCGTTTCCTTTCGATAATCAACCAAAACAGCAGCCATCTTTTGCGTACTATCGAAAATACCATAGATCTTTCCAAGTTGGAAACTGGGCAGTTTAAGGTGCTTAACGCTCCTTGTCGGCTTAACGAAATTATGGAGAATGTTTACGCTGATTTATTTGAGCAGGGCTTGGTATCTAACAGCGTTAAGCTTTCTATTAAGCAGGAGTTGGCCGATTCAGAAATGAATATTCTTACCGATGGATACCGACTTAGGCACATCCTAGAGAATTTGCTTACTAATGCCCTGAGATTTACCACCAATGGATTTGTGGAGTTTGGATATACGCTAAAAGACCCCTATAATCTTCTTTTTTATGTGGTTGATTCCGGCGTTGGCATATCTGACGAGAAGCAATCTCACCTCTTTCAACCATTTACACCTGGCGCTTCCCCGTCAAACGAGAGCGGTGGCCTTGGCATTGGACTACCTCTTTGTAAGAAAATGATAAAGCAGCTGAATGGAGAAGTCTGGTTTCAGTCGGCCCTCGGCAGCGGAACATCCTTTTACTTCACCATCCCGCTTGTGTTTGTGGATGCAAAATTTACAACAGAGAAGTATTTGGCAATCAACAAACCACCGGTTTGGACGGGCAAACAGATTTTGGTTGTTGACGATTTGGAGGAGAATTTTTATTTGCTGCGAGCCGCGTTTAAAGATTCCAGAGCAAGAGTGCTGTGGGCAAAAAATGGGGTGGAGGCAGTCGATGCTTTTAGAAAGAATCCAGGGATTGACGTCATCCTTATGGACCTTAGGATGCCGACGATGGATGGCTACCAGGCCACGCATCAAATTAAGTCGATGAATAGCAACATCCCCGTATTTTGCCAAACTGCCTTTGCCGATGAGGAGGAGCGCGAAAAAATTAGCCGTTCTGGCTTCGATGGATTGTTTACTAAGCCAATTCGATTATCACATTTGGTTGCCGAGCTCGATACCATCTTGCGAAACTAAAAAAGGCCTCGCACTGGAGGCCTTTCTTAATCGAAAGAGGAACCTTTAAAAACCTTTAAGAACGCTTCGTCTTGCGCTGTCTTTTTCGCAAGTAGTAAGTTTCTTTCCACGGGCGAGGGCTCTGTCCCAGTCGCCATACATTGGGTTAGGAAGAATGATATACCGACTGCCAAACAAGGCTTTTAGGCTGTCAACGTCTTCCTTTCCAAAATTTCCACGCCTGAGGTCGAATACTTCAGCAAAGTCGCCAAGGTTGTCGCCGATAAGTAGAATAATTTTGTGGGTATGAGCAACTTTTTGGCGACGGGATTCCTTATCGCTGGTGTTTGTTTTGAACAGGCAGTGTAGGGAATCAGCATAAGGAAATCCAACGCTTTTTAGATTGGCAATGGTTACGCCAAGTTCGGAGCTGTCGCGGTTGGAGATGTAAAATATTTCAACGCCCTTACTCTTGGCATAATTTGCAAATTCAACCGACCCGGGAGTTGCTTTCGCTGAAGCCTTCGATGTCCATTCGTTCCAAAAAGCTTTGCTATACCCTTTGTTTTGCTTGATAAATTCGGCCTCAAGTGGGCTATTGTTAAGCATGGTTTCGTCAATGTCTACCACAACGGCGAGCTTGCCTTTTTCTTTTTTTACGATCTCAGCCAGCTGCATTTTGGCAATATTGAAGCCTTGAATGTAAAGCGCCTCCATTTCTGCTGAGGCCTGATACCAAACCACCGGTAAAAGTAAGTTGTTCTGTGTTGTATCGCATGTGCTTACAGTTGCAAGTTGAGGTGCTTTGTTGCACGATGCTACCACCACAGCCAGAATTAATAGGCTCGAAATTCTTTTCATATCATCGGTTTTGTTGAGTTTTGGGGTAAAATTAACTTTTTTGTAGATTTCTGGTGCATCCAATTCATTTCTGATTAGTTTTTATACGTGGTCATAGATCAACAGACCTCTGCTTTATAGACGATTTTAAATAACATGTTGAGAATAGTAAGAATTCGCTGTAACTTTTCGAAAAGTTATGCGTCCTAACCATGATTTGCTAAAAGATGAATACCAAGGAGTACAACCTTTGCGTGGACCTATATGCTGATAATGTTTATCGCTTTATTCTTAAAAATATTAAGGATGAAGATAAGGCGAAGGACGTTGTACAGGATTCCTTTGAAAAATTGTGGGTTAAAGTTGGTGAGGTTTCCTTTGAGAAATCGAAACCGTATCTTTTTAGCATTGCTTACCACACAATGATTGACTTAATTCGAAAGGAGAAACGGCTCGTTGGAATGGAGGCGGCTCCTTCGGAAGATATGTCACACAGCGAACATTACTCTGACATTAATGAGCTGCTTCACCGAGCGGTTCAACAGCTTCCGGAAATTCAGCGCAACGTAATTTTGCTGCGGGACTATGAGGGTTATTCATACGAAGAGATAGGTGAAATAACGGGGTTAAACGAATCACAGGTAAAGGTTTATATTTACAGAGCAAGGGTTTTTCTTAAAACATATATTGGGAGTTTGGAGACGGTAATATAGTTGCTATGGCTAACATTAATCGACATAACTATAGTACAAAGTTGATTGACTTTTCGGAGGGACGGCTCTCCGAAAGGGATGCCGATGAGCTATTCGCCTTTATGGAGGAGAATCACGATCTGCTGGATGAATACCTCTCGATGAGCAATGCTGTTATGCCAATTCTTTCGCAAGGAAAAGATGTTTTTATCGAAAAAGTGCGATTGAAAAAGGTTGTTTTTGAGGGCGAAGAGTTTGATGAGTTTTCCTGGCTTTGTGTTGCGCGTCTCGAAGGTGACGCCTCAACTTCTGAATTGTCTGAACTTAAAAGGATATGTGAGAAACCGGTTGGACTTTCAAACGAAGCGGCGTTGTTCAATAGGGTCAAACTTTTACCAGAGAACATTACCTATCCCAATAAGAAATCATTATATCGTTTCGATATTGTTGGTAATCAGCGCCTCCGTTGGTATTATGCTGCGGCTTCCGTTGCTGCCGTGTTATTAATTTTTATGATTCCTGTTTGGAGAGATCATCAACAGGTGAGCGTGATTGCCAGGACCTCAGCCCCTATTGAGCAGAACTTGGCTATAAAATTGTCGTCAAAGTCTAGTTCTACTGAAGTTCATGTAGACAATCGTTTGGCCATTAATCGTTCTCAATCTAGCGCTTTGAAGATTCGTTCAACACGAGTGAATGGATTGAACATGGCGGAAGCATCTCAACCTAAACTTGAAAGGAAGGCGGTTGCAAGGTCCATCATCGAGGTTGCAGAACTTAATCCAATAAGGCCAAAGGTGGTGATTAATAATCCAAACCTTTCGGTGATGACCCCCAGGTTAATAAAAATTCGTCCGATAGTGGTAAAATCAACTCCTTCTAATTACCTGACCGTTGGAGAATTCCTTGCGGAGAAGGTTTCGGATGCCGCGGGGGTTGACCAGAAGCAGGTTAAAAAGGCTAGAGGGGAAGCGCGTGCATGGGAGTATGCTCAAGCAGGCATCAGCGGAATTGCTCGAATTTTTGGCTTCCCTCTAAAAGTTGATAAACAATATGATGCAGAAGGTAATCTCAAAAAAATCAGCATCGATACAAAGTTACTCGCGGTTTCAAAAACTTTATAGCCCCAATACATTACTTTTTCTATAGCCATAAATTCACTTGAGAGGCAAGAAAATATTTTACTCTGTAACTTTTAATGGTGGTTGTGCGTCGCACGGATAAATACAGAACAATTAAAACTAATTGCTATGAAAACAAAAATCGTTACTTTAATAATCAGCTTAGTTGCAGTTACTACATGTGTTGTTGCACAAGATAATCCACAAGCAACCTTAAATAGGCTGGAGGGCAAGGACACAACACTTTTTGTTCCGCAAAACAAGCACGACACATTGGATTTATCCACCAACATTGCAACTATATCTAGCAAGTCGGATACCACCAAAATTAAGTTTGGTAAAAAAGTGCTCACCGTGATCGATAAAGGAAACAACACCTCCGTTGAGATCACGACCATTGGTAAGGATAAGGATAAAAACGTTGACTGGGAT
>Ga0307375_10001308_pt1 | contig 27569 bp, 30 predicted proteins | sample TR1MG_FD_202531 | JGI IMG/M metagenome (GOLD analysis project Ga0307375, IMG submission 202531) | Soil microbial communities from Risofladan, Vaasa, Finland - TR-1 | ecosystem: Environmental > Terrestrial > Soil > Coastal area > Acid sulfate soil | place: Finland: Risofladan, Vaasa | collected...
TGTATGTGTAGTAGTGTTGATTTTCTGAACAATCTCATAACAATCCCCTTTACAATTCATGAATACTCTTGGCTTAACACAATTATCTCCAAAAGGAATAAGAGGATTAAACGACTGAGAAGAACATGCTGTAGGAATTTGAGGATTTGTACATCCACAAGATGACACCGGTTGTTGACAACTTGTACAATTAACAGGCCCATCAGAACAAGTATTGATTATAGAATTTGTTTCTTGGTATACAGGAAGACTCCCTACAGGAACTTCTTGCATATTAGTACCTTGTGGCATTACTTGAGTAATTGTTTGAGCTCCTCCACAAATCAATGCGTAGTTTAGTACAAAGAAATCATCTGGTAATTTACATCTACCTTTCTCAATTTCCAAGATAGTTTCCTTGGTCATCATGATTCTTAACCCAAGATCGTAGTTAACACGTTTAGCAACCTTGATAAGTTGCGCGGGTTCGATCATCCCTTCAAGATTATAATTCTCAAAGTCTACGTGAATCTCTTCAAGTAAAGAATTAAACGTCTTATATTTTAATGTATAATTGTAGCTCATGATTATGTTCTTAAAGGTGATTGTTTATCATCAGATCCTTCTGGTGGAATTTGTAACAACAGTCCTAGATCTTTCACTACCATCTGCTCTATTTCAGCAAATAAATGGTCAGGTATATGTACTTGTTCATCTTGTCTAGGTGCACAAATATCCCCATCACAAGTATACATTGCAATACTCTCATCCCATAAACCCTCTACCTTAATGGCTTCCCATATAACATTTGGGCAGTAAATGTATCCATTAAGGTACCAGTAGTATGCGTTTTTATTATACTTAAAGTTAGTGCTGCTACTTAGTCCCGCGTATGTACTCGGATATGTTGGAAACATTTCAATTGATCCATCGATAGAACTTACAGTTCTAAATAACGGTCCCCAAGACCCCTCAAGTAAAGTAGGTAATTTATCTTTAGTACGCATGATTTTACAATCAGACGTAACACCTGGACAACAGGCTTCGATCTTGTCTACTTCGATAAGTTCTACACAAGGCAGGACTTCGAATAAACTCTGGAAACGCATAATCTTACTCTCATTATCTTGGCGCCTAATAAGGAGCTTACCGTATTTGAGGACAAGACTATACAATAAACGGTCAGTAAGGAAAGCATCTTCTTTTACTCCTTTCACAATGTTACGTACTCTTGAAATTGTATCTGCTATTGTTGTCATATTAATCTATTGCAAACTCGTTATAGTCTTCTGTCGGTTTAGCTGAATATTTAATAGCCAAATCTTTAATCTTGTATTTATTATAAAGCTTATTAATGTGCATGTAACTATCAACTTGAATGTAACTTTTCCATCTTTGATGATATTCTTTACTCACACCTCTTGTAAACTCTCTACATCCTTTGAACATCCAAACCTCTCTCAACTTGAACTTATACTTATTAGCATAATTAGTATAAAAGATCTTCGCTATAAAACTATCTGATTCAAAGTTTCTATGTTTAATTTGACGCTTGTATTCTTCAGAGACCTTCTTATTAATGTTATTCTTTTTAACCGCTGCTGGACAACTACCTACAAACAAGTAACCTAATCCTTCAGGAAGTTCGGCACCGTCTCTTTCAGTGATCACAGTCTTCCAAATATTACGGTTAAAAGTCATAATAATAGCATTCACTTCTTTCTGCGTTAAGTGCTTATACTTAGGGAATTTCTTAATAAACCTTTTGTAGAACTCTAGATTTAAGTTCATTAACCTCTCTGCTTTATAACGAGGGGCATTTAAGTCAGGTTGCTTATATATTTTCTCCATAGTACAATACTATTAATATACGCATTATTTTTAAAGTTTAAAAATAAACTTTTATTGTTTAACTTCCTAATGGTATAAAGCAGAAACCCCGGCTTTCACCAGGGTGTTCTACGTCAGCTGCGTTGATACCAACAAACTGCAACTTTAATATTAACAAATAGGCCCTACAGTTATATTTGTTGTTCCATTAACTGGATCACTTTCTACTACAAACCATGAGTCATTAACCATACACGCAGATACAGATCCTCCTGCAACAATAGAAGCTTCTACTAAGGCCTTGGTTACACAGTCAATGTAATAAATAGTGGCTGGTGGATTAGTATAACTGACATCTTTATCGAATGTGACAGTAGTACATAGATTACAACAACCTGTTTGAACACTCGTGTATTCAGGAGGTACTACATATGGTACAGAATTACAAGCAACAAAGCTTACATTCAAAGGTACATTAACAGCTATTGGTATACCTAACGCACAAGTTGTGATATCAACAGGAGGACATACTGCCATTGCAGCTCCTATAAGAGCTTGAGTTCCTATACCTGGTGCTGGAAGAGTTGCAGTAGCCTGTACTGTATATCCAGATCCGGGATTGTCTAGAATCACATTTTGAATCTGCCCTGTATTGATCACGGAAATTGTAACAATTACACCCGAACCAGAACCGCCTAAATTAGCAGCATTAAAGGTAATAGTATCTCCTGGATTATAACCTGTTCCATTAGAACCTGGAACTATTACTGTACTGTTTACTTGACCACCAATTACTACAACGGTGAATAAAGCTCCTGATCCTCCTATTAAAGGAAGAACATTGATAGCTGGAACATTGAAGTAAGTACCATCCATATATAATGATCCGAAAGGGAATGGGTTAGCCGAACCGAATTGATCAGATACTCCACCATCTCCTATGTAAGCTGTAGCAGCTACTCCACCTAAAGAAGGCGCGAATGTAACAGGTAACGTACCACCGGCTGGAAGATATCCAGAACCAGGATCTGTTACTATTACAGCAGCCACTGCTACAGGACCAATACAAGTAATTGTATAACCTTGACAATCAGCACTTGGTGTATAACTGAGAGTGAACGGAAGACGACCAGCTACAGAAAGAATATCTTCACAACAAGCTTGTGCATACCCTTCATATATAACAGGCACACATGTTGAATCATCGATCTGAATACCTATAACAGCATTACAGGATGCTCCATTTCCATCACAATTAACTTCTGTTGAACAATCGTATGTAGGATCGCCTTGAATACGCCAGCATATGCGGTGACAGCCTACGTAATTACTGACAAACGTCAGGTTTAATGCTCCGGGAATTATTGCCATGATTATGAGGTTGGTTTAGTTGTGGTTAAAATAGTTACTGAATAACAGTTTGTTGTACAGGTTGATTTGATTCTAATATGATATGCGGTATTAGGAAGTAGTCCCCCTATAGTATCTGTGAATACTGTATTAGCAAGTACTGGATTTGCAAGCCAGCTTGAATCAACTGCTTTTTTGTATTCTAATTGATAGCTAGCAGGAACACCATTTGGAGCCCATCCTACTGCGATTGTAGTAGTGCTAATAGTTGTTGAGAATAAGCTAAGTACTGATTTACATACAGCATTAGGATCCATACATAAAGGATTAGTTACCCATAAAGAAAGAATTTGTATGATATCACACATACTATCCCCTTTATTAATACCGGTGTCCACAACTGTGTCCTTATCATAAATGACACAACATGAACTGAAAGTCTCAGAACATGGATCAGGATTAGGGCATTCGAATGTATCATGGATACAAGGAGTAGGGGTAGTTAACCCCGTATCCTCACATCCGCATTTCTTTGATTTACAAATATCGCTCATTTTTTAAAGATTATTTATTACGTTAGTATCGAATATAATTGCAGCTTGAGTGTAGATAGCACCTTGAACAGTTGCAGCGGCACCTAAAGTAACTGGTGCAACGCCTAAGATAGTTCCTTTAAAGTTAGCTCCTGCACCAATATTAATTGCACCGTCTATCTGCCAGAAAATGTTATCGAAAGTAGCACCGTTTATTAATATAATAGTTCCACCGGCACCTATTGTCATTGTACTATTTGCTCTGATAACGAATACAGAATTAGGATCACCTAAGCCGTCAAATGTAACAATTGTTCCTGGATCGAGTACTACAGTATTAGTAGTAGTATCGTAGTATCCTGGATTAATTATAGTCGCTGAAATGTTGTCGGCAATTGTATTTACTGGCAATCCTTGTACATACGAGATAGCATTAGTTACATCTATATTTGCAGCTACTACTACAGGATCTGCAGGAGCTAAGTATAAAGTACCAGTTGTTACATCACCTGGAACAATGTTCACATAAATAGCGCCCTCATCACCAACACTTCCTAAACCAGGAAGACCAGTGAATGTACTACTACCAAGAACACTATCCATACCAAGCTTACTTAACGCTGCAAAGTCAATTGCTCCGCCTAAAGCAACTGGTATAAATGCAGTAGGTGATAAAGCTACTCCAAAGAATGGACATTGAGTAACTGTACCTGATGGATTAGTTATAAGTACACGAAGAGTGTAAGATGTATTAAGTGTTAATCCTGGGAAGTTACCAGTGAATACTGTAGGATATGCAATAATCTGAGATACACTTGCAAGTAATGTACTAGCAGTTGAATCGTATAATTGAACATCGTATGTATTAGTACCAGTAGTTGGAACACCTGAGAATGAAATAGCGTCACTAACTGGAGTATACGTCATTACAGGACAGTTAACCTGACTGATAATTACATAAGAAAGTACTGATTGACAAGTTGTAGCAGTTGCATTGTCTATTAAACAAGGCATGATTGTTACTGTAATGTTTTTAGCAGGATCTACCGGAGTAGATAAAGTTGAGATTACATAAGAATTGTTTACAGTACCTAAGATACTAATGTTTGTAGTAAAGAAGTTACCGCTTGAATCCGTAATTGTAACCAAAGATCCAGGTCCTGCACAATCTATAAACTGAGAAGGAACTGTACCGGTTAAGAACATATTGATATCTGTTCCTGTTACTGTAGAATATAATGCTAACGCAATACTACTACAACCATTATTACAACAAAGTTGTACGGTTCTTATAGCAGAGATTACATCACATAATACTAGTTCGATATTGTTTAAAGCAGCAGCACCATTATTCATTGCAGTATTCCAACCCGAAATTCCATTATAAGTAATTAAGCTATTGCTAAGTGTTTGTTGTAATGCTAAACCACTGCACTGTTTCGAAACCGCTGTATATATTTCAGTTGGGGTTCCTGTTGCTGCTTGTAAAGTACATAAAATAAGACTCATTGCAGTTACTACATCTTCAACTGGTGTAGGAACAGCTGGTAAAATACAATCATTAGGTACAACTAATGTATCGGTTGCAACAGGTATAGATGCTATCTCGTTTTGAACAACTTCTATTTGCGAGGTATGGACTGCTGTAACTGTCTCTAAAACGGCGATTTGATTATGCTGAGTGTTTACCTCATTACCAATTGCAGTGGTATAGTTAGGTAAAGGCATTGTAGTAACCAGATTTCCATAAGCATCTGTGTATTCGAAAATTCTAGCTACTGGCATTTGAGCATCAGTTACAACAGATACTGGGGTGATTACTCCAGTAGCAGTTTGTAGTGCACATATAGTATCGATCAGTAGTTGTAAGAAATCATGGAAGTTATTAGGTGCAACCGGTTTAACATCTAAACAAGTAAGATCATAATTAACCACATCAAGAAGCTCCATAACAGAGCATAACTCTGTAGCCAGCTTAGCTACTACATCGCTTATACTGTCTCCCTTACATAACTTTATGCAATCGAGATCAGGTCCTTGCCATATTACACAATTTGATGATGTGTAATTACATCCTGGCTCGTCTTTATTTAATGGTTTCATATCTTAATATAGTTAATTTTTATCATTTTAGCAAATCTATGGGCCAACACATTCTCCATTTGAGCAATTAGCTGGTGTAGTCTGAATTATATAGTCACCAGGTAGACAAAGTGTTGTTGGCTGTATTACAGAACAGATGTATGTAGGTCCAGTTACAAGTTGTGTTTGAGGTACTCCTAAGCAATCTGTAGATTCAAAAGTACATCCAAACAATATAAGAGGTACTATATAATAACACACACAAGGTGTTGTAGGGTTCAGTATAATACTTACCTCTATTCCAGTAGGTGCTGGGCATTGAACTGGTGGTACATCTAGAATAGCTACCATATTTGTTGGTGCCGGACATGCGCTAACTGGTCTGAATATAGTAATTGTAGCAAACATCGCGCATGGTGGACAACACTTATCAAAGGTATTCTTACATAACTCAGGATCGTATATAGCTCTAAGGTCTAACAATTGCTTTTTAACAGCCCACTTTTCAATAGGGTCATTGCAACACATTGTAATACCGTATCGAGTTATCAACATTTGATCATAAAGCGACTTTGCAAATCCGCAATATACATTCTCAGTATGTGCAGGATCACAACCTGGTGTAGTATAACCTGGTTTTACACTCCTAGGTCTAAGTGGTGGGATCGGAGGTGGCGGAGGTGTTGGGTTACATGTCTCACAATCAATGAAAGTTTCTGCAAATGTTACAGGAATTGATCCTACACATGTATTTGCAATAGTTACTTCCCAGCATATATCTGTACCATCGATATGAATGAATTGACCTACATAAAGACTAAGGTTAGTAGAGGCTATAAGAGATTGGGTATTATCTCTACAATTGATTAGTTGATAACATACAGGCGCGCACGCTTCGCAATCTAAAAAGGTATCTGTTATTACAACAGCACTGGATCCTACGCAGCTTCCTGCAAGGGCCACTGTATAACAAGTGTCGCTTCCTTCTATCTTAACAACCACGCCTAATAAAAGGCTCAAGTCTGTATTTGTAATTATCTGAACAGCATCTGGTTCACACGATACTAACTGATAGCATGTAGGAAGACAGTCAATACAATCTACGTATGCCTGGATAACAGTAACAGTAGGTTGAAGTATAGGTCCACAATCCGGTGCCTGAGATACAGTAAAACATCCAACATATTCCGCTACAGTTATTACTTTGTTTTGGTACGCGTATATTGAAAGATCAGTACTTGTGATGTATGTAATATTTAGATCAGTACAATCTGTCAATACATAACAACACCCTTGAACCGGTGTATCAACATAACTATGACACACATATATATTAGGACTAGTATTAGGGTTTAAGGGGTTAGCAAAGCAATTATCTAATGCTTGTCCGTCCTGAGGACATCTATGATTATAAGGAGTTGATCCATAATCAAAAGCAATTCCAGATTCGTTTACAGTAGAATATACAGTAACCGCTGACAATTGAAAAGATGTGGTCATAGCAGCTAATGTAGCTGATGTTAATCCTGGACCACTATAGATCTCCCATACAAAACCAGTAGTATTAATAGGGGTAGTACTACAGATTCCGGTGCCTACTTCAGCACCGTTCATCTCTAAAATATAAGTTCCTACAGGTAAAGTTATCGGGAATACATGAAGTGTATTTGTACCAAAGATAGTTCCTGAAGTATTTTCTACTGCAAGTGAACCATTAATCTTTAATTGAAAGGTTCTTCCAGATGTTGCAAAGAAGTAAGTAGTTATCTCAGTTACTGTAAGGCATGATACAAAACCATATTGTCCTGTTATCGGATTAGCTGCACAAGTAGTGGGATCCCAAAAATGGTTCCATACAGCTGCATTATTATGACGCCCGCTGGTGATTGAAGAACCATCTCCCCATAAGGTATTGATAGTATTATTGGTTACACTTACAAGAGCCGTTGAATTATCTTTGAAAAAGAAGTTAGCTATTGTACAGCTGGGATCTACAAAAGGAGTAACTGGCCAAGGACGAGTTGCAATATCTTGATAAATGTTAGCTCCAAATTGGTTATAAGTTACATTTTGAGGAAAGATAGGATCGCTTCCTATTACAGCTGCAACCATCTCACATCCACGTAATGGATCTGGTCCCTCTGCTAAAGCAATGGTATCTGTTCTACATACCTTTGTTCCATTTGGTAACGTAATCAAAGTGGTTCCTTGAGGACATGCGCATGGATCTGGAAGAGGGGGTGCACATTCATCACAGTCTATAAAGTCTGCAACATAAGTCACTGCCTGTGGTGTGTTTGGTTCAATACACCCTTCAGTTACAAGAAAACAACGACCAGGGAATTCTACAACTTGAATAACCCTATTAATATATGCTTGTAAATCTACAATAGTAGTTATAACAGTTCCGTCTTCACAATCAGTGAGAGTATAACATATTGGATCTGGTACTTCTTCAAACCATGTCCATACTGCAGTAGGTGTATAATCAAGTCCTGGAGATTGATCTGATAATACCTCAAAAGATGTAGTAACTCCTTGTGAATTCCAGTATACAGTATTATCTTTATTATAAAATCCGTAAACATTATTTTGAGCACTCAACCCATCCCATTTGTAGTAATGCATTGCATGTCTACTAAATCCGGCCCCAAGAACATCCCATCCTGGAAAAGCATTTAAAGACCATGTACTAGCATGATCAATACTTACACCACCCAGTTCAGCGTCTCCACTAATGTAAGTCACTTCGTCATTTGGACTTGGCATACCGTTTAAGTGTCGCCCTATATTTAAAGGAGGATTATTACCTTGAGGGGTAAATCCTGATAATAGAGTAGGTGTTGTATTTGGGAACTGAGGATTTGCAGTTAAAAAGTTATTTTTCCAAGTATCAACAGCTTCTCCTGAATTAACCCCTGCTAATGATTCTACAACCATACTCTCCCCTATGGCAATAATATGGGATTCATCAGGACGTATGTTGATACCGGTAATTGGTCCTACAGGTAAAGGTAATGAAGGAGGAGATGGGGGAAATGGATGATAGACAACTGAGCTTAATGCTTGACCACCATTTAGGATGGTCCAATTATTACCACCATCGATGGTTTTGATCACGTAGTTCTCTAATCCAACTACACCTATAAGCGTGGTAGGGAAGTGAACTGAGTGACATCCCATTCCGGAAAGGATCGGATTTGGTGTAGGAGTTGTTGTTACATACCAATTTAATACCGCGTAGTTAGCACCACCATCTACACTTCGAAGTATAGTTCCGTAGTTACTACCGATACTATCTGAAGAACCTACTACAAAACTTAACCCACTTACACCGTATACTTGAGGACCTACTACATTAATTTCCTTCCAAGAAAAAAGAACTCCATTATTGAGATTCTCTTGTACAGTAGTTACATAACTTCCACCGGGAACATTCCAGGTAGCTCCACCATCTGTAGATACCGCTATTCCATAAAACCCTGATGGTGCACCATTTCCTATGACAAAGACATGATCTCCATCATTAGGGGCAACTTCAATATCGACCAGATTGGCATTCGCAGCTACTGCTTGAGATACTGGGACATTGGTCCAAGTACCATGAGCTAAGTTAACTAACTTACGTACCTTACCTAAAGGCCCACAGGTATATGATTTAGCAGTAAACGACATTATTTTGGTAGATTATGGTGTTGTTTTTTTTGATAATATTTCCTTCTCATATTTAGCAATACATAACGTACATACGTGTACTCCATTCGAAGCTACTCGTTTTTGACAACCACAGCTTAGGGTTGATTTACATGTTGGACAAATTGCGCTCATTGTTTATGTTGGTTTGTTGGTTTATTAGCAAGTGCTGCAGGTACCACAGTTGGTATTACAGGCTAGTTTGTTCAATAGTTTTATAGCATATCTATAAAGTTCCATTCCTTTATCAGGATGATGGCAATATTCTACCTGAGCTTTCGCAGCATCAAGGTAACTCTGAATTAAAGACAAGGCCGCGAGCCTTTCTTTAACTTGTGTTGGTGGATCACAGGTTCCTAAATCAATACTACAAAGAATACACTGAATCATATTCAGCGCGTTTGTAATACGTAGATGATTGTACTCTACATAAACCACATCATTTGGAGATACACTATACTTTATGATATAGATCCCATCTGGTAAATCGTTATAAACAGAACCGCATCCGGCGGTTTGTAACTCAAGATCACATGCTGTAAGATTTAGCATGAATCCTGGAGTTATTTGAGTATCGTTAAAACTAACCGGTACTTGAAAGCCGGGTAGAGTGACAAGTAATCTAGGACAAACAGGCGTAGTTAAAGGATTGTAAATACTAGTATCTACAACGCGCAAAATGCACTTGTTTAAGGTATCTGGGGCCTCAAGGCTTAAGACGTGATTTGCCATATTAGTTATAGATAACGTAAATGTAATAAAAAAAGGGAAGGAGTTCTTTTATCTCCTCCCCTTTTTATGAGTTAATTATTAGTAATTATTATGGCTGAGCCGGACTAATTACACAAGGTGTACAAGAATTTGATTCAAATGTCACACAGTTACCTGGACAAGCAGCTAACCAAGTGTCCATATAAGTTTCAAATGGAGCATTGATGTTATTAGTGATCACCTCTAACATGTACTGCTCATTATCAAATGTTCCTGATGGATTATTGTAACGAGGTACAGTGTGTAAGATATAGTAACGGTAGTATAACGCGTTACGGTTTACAGAGTTGATGATATCATACCCTTGAGTAACCTCTCTAATTCTGAAATCGTTACTGTTAACGTAGTTCTGTAAATAAGACTCAGATAAGATTAAGTCACGAAGAACTTGCTCACCGAAGCCCATACCTTGAACACCTAAACATTCTTGGTATACACAGATTCCTTCAAATACACAAGGATCACCGTTTAAATCTACTAATGAAGCGTAGATACGTACTGGCTCTTTTTCAAAGAAATCAGTAACCTGGAAAGTACAGTTACCAAACTTAGTCTCAACGTAAGCTCCGAATAAACGAATACCTGCGCAAGCATTTGCAATATGACCTGCAGATACATAAGCTGACCACCATTGTGTTGCTAATACTGGATTACCTTGAGGATCTAAAGTAGTACCTGGAGCAAACCAAGCAGTACCTGTTTCATCATAAATAACCGGTAATATAAATGGATTAAGATAGTTATTAGTAATAATAGCTTCTGCCCATGAGATCATCACTAAAGTTGAATCTACAGGAACAGGTGTAGGACCAGCGCAACATCCTGTGTATGCAGAGATGTTTTGGTAAGCGTTGTGATTTAAGAAACGTAATGCAGGTGAGCCTTTTACGTCAATACGTAAATAGTAAGTCTCATCACATAAGAACTCAAAACAACAAGAAGCATCAGTAATACCTACAGTTGCAACTGGAGCTACTGTATCAGTACCTGGAGTAGTAATAGGAACTTGTGCAAAACCTACGTTATCAGCTATAGCATAACCACCACCATTAGAAATTAAAGTAACTGTAGTGATGACACCACCTGCAACAACAACTGTAGCAGTAGCACCTGAACCGGTACCAGTAACTGTATTTAAAGTGATGGTATAAGTACCATCTGTATAAACAGCAGTACCTGGTACTAAAGCACCTAATGTTAAAACACCATCAGCAGTGTAAGTAGTGTTTCCAACAGAAACAACTGATTGCTGAGGAGTACAAGGATCTACACGGTAGAACTTATGTACGTATTTTGGGTTGATCAACTTAGACTTGTTAGTCTCTTTGTAACCACCGTGGAAAGGACCAATCTTATCGTTTGTCAATAAAGACGAACTTGCTAAGATTAATGGACAGCATCCAGTTGGTGCAGCCACAGTTGCCCATGATTTAGGATCAAAAAGCCCATAATATCCTGGAGCAAGATTTGATAATGCGGCACTTGTGGTTCCTACTGAAGTAAGAAATCCGTCTGTTGAGGCCACTGGACCTACTAAGGTTGTTCCTGTACCAAGGAAGCGTTTGCTAAAAGCATGATTAAAATAACTCATGTGATTTGTTTTTGTTTTTTAGTTAATATATAAATATAATACTCTTAATATAATCAATTATTTGGAATATGCAAAATATTTCTCAAAAATATTTATCCTCCCATTTCTTCGTCTAACATTCTTAGGGCTATCTTATCATCCCCAAATGTGTTAAGCTTATCTAACCAGGTCTGAGCTTTATCATGTTCCTCTACCTGTTCCTTTAGATAATGAAGGCAAAGTTCATATAACATATGATCCTTTTTAGCCTCTGCACTATTAGCCATTTCTTTAATCTGCTTGGTCACCACAATTTCATGATTGTACGATGCTTTGATAATTGCCGGTAAACCTTCAAAAGAAGTAGGTTGTTTCTCCAAAACAGCTGTTTCAGGGGTAACTCCCATGGCTAATAAATAGTCTCTAGACCAATCTGCATGTGTAGCTTCTTCTTTAGAGTACTTTAACCATAACGATGCTGCTCCACTATAACCTTCGTTATTTAACCACATAGACATCGATAAGTAAATACGAGAAGATAAGTCTTCTTGCTGAATACGATACTGTAAGTATTTAATACAATGCTCCTCAATCATAGGATTGTGAGACTTTCTATAGGGTCGTTTTATAAATTCTGCCATGGTTAATTGTTGTTTTCTACTGATTGAGATGCTCTTTGTATTTGATTAATAGCTTCAATATCACCGGCTAGGATCTTTACTGTTTCGTCTATTAATAACTCGACAATATCATCTTTAAACTCACATTCTACATCTAATGTAGAAGTTACTCCAGTATAAGGATTTGTTATACCGATGATCTGGATTCTTCTAGGTTGACGATAATAAGTCAGTTGAGTATTCACCGGAATAAACAATTCATTAGTGTAAATCTGAAGCTTATTGTTCTCTAATGTTGAAAAGGTCTCACCCCATTCATAATTAGGTTTCTTATTCTTATCACGTAAAAGCACATCTCTGTTCGCTACTTCAGCGGGGTATACAACCATATGTTTAGGTTTTGGACAACATGAACTAGTGGCTTCAGTTGATATCCTTTTCCATTGTAAATAATCTACAGGGAGATCTGCTTCGTAATAGAAGATTCTATTCTCCATATTTAAAGCCGGAATACTATTTTTACCAGTTGTAGTAAGCAGGATCTGAAAATCATCCACTCTACGGGTTGACTGTTCATCTCCTTCTTTTACAATATTTAATCCATGAAGGTTTCTACGACACCAATCTACGTTGCCTTTATCAAATGCTTCAATAATTTGCCATGATTGGATATTATCAAAGTCATTACTGGCTAACTTATTCAGTCGCTGTTTAACCTTTATGAGTATGGTAGAATTTAGCATGCCTTACCCTATCTTTTTACAGCTGGTTTCATTGTTACAGTTTTACCTGAATTACTTTTAAGCTTAACTTCTTCTCCTGCCTTAGGTGCTTCAACCTTTTGAATCTCTTTTACTCTAATATCTCGAACATCGTTGAAATGTTTTAAAGTATCACCGTGATTTGTCTTATTATGCATGTTACTTCTTTTTAGCCATTGATTTAAAGGTTCTAGCTAAAGCCTTTCTCTTAGGTGTGCAAGTAGCTTTAGTCATTGGGGTGCAGTAACCCTTATGTGCTGGGTTAACTGCTCCTTTTATCCAATCTTTTTTCTTAGTCATTATTTCTTCTTTGATCTTGTGGGGCCGCCTGAAACCATCTTATTAAGATTGTTTATAGATTGCTTTACACCACTCATTAAAGACTTATCCTTCTTAATAGCTTCTGCTCTTTGAAGGGTGCGCATAGCATCATCAATTTCCCATTGACGATCTGCTTTTGAAACTATTGGTTTACTTGCCATTGTTTTTCATTTTAGGTATAACACTTGGAAAAGTATTAATATCAAAGATACTATTTACTTCAACGCGGTGACTGTCTTTCATTTTACGGAAAGCCGCCATTATTTCACCATCGTTATTAGGCGTATTCCAGGTAGATGGATTAGATGGGACGTACCCACCTTTCTTACTAGCCTTCATAATTACTTAACGTTACCACCTTTTTTACCAGGTGCTGGTTTAACTGAAACTGATTTGTTAGTACCACCAACACGTCCGGTTGGCTTCTTTACTACTGCTGTAAATTTAGGGTTTGGGTTCTTTTTACCACCTACACCTGATCCTGATTTTTTCATGATATCTTATTTTTAATTATTACTTATTCCAATATTGTTCCACCTTCTTAGTCAAGTTTACTAAGGTCTCTTCATGTAATGGATTCTTTAAGAAGTCCAAACAATCACTTGCATTTCTACCCATCATTACACTTGATTCTAAGTGGTAGATGAATCCATCCGCTTTAGGGATTATGAACTTGTAGAAAGTCGAGTCCTTAATAATAGACTTTAACTTAAGCGTTTCCATATCCATTACACAAGCATCTAAGAAGCTCTGAGCTGCACGCTTAAGATTGGTTTCAACACCTTGTCCGTTGATGTACTTATCCATGCTTTCATAGATTATATCATTAGGAGTACTTTTCTTGTATTGTGTACTGTGAGCATCCACCACCTTAGCAACATAAAATAACTTGTTTGTATTCTTATCAAACATGCTAGTTAACTCGGAAAGCGCTCTGTTACGTAATTTAGTAACCTCAGTCTTAGTAGATACAGTTTCAATGTATTTATCTAAGTAGAACTTAGGAGATACTGATCGGCCACGGGCGTCTTCAAAACTTCTAGCTATTCCTGAAAAACCACCTGCTTCAATAGCATAGATCTTAATCAAGTCATAAGGGTCCTTTGCAGGATCTAAGTTAATAGTTTGGTTACCGGTGCGCATCTTTATCTTACTCCAGAAGTCATCATTGTTAGGACTTACGATCTTCACCTTATTCCAGAATTCAGGATCATCTACCTCGATGATATTAGCTGCAAGGTCTCTTTCTAACTGAGCCACTGTAGTTCTAATATCCTTAATCTTAGATGCCTTTTGGTCTGGATCTTGGATAAGCTTAACCTCAGGGGCAAATTCATTTAATCCAGTAAGGTATCTCTTGATACCGTTTCTCTCAATAAGGGCGATTTCTTCTTCATGAAATACACCGTCAAATAAAGAAACCCCGTAATTCTCTAAACCCAGGTTACTGACTTTAGGATCAAAGTAGGGCTTTACTGTAATAGATCCTGCTTTTGTAGCATTTGTGGGTGTCTCAGTTACCATTGTAAATGGTTCACTCACTGTTTGTTTTTTACTCATAGTTGTTGGTTTTTATGGTTGGTTTAGTAAAGTTAATACTTATACAGCAATTTCTCTAAAATTGATTATATTAACAATAGTATTATTTAATAGAACATCTGAAGCAATTCCTGTTAAATCAGTAGTTGTAACGCTAAACACGGCAGCATCTGCGGTATCAGGTAATCTATCTACAGTAATATTACCTCCTGGAGTAGGGAGTGCTGAAAAGAAAAGACCTACTTTTTCATCTTGTGCACCTGGAATAGTCCAAGTAGTAACACCACCTATTGAAGCACTGATAGTCATACAACAAAAAGTTCTACATAGTCCGTTAAAAGGGGCTAAAGGATGATCGGCTTTATACCAACAAGTGCATTTGCAACCTTGGGATTTTGGACCAGAACTTGTTATAGTATTAACTAAAGGAACTTCAATAGTTGGAAGTGCTCCTGGACCATTTTGAGTTACAGAATAAACACGAGATAAATAAGGTAAATTAGCATTGATTTCATTAGCTAAATTATTTATAGCAGCTAAGTTTGCTAATTGATTATTACCTAATCTACCTGTAAACTTTTGTATAAAGTTTGTTGTTGAATTATAAATACCTGAAAGAATCATTGTGTTTAAGTTTTAAGTTATTAAGTTATTAAGTTCCCTGCCAGAGTTACGATCTCTGTTAACGGCGCACCGCAGGGCAAAAATAAGGAGAGCAGATTGCTCTACTCTCCTCAGTGATTAGAATGATCCTCCAGTGATTGGATTTCTCATAACAATCTTAAGAACCTTGGTAGGATCTTTTACCCAGATAGCTGGCATTGTTTGTGTCATCATAACACGGTAACCATTGAACTGTCCAGAAGATTGGAACCCTTGAGTTCTTCCCATGTAGTCCATAGTACCGTTTTGATACCACCATTTAAGTTGATTATCCCACTTCAACTTCAACATGTAGATGTTGTCGTTTCCAGTATCAGTGATGTCGAAGATCACGAAACTGTATGATGATAACGGGTTACCATCAATGATTGGGTTTTCGATGTCGTTTGTATGTAAGTTGTCAAATGCTGGGTTAAGTACAAACTTAACGTTAGCTAAGAATGGAATAACATAACTTGTGAACGCAAAACCGAAGTTTAAGTCCATTGCATTAGTTCCATTGATTGCATTACCAATACCTGTGTTAGCCGAACCTGAAGTAAGAACTAAACCAGAGTTTACAGCTTCACGCTTAATGGCTTCATTCACCATACGCATTCCACCAATACCAGTTTGTACAATCAATTGACGATTTGGATCCGGACCTTGGAACTCCACACGACCAGCGTAGAAGTTGTAGATCTCTCCACGGAATAACTCTAAAGAGAAATTCGATTTGTTGTATACTTTCTTGAACGAGTTGTCTAATTGTTTCCAAAGACCAACTGATAAACGCATGTCATCTGGACCATCTTGCTTAATACGTCCACCATGACCCCACATTAGGTAAGTCTCGATGTCAGTAGCAATCTTAGTTAAGTGAGCAGCTTCCATTGTAGTAAGGAATGTACGGCTTAATGTACCATTGCCCATTGCACGCTTCAAGTACTCTTTACCCATTGTATTAGCCATACCTTCAATACTGGTAATAGCTGGATCTAAAGACTTGTCAAAATTACGCCAGATCTCAGTTACAGGAACTGTACCATCTGCATTCATTCCACCACGAGCCATTAAATCTGCACGAGAAGAAACTGAATAATGAACGTGAGCTTCAGCTCCACCTACGAAGTTGTAGTATTCACGGAATCCAGAACGAGATTGGATATCTGAGAATCTCTCACCATATTCACCACGAGCAGAACCTTTACGGAATAATTTAGTTTGGTTGGCAAGATACTTGTTCTCAAGGAACTTGTAGTTGTCATTGTTCACTAACTGAACAGTGTAGATGAATCCGTCTCCGATTGGTAAAATGTCATCAACAGTGATGTACATCTCACAACCATTGTACTTGTCATAAGTGATGATATCACCATGTCCAAATTCACGCTTGTTAATCTTGATTTTGAAAGTAGTACCGTCAATACCTTTAGTCTCATTTTGAGGCTCGATATCTTCGATGATATACGCTAAGTCTTGGGAAACCGGAGTTTGCCATTTGTACTCACCGCGTGCATTATCTACTTCGATAATATTTTTACCACCGAATGATGATAATTGGTAAAGGGGCATTTCAACCTTTTGAGTCATGGCCCAGATATCAACTGGTCCTAGGTTCATTGGTTCTGCGTCCTTTAGCATATTCACTAAGTGGTATGAATCCACATGTGAACTCGCCTGGTAGTTCGTGTCACGCAAGAACATACCGTTGTTAAATACTGGAGTTGCCATTTTTTTGTCGTTTGTTTTTAGTTATTATTTATGTTAATTGTTTATGTATTATCTCTTAAAAAAATCACTTCCTGAAGGACGTTTTAAACCTCTCGGTTTAGCTGAATCCTCTTCATCGTTTGCTACAGTAGATGCTATCTTTCTAGCCTCTTCTGTTTTTAACTTTCTTACTGCTTCTGTAACAGCTTCTTTTTTACCACCTTCTCTTAGCTTAGCTTTGTATCCCTCAGGATCAGCTAATAACCACAAGGCCTCTGCAATTAGATCATGTCTAGGTTCTGTAAATTGATACTTATCAAGTAAGTGACCTAGTAGATTTGTTTGCTTGCCATTTGGTGTTGCAAATTTTGGTTGTGTAAGTCCTACATAAAGTAAACTTTGAGTTTTTTTATCAAGTTTAACTCCATTAAGTTCACCAGGTTCTAACACCTCATATATATTTTTCATATAATGTTGAGACTGTTCAATCTGATCTTTACGCAACTCTTCTTGTTCTTGTACTTTATAAGCTATATACTTCTCTTGTAGAGCATCTAACTTTGGTTTAAACTGGGCTGCTTTTTTCTCAAGCATTCCGTCTGTATCTTTCCATTCATCTAATTGCTCTTCAATCTCAGTAGCATCCCCAAACTCAGTTGATTGTAGGTATTGACGAGCAATAGCCTCTGAACCAACGTCAGTTCCTGGATCTAATTTAGCTACTCTTTCTGCTTGGCCTAAGTGAAAGAATAAACCTTCTAAGTCTTGACCACCATCGGCTACATACTTTGCAGCAAACTTTAGCTTATCAGGTAGCGCATTAAAGAATTTAGTCGGAACTTCGTTTTCTAACTTACGTTGTTTCTCGGTATCGTTGGCTTCATATAATTCCTCATAATCAGCAAGTGTATACTCTTCTAAAGGTTTTTCATCTTCAAAAGGAGTGAGCAACTTCTTCTCGATCAATTTCTTGGTCATTTGATAAAGGGCATCTTTATCTGTTTTAGGGCGACCAACTCCTGCACTTTTCTTAATCTCCTCTTCCCCTAGATTGTCTAATTCTTCTAGAGCTGCTTTACCCTCTGCAACTGCTGCTGCTTTTTTAGCCGCTTCTTCATCTGCTGTCGTAGCCGCTTCTATTTCTTCTGCGGTTTTAACCACAGGGTCTTTTGTTTCAGACTTGTCAAGGAACGTTAGATCCACTTGTTTACGCGAGAAAAGATTATTCTTTTCTTCTTTATTCTCAGGCAGCATTACACTATCTGATCCTGGCTGTGCTAATAAGGATGCAATCTCATCGATTTCGACCTCTTTAGTTGTTGTTGTTACTTCTGGCATATTGTTGGTTTATGTTGGTTTAGTTACGCTGTTCAATATAATATAACAAAAATATGCAAATAAACTTGATAAAGTTGGAATTATTTAAGACTTGAACAACTTTATTTGCAGTATAACGCTATAATCCTTTCTTCTTCTTATCTAATCTTTTCTTGGTATCGAATTTATTCTTATTTTCTTGCGCGATTCTAAGGTTCGTTGCAGCGATTTCTTTTTGTGCAGCGATCTTTTCCCTGTCTATCTGGAGTTTATCAGCATTGTGGCGACTTTTATTAGTCTCCTTCTCTTGATCAAAAGCCATAACCTGACCAAACTCATCACTGCTTTGAATCTGATTTAATGCATCTAGGTAATCACTTTGAGCATTTTCATTAAGATCTACAGCACCGGCCATTGCAGCGGCGCGTATCTCAGCAACTAAGATATCCTTACGGATATTCTTCTCTTGAGTCATGTCTTCATGATCGATCTGCATTTGCTTCTCTTTAATACGAGACTCTGCTTCCATCTGCTTAAGTCTCTCTTGACCCTGAGCTTCTTCTTGACGTTGGCCATTAGCCTTCTTCTCAGTAGATTTAAGCACTATATTAAGCTCAGCTAATGATTCTGCCTGCATTAAGTTACCTAGATCGTAGATACTAGCCCCTGTGGTGTTATTACTAATAGCTAATTGTTTCATTTGTTCTAGAATAGCTCTGTGATTTGCGCGTGTTGTACAATAGATATTAAGATCTCGAAGTAATAAATCGGTACCGTTCATTTCAAAGTTTACCTTTTCTTCGTTACTGGTCATGTACTGTAGACGTAAGGACGGTTTCTTTGATTGATAATACTGAGCTAAGTCCGTACGCATCTGATGTACGCGAGGCATTAAGTAATCAGAGTGTTGAATAAAGTATAGTTCAGTCTGAGCATATGAGCCGGCTACTGCTTGCTCTACTCCTTTGGCCGTATCTGTTTGGCCAATCTGTTGACCCAAACGTTGAGGAGTAATACCGATTACTTCAAAACATTGTTGCTTAAAGTAATTGGCCATCTGAATCCTCGATAGCATACGATTGGTTTGTTCCAGGTTCATTACCTGAAAGTGTTGAAAGTTTAATGCATTCTCGGTATTAGTGATAGAAGTATCTAATGGTAACATTGAGAAATTCTTCATTGCTACATAGGCTTTAGCCAGATTGTTCTTTCCCCAATCTTCATTCATCGAATGACGAGGAAGAGCGTTTTGATCTAACATGATCACAGTACCCAATTCATCAACAAGGATGTCGGCGATCTGGTTGTTTACAATGTTATATCCTATCTGGAAAGGCTTGGTAAGATCTACTAGAGATGTTGACTTTGTATTACGATCGTTAAATACGGCGCCTTCAACTGGAAGCTTACAACCATAAAGAGTATTATCCCCTTTGAATTGGAACTTTAATGGCCCAATCTTATTACGATCAATACCTAAATACATAGGACTAACTCCATTGGCATTATTCATACCGTAGTAACTTGGTAAATTAGGCCCTATTTTAACTCCTCCCATGGTCTGGTTAATCCAGATCCAATCGATATGTTCTCCGAATACTAGAGTATCCTTAGTTTTATTCTTGATCAATAAGTTATTATAAACCGGTTTATCTGTAATGGTGTAATCTTCTGTTATGATATCCACAGTAGACTCTCCTGATTCAGAGATTTTGGTAAGATGTCCCACCTTAACTTGAGATTTCCAATATGCGGTTGTAACACGTAATAAGAACGCGGTACCCAATGGAGCGTAGTCTTCTGTTTCAGACATGATCCAGTTAACGATATCTCCACCGCCGGTGATAGAATCAAACCCACCATTAGGTGAATTGGTCATCATCGATGTCAATTGACGATATGCTAAACCTGGCGCATTAGTATTCCACTCATGAGACTTAGTAGCATCATAGTAACTACCGTCATTCTGATACCCCTGTAAAGGATATCCTGCAGCACGGATAGGATAGATAGCTTCAAGAGATTCTAATTGATCCTGGGTCATTAAATACCCGTACTTATCAATTACATCTGAGATGGTCATCATATCAGTTCTTCCTACCCAGTTACCCTGAGAGATATATCTTGCCTCAGGAGACTTGTGGTAGAATGTAAGAAGTGGGTTCCATAACTCAACATCGTAGTCATCTTCGCTCATACGGAAATGCCAGAATTCACGATCGGTGATCAACATATCACGGAAGGCGCGCTCCTCTAATTCATCCATAGAGAAACGATCGCTATCTACTTTATGTTGATGAACAGCCCACTGTTCAGACATACTGCGATAATCTTTATCAAAAAAGCTTTGGATTTCAGGAAGAGTCTTAAGATTTTCTGGAGACATTTCCTCCTGCATCTGTTGTTGAACTTCAGGATCTTCAAGATCTTGATTCATAGACATCATTTTGGCCATCATTTCTTCTTGAGCACGTCCTAGTAAAACCTCTTCAACTTGAGCTCTTTTCTGTTCAAGTTGTTCGTTGTAGGAGTATTCGTCTACACCCTTGAAGGCCACCTTTGAATTTCTTTTGGCGAACTCAGCAACTAATACGTTAATGATATTCGGTACAATAGGATAGAACTTAAGTTCCAGTGCACTCATATCCTCTTCGATCAGGGTATCGACAAGCTCTCTCATCTCATTATCCTGTTCTACGATATAATCACTTTTATCAATCTGACCCTTAGCCAGTTTGTAGTTCTTCATTAAACGCCTAGCATTACGGCGGATCTGTTTGATCCCATTCCATTCTAACCAGTCCATGTTCCAAGCGGTCCATTCCTCATCTTTATCTTCAAAAGGTAGGAATTGAATCGGTTGGGTTATAGTACCCATGCGATTGGCTTTAGCTTTCTTACCGGACTTTAGGTCCATTGCATTTAATACTTCCATGCTATCTTAAATTTTTATATGGGTTTCTAGGTGGTTTCCCACCATTGCCATTACCTCCCTTTCCAATATGACGGAAGGGTGTATGTTGTAATTTATACAAATTTTCTGACTTTTGCAAATGTTTCTTATCAAGGTTGTCAACCCTTCTCTTGTATCCTCTATTAGATTCTTGTACTTTAGCAAACGCTACCAGAGAAGCTAGAGCTACTAATCTATCCACGTTAAGACCTTCTTCATAAGCACCCATTTCAACCATAGCCATGATGTCAGGAATCCTTTCAATACCATACTTAATCTTAACTACGGTGCCATCCGGCATAGTCTCACGATCCAACTCTTCCATTAAGAATTGGATTAAATAACTTAAAAGATGTGTCTTAAATAAGACTCCGGTATTCTTCCATCCATAATCTTGGTATACGTTTCTATTGGCGCCAAGATCTTTTAAGAACATGATCTGATCCTTAGGAACTAGATACTTCTGTTTGTTCTTACCGATCATATACTGGATAAACAGGGAGATGTTATTCTCTATGATTGTCCAGGCATTATACCATTCAATGATTAACTCGAGACGTTCGTGGGTCATGTTTAAATCATCAAATCTACCGCACCATGAGGCTACTATCTTATCTTGTTCTATAAAGGTCTCTGTCTTACCAGCTTCATCTATTCTTGTAACTTCTATTGCTCTCTTGTAAATATAGATAGAGCATAGAGATTCCGAGGTAGTAGTCTTACCCTCAGAGACCGGATCGACAGAACCATAGTATGTACCCCATTCTGCTTTTTCATCAGGTCTTTCATATACTACAAACACACCTGTTTTATCCTCTGTTTTCTTAGTAATAGGGAATTCTGTGATTGGTATTTTATTACTCTTAGATACTTTGACTTTACCTTCAGCATCTCTGGAGATGTCAAGAAACTCACTAACATATCCTTTGTCTTCGATTCGTCTCTTCTGGGCAGTAATTAAATGCTGTGGGAATAAGGAAACGGTCCTATGCGCAAAAGCTTCTGCGATATTACGCGGGCGTTGAGATATTCTTAATTGATATAAAGCAGGTTCAAGATCCTTCTTCATCTTCTCTCTACTTATATTAAGCGCCTCTAATGCTTTCTCAACAAGTGAATTACCCCACTTATCAATATAAGGAGGCATAGACCATTGTTCCGGAATAAATAAACCAGTTTTTCCTACAGTCCCTTTATCATCAAGAAGATTACTTTCTACAGCATAGATGTCATTTACTTCTGGATACTTAACCATGTGCTCTAGAGGTTTGCACTGATCTAGTTCACCTACAGAACCGGCTATAATAAACATACCAGTTACGATCTCACCCATTGATAAAGCGGATAACATATACTCTTTAGTTTTGTCTGCAGTAGAGGCGATACCACCCTCTTCATAAAAGAATAATCTACAGTCACCGCCGACACCATTAGTAGGATCTTGCTCTAAAGTACAACCTTGAATAACCCCCTTACCACCAACCATCTCAGGACGACCGTTAATCTCTTCCTGAATTTGTTGTTGCCACATCATTACTTTACCTGGATTCATTGGACGGTACCATGCCGTCTTACTATCTAAGAATGACTTGTATTCATCTAGGAATTTCCAAGAACCTTTCTCATTGATCTTATCTTTTAGAGAGGCGCCCATCTTAATGATCGGAGTCTCTTCGAACCATATGAGATTTATCATCTTTGCGCAATGGTAGTAAGAAGATGCGATCTGTCGTTTCTTAAGAATTGCGCAGTGGAGATAATGCAACTCTGCTAACAATTCGTAAATGGCCATGTAATATTGGGTATCCCAAACTTGAGGAAAGGCAAGCTTTCTTTTTAGTTTATCATTGATCGGTAAGAAGTTTAACCACATGTAGTATTCACGCGCAAGAAACCATGCCTTACCGTTAGCTTTATAAATAACACCATATCTACATTTATTCTTTTGGTCATCCCAGTAATTACGGTGATCTCTAGATCCTTCAGGAAATGCGCAATAATAACCCTTCTCTTCAAATTTTAGACCCTGTTCTTTAAACATCAGAACAGTTTCATCAAATTCACACTTACCCGGCTCTTTAAATAGAGGGAGTAGGAAGTCTATGAAATCCTGTCTAGTAGCAAACTCTGTAGTAGTCCATATATCATTCTCCCAAGTAGGAACTGTTATGAAGACTTCGCTCATTTATTTAAGGCTACACACAAATTAATTGTTATAATATCTCCATCATACTGTATGATTAGTTCTTCAAGAGTTTTTTGAGATTTGCTCTTTATAACCTTAAGCATATCACCATTAAAGTATGCTACTAAGTCATCTCTTTTGAAGGCTGCCCAAGATTTGGTGTAGGGGTTGTAATGAAACAACCAGTTGTGTAATTCTTCCATATTAGGATTTTTGGTCATATGCAATTCGTTTTTCTCCTCTTACTCTAGACTTGTGCTCATCTAGTTCTTGTTGTACTGTTTTCTCAAGCATCTTAAACTCCGTTATTGTTTTACCGGTTGATTTAATCTGAGATAACATCGCATTTATGTTACCGTCCCTACCTGAGGTGATCGGTGCAGTTCTAGCAAATTTACCTAATTTTTCTAAGAGTAACTTGTTATCTAGATAATATCTGTAGGTAGGGCTGATTATAAACTCATCCATTTTAGCTATTGCAGCAATCATAACAGGATCCTCTAGAGTATACTCACCGGGAAAATCAAGAAGTAGTATACCTTCTTTATCTTCTGTAGGTATATTACAATAGGGTCCTTTTGGATGGTACATATAATGTAAAAAACTTAAAGCAGGAATAGGATCTTTATACTCGTCTATTATTGCTTTAAACTGTGGAATAAGAAGTACATTCTCATTCACTACTACTTTGCCATTGGCTATATCAAATACTTCTGGTATCATGCGCGTAATTAAATCGTTTATAGAATATCCATGCTTCAGTAAGATCCTTAATAGTTATATCAGCTATAAAACCATTAACCCCTTCAAAATCTACTGAACACTCTTTAACTGACGGTTCATCTGAACCTTCAGGATACCAGTGGTGTATAGCTGATAGTTTAGATAAATCAACTATCATATCACCTGGAGTTTCGGAAACACTCATCCCAGGAATATCTAGGTCTTTTAGTTTTCTATCTATGAGTGTAATGTCTATACTTACAAGATCTGGAAAATCTTCGCAAAGCCATCTCAGACCTTTTATCTTAGGAAACCCGCTCATCGTTTTCTCCATTTAAAGTGAATCCCCACAAACAGTATAGTAATATACATATCACTATAATCATTCCATGGAAAACCGATCCCTAGACATAATCCAGGAAAGGTTGTAAATGTTATCTTAGGTTTTTTCATCTTTACTTGTTGGCAAAATAGCCTTTTTTGTTTATACTCATCGTTGCTCATAATGTTCTATAATCGATTCTACTAGTACTAGGTTTTCAAGATCAGGAGACTTAATCATCTTCTTTAGGTTATGCCATTCAGTATATGTAATTTTATCTCCGACTTTTAACTTACTTACTTTAAATCCTGCATCGATTCTTCTTTGTCTGATCGCTTGTTCTTCAGCTTCTTTCTTCATTGCATTATTGAACAGTTGCATGCCGCCATATCCTGTCTGAACAATCAGTTGTCTTTGCGTATTTTCTACTTCACTATTTTTATAAAAATCACTTAGAGCTACTCTAAAGTCATCCATAGTTAGGTTGGTACTCATTTTCTTGGGTTTTCTTTAAGCCAGTTAATCATTCCAATAACCTCTGATTTAAGATACGGTAACTCGTAAGGTACAACATCTTTAACTATTGCATTACCCTCGTTATCTTTTTTAAGGATAGGATACCCGTGTTCATCTTCACCTTGTTGTTCAAATAGGATGTGATGTAGTACTAGCTTATTGGGTTTATAAATAGGATTATGTTTAAGGATCATGTACATATAGATACTTAATTGTAAAGAGTAGTGATTGAAGTTACAATCTTCAAGATGGGCCACTGGGCCAGTCATCATTTGAGATACACCTTCCCAGTTACGGAAGCTTTCCTTCTTGATCTCTTTATTGGTTTTATAATCTATAACATCAACCATGGTTTGAACAACTTCTACGCGATCGGCTTGACCACAAAGCTCAGCTGATTTCAAATATACAAAATGTTCAGGATAAATCCCTTCAGTCAATTTCTGAATAGGCGCTTCCTTTACACCGTTGTTATAGATAGGTTTGATAATGGGAATCGCTCTTCCTGATCTTTCGATAGTATTAATGCTTAGTAAATCAGCTTCTCTTTCATCATGGTACTTAGTACCGTTGGACATTCCGCGATCGCCTTCACTGGTCCATATCTCTTGGATAACCTTAGGGTCTTTTCCATACCACTTAGATCTTTTATTCTGAGAAGATTTAATCGATTGTGCAACCGGATCAAACTTCTGTTTGAACATACTTACAAAAGTAGTTACCCCTAACCAGTTGATCTTCTCGTTAGGGTCTAAGCTTTGATAGCTATGATTCTCTGCTTTAAAGGTTACTGCCATCTTCAGTATTTTTTATTCTAGGATCTTTGCTCATTCTAGCAAAACTTTCATCTTGTTCTTTATGCCATTGAGCTAATCTATCTGCTTTAGCTTTTAAATAATAAGGATCTGTAGTAACGTCACACACCCAAGCAGCTAGTGTACTTGACTGACAAGGTTCTACCGGTGCTAACAAATGAGGTGGATTAAATCCTTCTCTTATAATATCAAATCTAAAGAGTCTTTTGAATAATCTAAACTCAAATCTCTTAGTGACAATTTCTACACCCTTCTCAAGATTTTTTAGAGTAGGATCTGCTAGCATTTGATCTACATTCATAATGATTCCTCCTTCCATTTAGGACCTTGTGGATGTGTGCACCGTGCATCCATAGCTCTAAGTTTAAATCCTAAACTACAACCACAGTCAGAACAACAAGGTTGTGTTCCTGGTACTGCACATTTAGCGCCGGTGTGATCAATCAGTGGACATAGATTGCATATCTTCATTCTCTTCAGATACACCTTTTCCACTCGACCCTTCTTGAAGAGGCTGTTCATTATCCCCTCTAGGATTAGCCACTTGTTCTTCCAAATTTGTTTTATCATTACGTTTATCTTTAACATGTTTTTTCCTAAGCGTAGCTTCTTTGATCTGTTCTTCTAATATTTTAATCTTAGCAACTGTACCTTCAAGCTCAGCCTTTATAGCCATTTTTCTAAAGTTACTGCCGTTGTTGTAAGAAATCCTCTTTTCGTATTTCTCTCTAATCTCTGACAGTTTCCAAGACTTAGCATTAAAGGTGCCGATTCCTGCTACATAGATTAGATGATGTTTAAGTCCTGTAATAGATTTTCTAATCTCGTTCCAGTACATCTCAGTTAAATCTTTTACAAGATCTTCATTAATATTCAGTTCCTCAGCAGTTACCTTATATAACTCTTTACTCTTTTTAGGATTCAATGTACAAAATTCTATAGCTTAATAACGCACTATTTTTACTATGAAGGTTTAAATCGTCATGTATACTGATCTTCTTTTTACTCTTACCTTCCTTCAATATGAGACCCTTCTTCTCCATGTTCACCAAACAGTTTCTAACTGTCTGGGTGTTCTTGAAAATATTATGGGAAGCGGCTATTGTACAGAATTCTGTAAGTTCATATCGTCCTAATCCACCTAACAAGGTGAGACAATTATATTCCGCTTCGCTTAGCACCATCTTCTTAAAATGACAGTACATCACTAGCTGAAATTTAATCATCTCAGATCTTGTTAATTGGGCTTTTGTATCTATAACTTTTACTTTTGCCATGTTGGTTTAAATGACATTGTTATGGTTTCACAAACTGGAAGTGCATCCAGTCATAGT
>Ga0307375_10001309_pt1 | contig 27561 bp, 27 predicted proteins | sample TR1MG_FD_202531 | JGI IMG/M metagenome (GOLD analysis project Ga0307375, IMG submission 202531) | Soil microbial communities from Risofladan, Vaasa, Finland - TR-1 | ecosystem: Environmental > Terrestrial > Soil > Coastal area > Acid sulfate soil | place: Finland: Risofladan, Vaasa | collected...
CCGATTATGGCGGAACTCGTGCAGGTCGTGGAAGCACTCGAGCGCCAGGAACAGCCGCACCTGTCGTCAACCCGGATCTGATCGCGGCGCCCGCCCCGCGTCGACCCCCGCCCTACCGCGCCGCTGCCGCCGGCGCCGGGTAGGTGCGACTGACGTAGTCGTCGAGCATCGCCAGAAACTCCTGCACGATCGCATCTCCCCGGAGCGTGCATACCAACTGGCCGTCCACGTACACGGGCGCCTTGGGCTCCTCGAACGTTCCGGGAAGCGAGATTCCGATATTGGCGTGCTTGGACTCGCCCGGACCATTGACCACGCAGCCCATGACCGCAACGTGCATCTCCTCGACGCCGGGGTGCGCGGCGCGCCACACTGGCATCTGTTTGCGCAGGTACGTCTGGATGTCCTCGGCCATGTGCTGGAAAAACGTGGACGTCGTGCGTCCGCACCCCGGACAGGCCGTGACCTGCGGGGCGAAACTGCGCAGCCCGAGTGATTGCAGGATCTGCTGGGCGACGAGCACTTCTTCGGTACGATCGCCGTTCGGCTTGGGCGTCAGCGACACCCGAATCGTGTCGCCAATGCCCTCGGCCAGCAGAATGGACAGGCCGGCGGTGCTGGCGATGATCCCCTTGCTGCCCATGCCCGCCTCGGTGAGCCCGAGGTGGAGCGGATAGTCGCAACGCGCTGCCAGGAGCCGGTAGACGGTCACGAGGTCCTGAACGCCGGAGACCTTTGCCGAGATGACAATGCGATCGCGACCGAGTCCGACTTCCTCGGCGAGTTGAGCGGAGCGCAGCGCGCTGGCGAGCATTGCTTCTATGTACACCCGCTTGGCCTCGACGGGGATGGCCAGGCGTGCGTTCTCATCCATCATCTGGGTGAGCAGATCCTGGTCGAGCGAGCCCCAGTTGACGCCGATCCGGACCGGGCGATCATGATCCACCGCGATCTGGACGATCGTCCGGAAGTTCTCATCGCGCCGCTTGCCGCCCACATTGCCGGGGTTGATCCGGTACTTGGCCAGCGCATCGGCGCAGTCCGGGTACTTGGCCAGCAGCAGGTGTCCGTTGTAATGGAAGTCGCCGACGATCGGCACCTCGACTCCCGCATCGGCCACGCGGGCGGCGATTTCGGGAACGGCTTGGGCGGCCTCGTCGTTGTTCACCGTCACGCGGACCAACTGCGAGCCGGCCTGGGCCAGCGCCACCACCTGGGCGGCGGTGCCCGCGGCGTCCGCCGTATCGGTGTTGGTCATGGATTGGACCACCACCGGGTAGTCGGAGCCGATGGGAACGGGGCCGACCCACGTGGTTACCGTCTGTCTGCGACTGCCGAGGCTCACGGATGCTCCGAACGGGGTGATTGTGAAATTAAACAGGGGTGGGAATCGTGCAGAGGGCGGGCTGATGGGCCGTAAAAAAGCGGCGCGCGTGGAGGGTCGGGAAACCCCTCCATTCGAGTATTGACCCGTTTTGGGGGCCATACTACCTTAGCCCGCGCTGAGCCAAGGCCTCAGGGTCTTGGCTTCGTTCACATAGGCCCCGCGGCGCCCCCGCTGCGGCATCAGTGATTGTCCGGGTACGGCACGTTGCGCTCCCAGACAACGGGTATTTTCAGGAGTGGGACATGCGTACGACAGGCAAGGTGAAGTGGTTCAACGACGCGAAGGGCTTCGGCTTCGTCACCCCGGACAGCGGCGAAAAGGATTGCTTCGTCCACTACAGCTCCATTCAGGGCACCGGGTTCAAGACTCTGGCCGAAGGCGAGGCCGTGGAGTTTGACGTCGTCCAGGGCGCCAAGGGCCCGGCGGCGGAAAATGTATCCCGCATCGCCGAGTAACGGGCAAGCCTGCAGCACAAGAAGCCGGGAAGCTCCCCACTCGGGTGCCTCCCGGCTTTCATGCATGATGACCGTCAGATCCAGCCGGTGGGATCGAGCTGCGCGGCCGTCCTCGGCGAATCTGAGGCACCGATTCCGCCGCCTCGAGTAGGCGTTGTTGTACCTGGCGAGCGAGGGCGGCCGTGTCAACGCTCACGGTGATCCCATCGGACAGAGCGAGCGTGCTTGCCGGGTCGCCACTGACTGCAATGGCCAGTTCAACGGCGCGCCACACGGGAATGCTCAGGTCATTCGTCAATGCACGAATGAAACTGACCAGCACGACGGCCTCGAATGAAAATGCTCGGCTCACTCCACGTTTTCTGGCCTGTACGCCAGGCAAATCATGATGTGAAGTGAGGTTGTCGAGCCATTTCCGTGGTACGCCAACAGCAAAGGCCGTGGTCGCAAGGTCGTATGCTGGCATAAATTATCCTAACACATTAGGATTATTTCAGCCACAGCCGGATATTTGTATATGTTCCTTAAACAAAAGGACTATATATGATGGACGGCATCGCGAATTCGAAAACGCCGACGGCGGACTACCGGATTGCGGCGCGCGCGGCCTCCAGCTGAGCCTTCACGGCCGCCGGGCCTGTCCCGCCGTGCACTTCGCGGTGGGCAACCGACCGCTCCGGTGAGAGTGTGTCCCGCATATCCGCCACGAACAGTTCATGGGCCGCAGAAAATGAAGCGGCCGGCAGCGCGTCGAGCTCGATTCCCTGCTCCTCGGCCTCACGAACAAGCTTGCCGACGGCGGAATGGGCCTCTCGGAACGTGGCACCCTTCCGTACCAGATAGTCGGCGAGATCCGTGGCCATAAGGCCAGCTGAGAGGGCGGCCCGCATGCGATCCGGGCGGAACTTCACCTCCCCCAGGGATCCCGCCAGAGCCGGCAGCACGAGCAGCATGGTGTCCGTGGCGTCGAAGAGCGCGCGCTTGTCGTCCTGGAGGTCCTTATTGTAGCTGCTCGGCAACCCCTTGATCGTGGCCAGCAGTGCCGTGAGATCACCGAGCAGGTGCGCCGCGGATCCGCGCGTGATTTCGAGGGCATCCGGATTGCGCTTCTGCGGCATCATGCTGGAGCCAGAGGAGAAGCGTTCGCCGAACTGCACAAACCCGAACTCGCTGGTGCCGTAGATGATCAAGTCCTCCGCGAATCGCGACAGATGAGTGGCCATCAACGTGCAAGCAAACAGCACTTCGGCCACGAAGTCGCGATCACTCACCGCATCCATAGAATTCGCAGAGATGGCGTCGAACCCGAGCGTGCCCTGCAGCAGCGTGCGTGACACAGGATACGCAGAACCGGCCACCGCGCCGGAGCCGAGCGGAAGAACCGCCGCGCTTTTGGCGGCAGCGCGCAGGCGACGCCGGTCTCGCTCGAGTGGCCAGAAGTGCGCGAGCAGCCAATGCGCGGCGGAGACCGGCTGCGCCCGTTGCAGGTGCGTGTAGGCTGGCATGAGCACCGTTTCGACTTCGGCCGCGCGATCGATGATCACCTGCTGCAGTTCTCGCGCCGCACGGTCGAGGTGCCCCACCGCGTCCATGGTCCAGAGGCGCGTGGCCGTGGCCACCTGATCGTTGCGGCTTCGCCCCGTGTGAAGCCTCGACGCAACGTCACCGACCTCCTCGTGCAGGAGCCGGTCGATCATCGTGTGCACGTCTTCATCGGACGGCACGGGTGCTGCGCCGGCTTCGAAGCGGCGCGCGACCGCATCGAGGCCGCGCTCCATGGACTGGCTCTCCTCGAGGGTCAGGACGCCGGCGTTCCAGAGCGCCACGGCCCAGGCCTTAGACAGCGTGATGTCGAAGGGCCAGAGCCGGAAATCGATGCCGATGGAATTGTTGAGTGCGTCAAACGCTGGTGCGGACCCCCCCCCGAACCGCCCGCCCCACAGCTTGTGCGTCTTGCCCGAACCGGCGCGGCCGAGCTCGCTCACGCGATTGCCAGCGACGGCTTGGACTCCGGGTCGTCGGCCTTGGCCGCCTGCATCTCCTGATCCTTGATCGCGCGGACGCGCGCGGGCAGCGCGAACAGCCGAATGAAGCCGCCGGCGTCGCTCTGCTGATACACATCGTCCTCGCCGAACGTGACGAAGCGTTCGTCATACAGCGCATGCGCGCTCTGTCGGCCGACGACGCTCACGGCGCCCTTGTAGAGGCGGAGCGTCACCGTGCCGGTGATGCGCTCCTGCGTGACGTTCACGAACGCGTCATATGCTTCGCGCTCGATGCTCCACCAGCGGCCCTCGTACACCAGATCCGCGTAGTGCGGCGCGATCATGTCCTTGGCGGCCAGGGTGCGGCGATCGAGCACGAGCTGCTCGAGCTCGCTATGGGCGGTGTAGAGCAGGGTGCCGCCCGGCGTCTCGTACACGCCGCGCGACTTCATGCCGACCATCCGGTCCTCGACGAGGTCGATGCGGCCCACGCCGTGGCGCCCGCCGATCGTATTGAGCGCGGTGAGCAGATCCACCGCGCCAAGCGTCTCGCCGTTGACCGACACCGGGGCGCCCTCATCGAACCCGATGACGACGTCCTCGGGTGTGTTGGGCGCGTGCATCGGGTTGGTGGTGAGCATGAACAGGTCGTCCGGCGGCGCGGCATTGGGGTCCTCGAGCACGCCGCCCTCATGGGAGAGGTGCCAGATATTCGCATCGCGCGAATAAATCTTCTCCTTGGTGGCGGTGACGGGAATCCCGCGGGCCTGTGCGTAGGCGATGGCGTCCTCGCGGCTGCGAATGTCCCACTCGCGCCAGGGCGCAATGACCGGAAGGTCGGGGGCGAAGCTCGCGTACGTGAGTTCGAACCGCACCTGATCGTTGCCCTTGCCGGTGCAGCCGTGCGCGAGGGCATCCGCGCCCACGCGGCGCGCCACCTCGACCTGGCGGCGGGCGATCAGCGGCCGGGCCATGGAGGTACCGAGGAGGTACTTGCGGTTATAGATCGCGCCCGCGCGAAGCGTCGGGAAGATGAAGTCTTCCACGAACTCCTCACGGAGGTCCTCCACGTAGCATTCCTCGGCGCCGGACGCCAGCGCCTTCTCGCGCACGCCGCGGAGTTCGTTGGCGTCCTGGCCTATGTTGGCGGCCACACAGATCACGCGGGCGTCGTAATGCTCGCGGAGCCAGGGAACGATGATCGATGTATCGAGTCCGCCCGAATAGGCGAGGACGACGGTGCGGGGCATGACCACTCCTCAAAAGGCACGTTTATGCAATATGACTGCATATTTAATCACTGTTCGGTGGCACGTCAATGTTCTCGGACGGGCAAGTCCGACGGGGCAGCTCCGACTGCCGGACAGGAACGGCGGGTATCGCTCAGCCCTGTCGGGCGAGCCGGGTGAGTCGGGCGACGATCGCTTCCCGAGCCGCTGGGGACCGGCACACGATAAGGATGGTGTTCTCGCCGGCGATGGTCCCGAGGATCTCGGGCCATGACTCGGCGTCGATGGCCTCGGAGATCGGCTGGGCGCCGGAGGCGACCGTATGAAGGACCGCCAGCTCGCTGACGCCCGAGATGCTGGAAAATAGCTGTGGGAGGAGCGCCTCGATGGAGGGGGTGCCATCGTCGCCGATCGCCTCCGGGCGCACATAGCGCGAACCCGACTCGGTGGGGACGCGCACAAGGCCCAGTTCGCGCAGATCTCGCGAAAGCGTTGCCTGGGTGACCACGACGCCACGGTCTTCAAGGCGGTGGCGCAACTCTTCCTGACTGGCGATGACGCCTGCGCCGATGATTTCGAGGATGGCCGCGTGTCGAGCCGTCTTGTTTGCCATGGGACTCCAACCAAGAGCGAGAAGATCCTGGACCAGCAGTTGACGATAGCAATATGCATGATTATGCATTCCGTGTGAATAGGATCCCCGTCGGCGTGCTCGGGGCCAGCGGATACGCCGGTCGCGAGCTTTGCGCACTCATCCATCGGCATCCCGGGCTGGAGCTATCGTTCGCGACGGCTCACGAGCAGCGCGGGCAAACGGTGCGCGTGGCCGGCAGGGACGTCACATTCGTGGCCACCGAGGACGCCCCGCTCCGGGATGTGGAACTCGTGTTCAGCGCGCTGCCGCATGGTGCGTCGCGGGAGTGGGTGGAGTCCGCGCAGGGGGTGGGGGCGCGGGTGGTCGATCTGTCGGCGGATCTGCGTCCGGGCAACGGGCACGAAGGGGTGCCGTACGGGCTGACGGAACTCACCCGTGCCCAGGTACGCGGAGCGCAGGTGGTGGCGAATCCCGGGTGCTACCCGACGTCGGTGTTGCTGGCGTTGGCACCGCTGGTGGAGCGGCAACTGGTGGCCGATGGGAGCGCGATGATCGCGAATTCGGCGAGCGGTGTGACGGGCGCCGGCAACGCGGCCAAGCGCGAGTACCTGTTCGGCGAGGTGGCCGAAGACTATCGTGCGTACGGGGTTGGGAATGCGCACCGGCACCTGAACGAGATGCGGGCGATGCTGGCCGCCATGGACAGCCAGGCGGATCTGGTGTTCACGCCGCATCTCTTGCCGGTCACGCGCGGAATTCTCTCGTCGATCACGGTGGAGTTGCGTTCGCCGCTCGAAGATCCCATGGAGCCCTGGCGCCGCCGGTTTTCGGGCGAGCCGTTCATCGAATTCGCGGCGGCACCTCCGCGGCTACGCGACGTGGCGTACCGGAATGCGGTGCAGATCTTCGCGCAGCCGCTCACCGGAACCGCGCGCCCCATGCTCCTCATTCTGTCGGCCATCGACAACCTGATGAAGGGCGCGGCGGGGCAGGCGGTCCAGAACGCCAATCTCATGCTCGAACTCGACGAAACGGCGGGTCTCCTGTGACCCGCGTAGTGAAGGTGGGCGGCCGCGTGCAGGGCGACCCGACGCTGGCCGCGCAGCTGGCGGATGTCTGGGATGCGATGTCGCGGTCGCTGGTGCTGGTGCACGGCGGCGGCGCGGAGGTAACGGCGTTGCAGAATGCGTTCGGGCTGACGTCCGAGTTCGTGGATGGCCGCCGGGTCACGTCACCGCGCGACATGGAACTGGTGCGGATGGCGTTGTCGGGCAGCGCCAACAAGCGGCTGGTGGCGGCGCTGGTGCACGAAGGGGTGCGGGCGGTGGGCATTTCCGGAGAGGATGCGTCGCTGATCGCGGCGACGCCGGTGAGCCCGGCGACGCTGGGCCACGTGGGGGAAGTCCAGCGGGTGAATGCGTCGTTGCTGTGGCACCTGCTCGACGGCGGTTACCTGCCGGTGATCTCGCCGGTGAGCCGCAACATCGGACTGGAACTGGGGCCGACGCTCAACGTGAACGGGGACGACGCCGCGGCGGCGATCGCGGTGGCGCTCAAGGCGGAGGAGCTGCTGCTCGTGTCCGATGTGCCCGGGGTACAGGCCGGGGGCCAGACCGTGTCCACGCTGGGCGTGGAGGGGGCCCGGACGCTGATCTCGCAGGGCACGGCGGTGGGCGGCATGGCCGCAAAGCTGCACGCCGCGATCGCGGCGTTGAACGGTGGGGTGCCGAAGGTCCGCGTGGGGGACCTCTCGGCGCTCCAGAATTCGGGGCAGGGAACGACCATCACGATGACGGGGGAGGGGGCGTGAATTCCACGATGACAGTGGCGGGCGACCAGCCCGCGGCCGCGGAGGCCGCATCCGCTTCGCGGGACGCGATTCTCGGCACGTACAAGCAGCCGCCCATGGAGTTGGTGCGCGGCGACGGCGTCTACGTCTACGATCGCGAGGGCACGCGCTATCTGGATTTCGTGAGTGGCATTGCCGTCAACGCACTCGGGTACGGCGACGCCGGGCTGCGGGCCGCGTTGCATGCGGCCGCGGACGGACTGATTCACACGTCGAACCTTTACCACACGGCGCCGGGCAGTGAGTTGGCGCGCAAGCTGGTGGATCGGTCGTTCGCGTCGCGGGTGTTCTTCAGCAATTCGGGCGGCGAGGCCAACGAGGGCGCGTTGAAGTTCGCGCGTCGCTGGGCGCGAACCGTGAGCGACGACAAGCAGGAGATCGTCGCGCTGCGCGGCGCGTTTCACGGGCGTCTGTTCGGCACGCTGGCGGCCACCGACCGTCCGTCGTACCGGTTGCCGTTCCGCCCCCTGGCGGGCGGGATCTCGATCGTCGAGCGCGACATCAATGATGTGGCGGCGGCGCTGACCGCGGAGACCGGGGCGGCAGTGATCGTGGAGCCGGTGCAGGGGGAGGGCGGGGTGCGGGTGCTCGATCACGGGTTTCTGCGCGAGCTGCGGGCGTTGACCAGGGAACGGAACGCGGCGCTGATCTTCGACGAGATCCAGTGTGGTCTCGGACGGACCGGGACGCTGTTCGCGTACGAGCAGGCGGGCGTGGAGCCCGACATCCTGACGCTGGCCAAGCCGATGGCGGGTGGACTGCCGATGGGGGCCGTGCTGGTAACCGAGGCGATCGCATCGGCGATCAAGCCGGGCGATCATGGCACGACGTTCGGCGGCGGCCCGTTCGTGGCGTCGGTGGCGTCGTACGTGGTGGACCGGCTGTCCGATCCGGCGCTCCTGGCGCACGTGCGGGAGACCGGCGCCTGGTTCGGGGAGCAGCTGCAGGAGATCGCGCAGCGGACGGGGCGCATTCGCGGGGTGCGCGGCGTGGGCCTCATGTGGGGGTTCGACGTGATGGGGACGGCGTCGCACGTGGTGAGCGAGGCGATGGCCGCGGGGCTGCTGACGTGCACGGCCGGGGACTACACGGTCCGGCTGCTGCCTCCGCTCGTCGCCACGCGGGACGAATTGGCGGAAGGTCTGGCGGTGCTGGAAAGCGTTCTCTAATGACCGCTGTGGTTCACATTCGCCCCGCCCGGCCCGAAGACGTGGACGCGATCGTCCGGCTGAACAATCAGTTCGCCGACGAGATGCTGATGCTGCGTCGCACGCGCGACATGGTGGCGCTGACGATCGACGATTTCGTGGTCGCGCTGGATGACGCCAGCGGCCTGCTGGGGTGCGGCGCGCTCAAGGAGTACTCACCGTCGGTGGCGGAGGTGGCGGCGATCGCGGTGGCCCGGGAAGCGCACGGGACCGGATTGGGGCGGCGGGTGGTGGAGGCCGTGGAGCAGCTGGCGCTGAAGCGCGACGTCCACGACGTGTTCGCGCTGACGCTCCAGCCCAAGTTCTTCGCGGCGTGCGGGTACGCCCAGGTGGACCGGGCCCGATATCCCGAGAAGATCCGGCGCGACTGTCTCGGGTGCGCGCGGCGGTTCGCGTGTGACGAGTACTGTTTTGCCAAGAATCTGCGCGTCGAGGCGCTGCACATCGCGGCGTAAGCGTCGCCGCGCGGCATGAGAGGCAGCGGAGCCGGCCCCCAAGCAGGGGGCCGGCTTTCGCGTGCCGGGGATCCGCCGCCGGCGCGAGGGGGGGCTTGACCGATGGCCGGGGCAGTCCTACTGTATCGCAACAACGATACAGTCCCCCGGAGAGGCATGTTCGAACGACTCGACCCCCGAAGTCCGATCCCCCTGTACGCGCAGATCGCCGACGCCGTGCGTCTGGCGATCGCGGCGGGTGAGCTGCGTGAGGGACAGGCGCTCTCGTCGGTGCGCCAACTCTCGGCCGAGTTGAGGGTGAACCCGGCCACCGTGGTGCAGGCGTACGGGGAACTGGAGCAGGACGGGTTCGTGGCCACGCGCCAGGGGGCGGGGACGTTCGTGCAAGCGGTGGGCAAGGAGTTGCGCACACGCGAACGACGCAATGCCGCGCGGCGCCTAGTGCGCGATCTGGTGCGTGATGCGGGGCGGCTGGGGGTGTCGCCGGAGGATCTTCGCGACGCGCTGGATCACGAACTGAATGGAGGTGGACGATGACGTTGGTGCGGTCACGGTGTCCGGCCATTCAATGCCAGTGGTATGTATTTCCTACGGATGGCGTCCCGCGTGGGCGAACACAGGCCTCGGCTTCGCGGAGAGTCGGATCGTGTCCGAGCTGGTCCGGAGCATGAACCGGAACCCAGTCGAGGGGTTCTGGACGTCAGCCCTCCCACCCGACAACATGTTTCTGGCAGCAACGCACCAGCCGCTCGGGTCGTGGTTGGAGACAGGGGCCCGGTGATCGGGGCTCATGGTGGTCCTGTTCAGGCCCGGCGCGGGGATGGCATTCGAGCGCGCGGCGTGTGATCTGAGCGGGAACGACGCGCAGGCATTGCCGGGCGCGACCCGGCGGACGAATTTGTGGGAACCATCTTCCACGAGATCTTTCCACATGATGCGTCGCCTTGCCCTGCTGTGCCTCCTTGCCGCCGCACCGGCGGCCGCCCAACAACTTCCCGGATACACGTCGGCGGCCGCCCAGCGTGAGCGCGCGGTGGAAGCGAGCGCGATCGCCGCGCCGACGCCCGCGAGCGCCGAGGCGCATTCCAAAGCGTTGTCGAAGGAGATCCACGTATCGGGCACGCCGGCGCAGGTCCGGACGCTCGACTACTTCCTCGGCCAGATGAAGCAGTGGGGATTGCAGACGGAAACGCGCACTTACAGCGTGTGGATGCCGATTCCCACCGCCGTGCATCTGTGGCGGATCGACCACGGGACCAAGGAATTGTCGCTCGCCGAGCCGCCCGTGAAGGGTGATCCGACATCGGCGCTGCCGCAGTATCCGACGGTGAACGGTTACAGTGGCGTGGGCGATGTGTCCGGCGATGTGGTGTACGTGAACTACGGCCTCATCGAGGACTACGCGCAGCTCGATTCACTTGGCGTGTCGGTGAAGGGCAAGATCGTGGTGGCGCGCTACGGGCGCAGCTTCCGCGGCATCAAGGCACGCGAGGCGGAAAAACACGGAGCCGCCGGGCTGATCATCTACAGTGATCCGCAGGACGACGGGTACGTGCGCGGCGACGTCTATCCGGAGGGTCCGATGAGGCCGGCGGGCGGCGTGCAGCGCGGCAGCATCCTGAACGTGGACGGCGATCCGTCAACGCCCGGGTATCCGAGCACGGCAGGCGCGAAGCGTCTGCCGCTGGATCAGATGGACGTGCCGCACATCCCGGTGATCAACATCGGCTACGGCAATGCGGCGGAGTTGTTGCGCGATCTGCGCGGCACAACCATTCCGCAGGCGTGGCAGGGAGGGCTGCCGTTCCGCTATCACGTGGGACCGGGACCGGTGCGGGCGCGCATCGTGGTGCGCGACGACCGCGCGACCAAGGGATACAAGAAGATCTATGACGGCTTCGGCATCGTGCGCGGCAGCGAGTTCCCCGACGAGATGGTGCTCATCGGCGGGCACCGCGACGCATGGGGGCCGGGCACGGCGGACAACATCAGCGGCACGGTGAGCGTGCTGGAAGCGGCGCATGCGGTCGCCGACGAGATCAAAGCCGGTCACCGCCCCAAGCGCACGATCGTGTTCGCGAGTTGGGACGCCGAGGAGTGGGGGCTGATCGGGTCCACGGAATACGTGGAGGACGATTCACTGCGCCTGCTGCAGGGGGCGGCGGCCTACCTGAACCAGGATGTGTCGGCGCAGGGGGTGCAGTTCGGTGGCGGCGGATCGCCGTCGCTGCGGTCCACGCTGCGTTCGGTGGCCGACGAGGTGCCGGATCCGAACGGGCAGGGCAGCGTGTACGCACAGTGGCGCAAGGCGTCGCACACCACCAACGGCGAGGAGCCGGCAATGGGCGATCCGGGCGGCGGCTCGGATTTCGCGGGGTTCTACAACCATCTTGGCATCCCGATCGCCGAGTGGGGATTCGGCGGTCCGGGCGGTGTATATCATTCTCAGTATGACGATCTCACGTGGATGTCCAAGTTCGGCGATCCGGGGTTCAAGTACCACGCCGCGGCGGGCCGCATCGGCGCCGCGATGGTGTTGCGACTGGCCGACGCCGACGTGTTGCCGTACGACTACGTGGAGTTCGCGCAGACGATGAAGACGTATCTGCCGGCCATCGACAAGGCGCTGGCGGCCAAGCAGTGGACGAGCACGATGGCGCCGGTGGCCGCAGCGCTCGATCGGTTCGAGACCGCGGCGCAGGCCTTCGATGCGGCGCGGGACCAACTGTTGCAGGGCGAACCGTCGCGCGACGTGCTGCTGCGCACGAACGCCTCGCTGCGCAACGTGGAGCGCGCCCTCACGCGGCCGCAGGGGCTGCAGGACCGCGAGTGGTTCCGCAATCTGATCTACGTGGCCGACGAGGATAACGGGTATGCGAACATGGTGTTCCCGTCGGTGAACGAGGCGATTCGCGCGGGTGACGCGGAACGGACGGCCCGGGAAATCACGGATCTCGCGGCGCATTTCGACGCGGCGACGGCGGCGCTGGATCAGGCGCGTCAGGACGCGGCAGCGCGCTGACCGGCGCGCCCGCCCGTTGAACACGCAACCGCCGACGTAGCGAACGATGACCCCACTCCTGATTCTCGGTCTGGCTGTGGCGGGAGTGGTGGTCGTTCGCGTGATCGTCACGCGTCGCGCGGAAGGTCGTGATGCTGGGCGTCCCCGTTCGGCCAACGGGGTCGTGTCGGGCGCGGATGGCTTCGCGTTCGACCGACCCGGCGCGCCGGCCGTGTTGCTCCTGCACGGAGCCGGCGACACGCCGCAGACGTTGCGGGCGCTGGGCGAGTTCCTGCACGCCAGGGGGTTCGCCGTGGCGGCGCCGCTGCTGCCAGGGCACGGGCGGTCGGTGCGCGACTTCCGGCATGTGACGTCGGCGGCTTGGCGCGCCACGGCGCTCGAGGCGTACGACGAATTACGTGCCGCGCATCGGTGGACCGGCATCGTTGGTCTGTCCATGGGGGGAGCCCTGGCGGTGCTGACCGCCGTCGAACGGCCGGAGACCCCGGCCTTGGTGCTGCTGGCCCCGTACCTCGGATTGCCGCCAGGGCTGCGTGCGGCGGCAATGGCGTCGCGAGCGGCCGGGCTCGTGGTGCCGTATTTCTCGTCGGAAGACAACCGGTCGATTCGCGACCCCGCGGCCGCGGCCGAGGGCCTGGCGTACGGGGTGTTTACCCCGGCGGCATTACGGGCCCTGCGCGCCGTGGCCGATGAGGCTGCCGCGGCGCTGCCGCGTGTGCGGACGCCGACGCTCATCGTGCAGTCGCGACAGGACAACCGCGTGGCGCCGGCCGTGGCAGAGCGGGCGCAGGCCCGCCTGGGCGCCGCGGACAAGCAACTGGAATGGGTGTCCGACGGCGGTCACGTGATCACGGTGGACTACGGAAGAGCGCGTGTGTTCACTCTGGCGGCAGATTGGTTGGCCGCCCACGGCGCCGGCGCGTTGCTCCCGTGGTAGCGGCGGCGTACAATCCACTGAGCACCTTTCGCAAGGGAGACCCCATGGACGCGTTCGTGCCGGTGCTGGTTGTCGTCGTTCTGGCGGTATTCGTAGCATCCAAGTCATTCAAGATCATCGGGCAGGCCGAGGTCATGGTGGTGGAACGGCTCGGCCGGTTCCACCGGCTGGCCCGCTCCGGGTTCAATATTCTGATCCCCTTCATCGAGCGGCCGCGCGCCATCGACGTACGGTTCCTCGAGTCGGACGTGGGCGGTCAGAAGCGCATCGCGTCGCGGTCGACCCCTCGCATCGACCTGCGCGAGCAGGTGCTCAACTTTCCGAGCCAGCCGGTGATCACCAAGGACAACGTGACCATCGACATCGATGCCGTGCTGTACTACCGCATCGCCGACCCACAGAAGGCCACCTACGCCGTGCAGAATCTGCCGTACGCCCTGGAGACACTCACGCGCACGACGCTGAGGAACATCGTGGGCGAGATGGAACTCGATCAAACCCTGGCCAGCCGCGACCAGATCAACAAGCGGATGCGCGAAGTGATCGAGGAGGCCTCGATCGGTTGGGGCGTGGATGTGACGCGCGTGGAACTGCAGGCCATCGAGCCACCCCGCGACATCCAGCAGTCGATGGAGTTGCAGATGCGCGCCGAGCGCGAGCGTCGTGCGGCGGTGACCAACGCCGAGGCCAGCAAGCGCGCGCAGATCCTGGAGTCCGAGGGATCGCGGGAGTCGCAAGTGCGCAAGGCGGAGGGCGAGAAGGAGGCAGCGGTGCTCCGCGCCCAAGGATTGGCCGAAGCTCGCCTGGCGATGGCCGACGCCGAGGCGGAGACCATCCGCCGCATCGGCGCCGCGCTGCCCGATGGGCAGGCGGCCACGTACCTGCTGGGACTCAAGTACCTGGAAGCGCTGCCCAAGCTGGCGGAGGGCAAGGGATCGACCCTGTTCCTGCCGTCGGAGGCGTCGGGCGTGCTCGCCGCGCTGGGCGGGCTGCGGCAGATGCTGCAGAAGCCCACATCCTCGTCGGAGAAGTGAGTGCCAAAGATCGTCAAGGAACGGGCGGAGCGCATCGCACGATCGCATGCGTGCGAGGTGTGCGGTGAGTATAGCTACAAGAAATTGTCGGTGAAGCCGGCCGGCGCCGAGTTGCGCAAGTCGCTCGGCGTGGCCTGGCTGGCCACGAAGACGTGCGGGGTGTGCGACGCGATCAGTGAGGTGGGGATCAACGACGAGGGCGACATCGTCTATGTGTCGTAGCAGGGAAATGATGCGCGCCCGGCGCCGCCGGGCGCTACTCTGATCGCATGCCCATTCTCGATCTCACACAACTCGTCGTCGGCCAGCGGGTGCAGCACGAGCTGATGGTGCTGGACCGCGCCGAGCGAAAGCAGGCGACGGGAGACCCGTTCGTGGTGCTGACGTTCGGCAATGCGACGGGCCGCATCGATACCGCGCCCATCTGGTCGGACAAGCTGTCGTGGGCCGACGGCGCGGAGCGCGGGCGCGTGGTGCAGGTGATCGGCGACGTTGGCGCCTATCGCGGCAAACGCCAGATCCAGCTGACCAGTCCGCTGCGCATCATTCCGGCCGATCAGGTGCGGCTCGACGACTTCGTGGCGCGCATCAGCGAGAACCCCGAGCGGCTATGGGACTGGGTGGACCGAACGCGCGCGGAAATGACGTCGACGACACTGCAGCGGGTGGTGGATCTGTTCTTTCGCGATGACGTATTCCGCGAGCGGTTCGAACGCACCCCCGGCTCGGTCGTGGGCCACCACGCGCAAGTGGGCGGGCTGTTGAAGCACATCGTCGAAGTGACCGCGGTGGCCAAGTCGGCGGCGCGCGCGCTGCAGGCCAACGCAGATCTCGTGGTCACGGGCGCGTTGCTGCACGACATCGGCAAGGTCGAAGCATACACCATCGACCGCGGCGCCTTCGCCTACACGGCGCAGGGCAACCTCATCGGCCACGTCGTGCTCGGGTGTCTGATGCTGACGGACCGCGTGGCGTCCACCACCGCCACCGCCACCGGTCCCGTGTGCACGCCGGAGCAGCTCCTCGAGCTCCAGCACATGATCCTGTCCCATCATGGCACCATGGAGCTGGGCAGTCCTGTGCGGCCGATGACCACCGAGGCGGAACTCGTGCACTGGGCGGACGAGGTGTCGGCCAAAGGGAACGACATGCTCGAATCGATTGCCGATGACGCCGAGTTCGCGCTCGGCGGCGAGTTCTCCGACCGGCGTCCCTGGCGCGTGGGGCATCGCATCTGGCGCCGGCCGCACGACTGGCCGTAGTCGCACTCGCTCCCCGGGTCGAGGTTCCGCCCATTGGCGGGTCTGGAGCGGAGACATTCCCCAACGCTGAAGTACCATTGATTTCCGACTCCTATGCTCGGAAATCGGAGACGAAATCCGCTACAGCGATTGCGGGAGCAGATGCGTAAACCCAAAGGACTCAATCGTACCAGAGCCACGCATGGGCGCGGCCTTCGAGTCGGTTGGATCCTGGAAAGCGATTGTTAGCTTTGGGTTACGTACGTTGATGCTCTTCTTTCCCAGGCCAGGCGGATGCGCGCATCCGTTCCTGTGCCTTGCAGTGCGAACGGAGGATTCATGCGCAAGCCGAGACCGGCGACCTTCAATCCCGCGCAGGCCCTGCATCTCGTTGCATCCGACCGGAGTGGAGAACCGCTGAGTTGCCCTTCCTGTTCAGGCAAGATCGAACGCACACCGAACGCGTTTCCGGCACCACCGCGTTCGCAGGTTACCCTGCGGTGCCGTGATTGTGGACGACTCGCGCGCTACGTCGCTGGCGCCGCAGTGGGAGCTGCCTGACGATCGACGGCACGATGTGATTTACAGAAGCGCCCCGGCTGGAGCCGGGGCGCTTCTCATTTCCGGGGGCGCGACTGAGGACCGGCGCGCCGCGATCAACGCATCGCGACCATCGAGGCGAGCGACCGCTGGGCGGTCACGCCCGCCGCGAAGGTCGCGTGGGGGAGGTCGCCGGCGTCGGCGGGCGCGAGGAGCTGCAGTGTCTGGTAATAGAAGTGCAGGGTGCGCGTGGGGGGCAGATGGCCGCGCACGCCGCCACGGGCGATCGCCAGCGCCTCGGCCCTCACCGTGCGCGGGAGCGCGCGCGCGAGTGGATGGCGGAGCCGTCGCCGGATCTCGTCGCGGTCGCGGGCCGCGAGCGCGTGGCAGAGGGAGTCGAGGAAGGCAAGCATGTGCGGGCGATATAGTATCTTAAACACATATTGCTACTAATTTGGATCCACGTCAAGTCACGAACGGGTCACGCGGCCGGCGGTGGAGTGGCGGCTAGCCGTCCAGCAGGTCGAAACGCACGCCGCGGCGGTTGTCGCGGCGCTTTCTGGGGGCGTAGCGGAAGAGCTGGGCGGGCCGGCCGCGGCCCTCGCTGCGCCATTCGTCGGTCGGTTCCACGAGGTAGGCGGCCTGGAGAGCGCGGCGAAAGCTCGCTTTGTGGAGCCGGCGGTCGAGCAGCAGTTCGTAGATGGACTGAAGCTCGCTGAGCGTGAAGGTCTGGGGGAGCAGGCGGAAGGCGAGCGGCGCCTGGTTGAGCCGGTCGCGGACGGCATCGAAGGCTGCGTCGATGATGGCGCGATGACGCGGCGCGAGGGTGGGCAGGTTCCCGAGGCCGAACCAGGTGAGGTTGGCGTCGGGCAGGGCCCGGTCGGAATCCGGCGTGAGAGCAACGAAGCCGACGGAAACCTCGGCTTCACCCGGGTGGCGGCGGTTGTCGCCGAAGGCGCGAATCTGCTCGATGGCGCTGGGGGCCACGCCGAGCGTGGCGCGCGCGACGCGTGCCGCGGCGTCGGCCAGCGATTCCTCACCGCGGGGGGCGTCCCAAGGCAGAATCCAGCGCTCGCGCGAGCGGGCGTCCGGAGACTTGTTGAGTAGCACGGCAAGACTTCCCGTGTGCGGACTGATCGCCACGATGTCTACAGACAGCGTCGTCTGGCGTGCTGTGGAACGGGGATTGGACGAGGGGCGTTCACGCATCACGCGCGAATTAGTAGCAATACGACACTAAAGTCAAGGGCCCCGCCGAAGCGGGGCCCGTTCGTGCGCCGTGTGCGTGCGCGGTGGTATATACGGTGCGTCCGGTCGACCGTCAACCGGCGGGCATGCTGGTTAACACGCTACCAGCTGATGGAGCCCTTCTTGCTCGTGTCGACGTCTTCTTCCTGGCCGGCTCTGAACAGAAAGGCCTGCATATTCTTGGTGAGAAAACTGCGCGCCTGCGGATCCATGACATTCAACCCGTAGTGGTTGATGAGCATGGTCTGCTGTTTGAGCCACAGGCCCCAGCAGTCCTGGCAAATCTCGGCGACGATGCGCGCACCGATCGGTCCCGGAAAAGGCGCGCGCTCGAACGCGGGTCGGACCTGTGTACAGCGAGTGCAGGTGATTTCAGCCATCGACGATTTCCGTGTGGCGCGCGGCGGTCAGTGTCCACGCGCGTACTCGACCTTTGCGAGGCCGAAGAGTTGGAGCAGGCGGATGTACATCCATCCGATATCGAACTCGTACCACTTGGCCTTGAACTTGGCGGATTTTGGATCGGCGTGATGATTGTTGTGCAATTCCTCGCCTCCGAGCCAGAAGGCGAAGGGCACGATGTTCCGGCTCTCGTCCTTGACGTCGAAGTTGCGGTAGCCGAGCGCGTGTCCGATGCCGTTGATGACACCGGCGGCCCAGAATGGGATCCACATCATCTGGACGGCCCAGACGAGCGGTCCGACGAAGAATCCGAAGAGATACATGTCAAGGGCGAGCATCACGAGAATGCCGACCCAGTTGAGCCGGGCGAGCAGATGGCGCTCGATCCAGTCATTGGGCGTGCCCTTTCCGTACTTCTCGAGCATCCCGGGCTGGCGGACCGCCTTGCGATAGTAGAAGGCGCCCTTGAGCACGATGTTGCGCAGGCCTTCGATGACGGGGCTGTGCGGATCACCCTCGCGATCGGCAAAGGCATGGTGCTTGCGGTGACAGGCCACCCACTCCTTGGTGACGATGGCGGTGGTGAGCCACAGCCAGAGCCGCATCGGCAGGGCCGCGAGATAGTGGAGGCGGACTCCGCGGTGCGTCTGCGCGCGATGGAGGAACAGCGTGACGCAGACATTGGTGAGATGACCCGCGATGACGATGAACAGCAGGGGGATCCACCAGCGGCTGGCCAATATGCCGAAACCTGGCATACCAATCTCCGAGTTGTGCGGAAACCAGACCCGCTCCGTGACGACACGGGCCACGGGAGGCATGCGTCCGGAACCAGATGTCCGGGCACATCGGCAGGAATCTAATCTCTCCGGAAGACGCGGGCCACGGAATAGAAGTCACGGGACAGCGTGCTGCCTAACCGTATTGGCAGGATGTGGATACGAGGGCAGTCCGAGGCTCCGCAGTTGCCGTGGGATCGGGTGTTGCGAGCCAGTATCTTTGCGTGATGACGCGACCGCCGCACCACCGCCCCAACGGCGGCTACCAGAATCCGTGGCCGGGGGACCGGGCCCATGGCGTCGGGGATCTGTTGCGCTGGGCACGAGAGCGCCGCCGGCGCCCGAGGGTCCGTGTGCCGCCGCCGGCGCCGCTCCGCGTCGTGGCGAGCAGGTATGACCGGCCGCGGGCGGCCCCGACGGTGCTCACGGTCACGTGGCTCGGACACGCGACGACGCTGTTGCAACTCGGCGGCCTGAACGTGCTGACCGATCCCATGTGGAGCGATCGCGCGAGCCCCGTGTCGTGGGCAGGCCCGGCACGGCTCGTGCCCCCGCCGGTGCCGCTCGACGCCTTGCCGCCGATCGATGTGGTGCTGCTCTCGCACAATCATTACGACCACCTGGATCGTTGGACCGTACACCAGTTGGCCGCGCGAAATGCAAACATCACGTGGTACGTGCCGCTCGGGCTGGCGGCCACGCTGACCGCGTGGGGCGCGCGTGACGTGCGGGAGCTGGACTGGTGGGCCACCGACCTCGCCGGCGACGCGACGGTGGCGTGCGTCCCAGCGCGACATTTCAGCGCGCGCACTCCCTGGGATCGCGCCCGCACGCTCTGGGCGGGGTGGACGATTGCGGCGCATGGGTGGCGCGTGTTCTTTGCCGGCGACACGGCGTACCATCCCGAGTTCGGGGCGATCGCGACGCGGCAGGGTCCGTTCGACCTCGTGCTGTTGCCGGTGGGCGCGTACGAGCCGCGGTGGTTCATGGGCAGCGTCCACATGAACCCGGAGGACGCGATGGCCGCCTACGGGGATCTGTGCGCGGCGCACCCCCACGCGCCCGCGCCCGACCTGCTGCCCATCCACTGGGGCACCTTCCGGCTCACGGATGAGCCGGTGGACGAGCCACCGGCTCGATTGCGGGCGCGATGGACGGAGGCGGGGCTGCCGGAGGAGGCGCTGTGGCTTGCGGCCCATGGCCAAACGCGACGTCGCGAGAGACCGGGATGACGTGCTATACTGGGGGACCGTTTCCTCGTACCGGATCGCTCATGCGCCGACCGTTCCGTCTGCTCACCGTGTTGCTCGCCGTCGCGCTGCCGCTCCGTGCGGTGCGTGCTCAGAACCTGCCGCCCGAACCGCACGCGGTCACCGACGTGATCGTGCGGCCGGGCGACATCATGCGCGTCAAATTCTGGCCCGAGACGCAATATTCGGGAGACTACCAGGTGGAGACGTCTGGCATCGTGGCGATGCCGCTGCTGGGAGAGCTGCACGTCATCGGCAAGTCGCTCGGCGAGGTACGGAACGAGGTACGCGACCGGTATCGCTCGCTGACGACGAACGGCGTGGCGATCGTGTCGCTGCAGTTCCGGGTCAGCGTCATCGGCCAGGTGTTGCGCCCCGGCCTCTATCCGGTGGACGCCACGCAGTCGGTGTTCGACGTGCTGAGCCAGGCGGGCGGTCCGAGCCCCAGCGCCGATATCACGCGCATCCGCCTGCTCCGCAACGACCACGTGATCGTGCTGAATGCCGAGACGGAGATCGAGACGGGCGCACCGATGCTGAGCGTGCTGCTCGAGTCGGGGGATCGCCTTGTGGTGCCGGCCAAGCGGATCACATGGCTCACGTGGACGAACGCGCTCACCGCCCTGCAGACCATCGGCCTGATCATCGCGCTGGCGCGACACCCGTAGTCGGGTGCCGCGCCGGTGCACGGCTCAGTTGGACGTGAGTTGCGCGAGAATGCCGTGGATGGCCGAGACTTCGGGTGGCGCAGCCGACAGGAACGCTTCGTTGCTGGAGTCGATGAACGCATTGTAGGCCGCCACGGTGTTGGCGAGCTGCGTGGCGGTGAGTGAATTGAAGAACTGCGGATTCATGGCGATCCCCTTGCCGAGCAATCCGCGGAACGACTCCACAAACGCTTCGGCATTGGCCATCGACTGCGGACTGGCGTTGTTGGCGGTCAACTGGCTGAGCAACTGGCTGGCCGCCGGGCCGCTGCCCGGACCGCCGGATGCCACCTCGTACAGCATGTTCTGAGTGGCGGGAGGCGCGCGGAAGCCGGAGGTCGTGGCGAAGGTCTGGCTGCTGAGTTGCGCGTTGATGCGTCCCGCCGCCTGCTGGTACTGCGTGGCGATCTGGGGGGTGATGAACGTGATCACGCGAACCGCGCCGCCCACCGACATCGTGAATACCGGGCTGACGACACTGCTCGTGGTGATCGGAATGCCGGTGACGTCCGATTGGTTGGCGACCTGAGCGATTGCCGGGATGGCGCTGGCGGCCACGAGTGCGCAGGCGACGATGGCCGCACGCATCGGGCTATGGAGTTCGGAATACCGCATTGAGGTCCTCCGGGGAAAGCCGCCGGTTGTCTCGGCGCGCATTGAATCCGAAACCAAGACTCATGATGAGGCGAGGGCCGTCGCCGGCGTGCCGGGTGAGATCGGCGACGCCGATGGAGCCGACGATACCACGGCCGGGAAAGGGCGTGATGGTGAAGCCGGCGTCGAGATCCTGGCCGGTCCAGTCCATGGCGGCTGCCACGGCGGGAATGAGTCGCAGGCCCATGCCGCCGAACACGCCGATGCCGGAGCGGTGGGCGAGGATGTCCTGTTCGGAGCGGAAGCGTCCGTTCCCGATGCCGACGGAGGCGCTGAGCACCCCCAGCGGCGCGTTCTCGCCGGGTCGCAGCACGAAGACGCGGCCGAGCAGCCCATAGATGCTGGTGCCCCCATCGACGTGGCCCCAGGTGACGGCGTTCTCGATGCCGGCGGCGTAGAGCATCATGTGCTGCGGGTCGCGATGGTGGAGCTTGAAGCTCGCGCCGCCGATGGTGAGGAACCCATGGCGGACGGATGAGAACGAGGAGACGGCGACTTCGAGTGCGACGCCTGCTTCCGGATCACCGAAGCCGGTACCGGCGCCGAAGCCGGCGTCGGGGCGACTGGTATAGCGCGTGCGCTCCTGGAATCCGGTGCCGAAGAAGTAATCGCGGCTCCCGGCGCCCGAGGCGGCGGGCGAACCGAGGCTGCTGCCTGGCGCGCCGAGAAAGGTGGCGACCGTGATTTGGCGGACGGGTGCTGGCCGGATGCGGTAGAGGCGCCGGAGGGAATCGAGGCGGCTGGCGACGGGCACCTGCGCGTCGAGTCGCGCGGCGCCTCCCGCAGAAGAGAGCACGCCGCAGGCAGCGGCCGCGATGAGGATGCGGGGGGCTGCGCTGCGGAAAGCGCGCAAGTAAAGCATTGCAGTCAAGATAAGGCACACCGGGCAGGGCGGAAACGTAGCCTTCCGTATTGGCTCTGGACGGTGCCGGACATTATATCTCTAATCCCTCCGCCCAGCCGGAGATGTTTCGGCGCGGGCGCACAGCAACGAGCGGGCGAGGAAGCAGAAACGTTTGTTTCACCGGTGGTGTGTGGGCCGGGCTTTTTCGCGTCGCAGAACCTCGTGGTCTGCCGACCGGGGCGCGTGCGCATCGTCTATCTCAGTGGAACCGGCCAGCTCGGTGGTGCTGAACGCTGCCTGCTCGACGTGATGCAGAGCGTGCATCACGCGCAGCCGTCGTGGACGCTGACACTTGTGGCCTCGCGTGACGGGCCGTTGATGGAGGCCGCGCGCGCACTCGGACTGTCAACCGTGGTGGTGCCGATTCCCGATCGTGTTGCCGGGCTCGGCGATTCGGCGACGCACGGGCACATGGCGCGGCTGATGGGCCTGGCGGCGCGGGCGCTGGGGGCGGTGCCCGGTGTCGTGGCGTACCGGGGGCAGTTGCGCACCGTGCTCGATGGATTGCAGCCGGACGTCGTGCACACGAACGGATACAAGATGCACATTATGGGGGCCTGGAGCCGTCCGCCGTCGTCCGTGCTGATCTGGCATCTTCATGACTATGTGTCTTCCCGTCCGTTGATGGCGCGCGCCATGACCGTACTCTCCCGTCGCTGCGACGCGGGCATCGCGGTGTCGGCGAGCGTGGCTCAGGATTTCACGCGCATCTGGCATGGGCGGATGCCGGTGCGGGTCGTGATGAACGCGGTGGACCTCGAGACATTTTCCGTACACGGGCCATGCGCCGACCTGGACGCACTGGCCGGACTGCCGCCGGCGCCCGCCGGCACGGTGCGCGTGGGATTGGTAGCGACGCTGGGGCGATTCAAGGGGCACGATGTCTTTCTGCGGGCCATCGCCCGGATGCCGCGGTCGTTGCCGGTGCGGGCGTACGTGGTGAGCGGGTCGTTGTACGAGACGCGGGGCAGCGAATTCTCGCTCGACGCCTTGCGGGCGCTGGCCGACGAACTCGGCGTGGCGGACCGCGTTGGGTTCACCGGCTTTGTGCCTGAGCCCGCGGCGGCGATGCGGGCGCTGGACGTGATCGTGCATGCGACGACCACGGCGGAACCGTTCGGACTCGTGATTGCCGAGGGCATGGCGTGCGGGCGGGCGGTGATCACCAGCGCGCGGGGCGGCGCGGCGGAAGTGGTGGAGCCTGGCGTGGACGCGTTGACGCACACGCCGGGTGACGTGGACGCGTTGGCCGCCGTGATCGCGCGGCTGGTGGCCGACGCGCCACTGCGCGCCCGCCTGGGTGCGGCGGGACGGGTGGTGGTGGAACGGCGATTCGATCGGGTGCGGTTGGGTGAGGAGATCGTCCCCATTTACCGCGCCGCAGTGGCCGCGCGCGCGGCGGAGCGACGCAGCGCATGAAGCTTCTCCACGTCTACAGCGGGAATCTCTACGGCGGCGTCGAGGCGATGCTGGTGGTGCTGGCGCGCGAGCGAGCGACGTTTCCGGATCTCGAACCGGAGTTTGCCCTCTGCTTCGAGGGCCGGCTGGCGCGCGAGCTGCGCGCCGCCGGCGCCACGGTACACATCGTCGGAGCCGTGCGGGCCAGCCGGCCGGGATCGGTGTTCCGCGCACGGCGAGTGTTGCGCGCGCTGCTGGCGGAACGCCGGCCGGACTTCGTGATGTGCCACTCCTCCTGGGCATATTCCATCTTCTCGCCGACGGCGCGGCGGGCCGGCTATCCCGTGGGGTTCTGGTTGCACGACGCCGTCCGGGGCAACCACTGGACCGAGCGGTGGGCGCGGATACACACGCCCGACGTCGTGATTTACAACAGCGAGTTCACGGGTCGCACGGTGAAGTCGGTGTTTGCCAAGGCGCGTGCGGAGCTGGTGCACTGTCCGGTGTCGCCTCCGGGGTCCGTGGAGACGGACGGACGGCGCGCCATTCGACAAGAGTTGGGCGTCGCACCGGAGACGGTGGTGATCGTGCAGGTGGGGCGGCTGGAGCGGTGGAAGGGGCATGCATTGCTGTTGCACGCCTTGGGGTTTCTCGGGGATCTGCCCGGATGGGAGTGCTGGATCGTGGGGGGAGCGCAACGTGTGTTGGAGCGCACGTACGAATCGCAGCTGCGCACGCTCGCAGTGTCGCGCGGGGTTCGTACGCGGGTGCGGTTTCTCGGGGAGCGCGACGACGTGACGCGCGTGTTGGCAGCAGTCGATATCTTCTGCCAGCCCAACGCCCAGGCGGAGCCGTTCGGAGTAGCGATCATCGAGGCGCTCTATGCGGGGTTGCCCGTGGTGGCCACCGACATGGGCGGGCCATCGGAGATCCTGCGCGGCGAAACGTGCGGCGTACTGGTGCCGCCGAAGCAGCCGCAAGAATTGGCGAACGTATTGCGCGCGTTGGTGGAGCACCCCGAGCGGCGGCGGGCGATGGGGGGATCGGGGCCGGCGCGGGCCCGGGCGCTGTGTGACCCGGGCGCCCAACTGCGGCGGCTGCACGAGGTGCTGGCGGCGGTAATCGCCGACCGGGCGGCTGCGCGATGACCACGCCGCCGGTGGATCTGGACCGCCGCGCGCGGCAGTCGCTCGGGACGAGCGGCGACGCCATCTACGCGATGGTGGAGGCGTTGGTGGCGGAGCGGCACGGGGGCGGAGGCGTGCTGGTGGACGTCGGGTGCGGGACGGGCACGCTGTGCGGCCGGTTGCGCGCGCAGTTTGCGCGCTGCGTGGGCGTGGACGCCGTGCGCTATGAGGGGTTGGACGCAGCGGTGGAGTTCTTGGCGCACGACCTGGACCAGCCGCGGATTCCGTTGCCAGATGCGGCCGCCCAGGTCGTGACGGCGGTGGAGACGATCGAGCATCTGGAAAATCCCTGGGCCTTTGTCCGGGAGTTGGCACGGCTGGCGGCGCCCGGTGGGTGGGTGGTGGTGACGACGCCCAACCAACTCAGTGTGCTGAGCAAGACGACCCTGGTGCTGAAGAACGCGTTCAACGCGTTCCAGGCGGCGTCGTATCCGGCGCACCGCACGGCGCTGCTGGAAATCGATCTGCGGCGTCTGGTGCGAGAGGCGGGGTTGGAGCAGGACACGGTGCGGTACAGCGGTGAAGGGCGCTGGCCTCTGACCGGCATGCACTATCCGCGCGCCGCCGGGCGGTTCTGGCCCCGAGGGTGTTCGGACAACGTGGCGATCGTGGCCCGGAAGCCGGCAGGCGGGCGACGATGAGCATCGTGTCGACGTTGATGGGGACGGATCAGCCGGCGCCACTGACGCCGGCCGAGAAGGACGCGGACTTCTGGATCCGGTGGTTCATCATCATCCAGGTCGTGTCTCAGTTGGCGATCATCAGCCCATTGGGGTCGGCGCGGACGCTGTTCCGGATGGCCGCGTTCGGCAGCAGTCTGGTGTTTCTGGTGATGGTGCGCGGCAAGGTGACGCCGCATCCGGCGCGCACGGCAGTGCTGATCGTCTTCATCATCCTCGGGCTGTCGGTGTTCTATCCCACGGCCGCGGCACCGCCCGCCGCGCTGGCGCAGGTGGGGCTCTATCTGGCCATTCTGGCGCCGTTGTTCTGGGTGCCACGGGTGGCGGTGGCCGGACAGACGCTGTGGACGCTGGTGGTGATTCTCTGGGCATTCCACAGCGCCGGGTCGATCGTCGGCGTGCTGCAGGTCTATTTTCCGGGCCGGTTCCAGCCGAACGTATCGCCAGTGATTCTCTCGTTGGGCAAGGGATATACTGAAAGCCTTAAAATCACGACGTCCGGCGGCATTCGGGTGTTCCGGCCGATGGGGCTGACCGACGTGCCGGGTGGCGCCGGGAGTTCGGGGTTCTACGCCGTGGTGCTGGGGATCGGCATGTTCCTGACGACGCGGCGGCGGTGGGTGTCGGTGGCCGCCATCGGGAGCGTCCTGCTGGGACTGATGTGCCTGTACCTGTCGCAGATCCGGGCGCTCATGGTGATCACCGGCATCAGCATCGTGGCGCTGACGGGGATTCTGCTGCTGCGGCGCGACTACAAGCGGCTGGGCGGGTTCGGCGTGGTGCTGGCGGTGGTGTTGATCGTGAGCTTTCGCAGTGCCGTATCGCTAGCCCGCCAGAGCGTGGAGTCGCGTGTGGGGTCGCTGACCAAGGGAACGCCGGGCCAGGTGTACGAGCAACATCGCGGGATGTTTCTCACGCAGGCCTTCGAAGAACTGCTGCCGGAATATCCGCTGGGCGCCGGGATCGGGCGCTGGGGGATGATGAACAGCTACTTCGGGGACCGGAACGATCCCAATCCGAGTCTGTGGGCGGAGATCCAGTGGACGGGATGGGTGCTCGACGGCGGCGCCCCGTTGATCCTGGCCTATGTCGCAGCGCTCCTTGTCACGCTCTGGACCACGCTGCAGATCGCGCGATGGCGATCGCGGGGAGATCCCACGCTCTCGCTCTGGGGCACGGTGATCCTCGGATATTCGATCGGCACGTGCGCGCTGACCTTTTCCTATCCCGTGTTCCTGTCGCAGACGGGAATGGAATTTTGGTTCCTGAATAGCGTGCTGTTCGCCGCGGCGCGGACGCAGGCGTGGCGCGATCACTGGCTGGGCGCGCCCCGCGCGTGACATGCTACACGGTGGTCACGGGTGACTTTGTCCGCACGGGCGGCATGGATGTGGCCAACTTCAATCTGGCGCGCCACCTCGCCGAATCGGGGCAGGAGGTTCATCTGGTGGCGCATCGCGTGGATCCGGAGCTGCTGGATTTGCCAGGCATCGCATGGCACCGGGTGGCGAAGCCACTGGATTCGTATCTGCTCGGGGCTCCGTTGCTGGCGCGAGCCGGCGCGCGCTGGGGACGGACCCTGGCGTCGCGCGGTGGTCGGCTGATCGTCAACGGCGGCAACTGTCGCGGCGCGGACACGAACTGGGTGCACTACGTGCATGCCGCGCACCGTCCGACGGTGACGACGTCGCTGGGGCGGCGGATGCTGGGGGCGTGGATGTACGGCCGGTTCGTGGCCGCCGAACGCGCGGCGCTGCTCCGGGCGCGGCTGGTCATCGCCAACTCCGATCGCACGGGGCGTGATCTGACCGAGCGGATCGGCGTGGCGAAGGATCGGGTGCACACGGTGTACTACGGCACCGACGCCGCGTACCACCGGCCGCCCACCCGTGACGAGCGGCGCGCCGCGCGCGCGGCGCTGGGGTGGAACGACGACCGGCCTGGCGTGGCGTTCGTGGGCGCGCTGGGCGATCGCCGGAAGGGTTTCGATGTGTTGTTCGCGGCGTGGGAGTTCCTGTGCCGGAACCCGGAATGGGACGCGCGGCTGGTGGTGATCGGCGCGGGGCGCGAACTGACGGCGTGGCGCGCGCGGGCCGTCAAGGTGGGGCTCGATGCGCGGATGCAGTACACCGGGTTCACGCGCGACGTGCGCGCTGTGTTATGGGCGTGCGACGCGATCGTGGCGCCGGCGCGCTACGAAGCGTATGGGCTGGCGGTGCATGAGGCGGTGTGCTGCGGACTCGCGGCAATCGTGAACGCCGACGCGGGCGTTGCCGAACGTCTGCACGGCCTCGAAGCGCTGCGGCCGGAGCGGCCGGACGATCCCGCGGCGCTGGCGGCAGCGCTCGTTCGTTGGCGAGACGACGCCGACGGCTGGCGCGCGCGCACGGTGGCGCTCTCGACGGATCTCCGGGC
>Ga0307375_10001311_pt1 | contig 27557 bp, 26 predicted proteins | sample TR1MG_FD_202531 | JGI IMG/M metagenome (GOLD analysis project Ga0307375, IMG submission 202531) | Soil microbial communities from Risofladan, Vaasa, Finland - TR-1 | ecosystem: Environmental > Terrestrial > Soil > Coastal area > Acid sulfate soil | place: Finland: Risofladan, Vaasa | collected...
GGGCACGTTCAAGGTCGGCATCGAGTATCAATACTGGAAAAACAAATTCGGCGTAGATGCCAACGGCCCTGCCGGTTCGGGTGCTTACGCAAAAACACCCATGGTCCGTGCCGAATACCACTTCTGAGTTCGTGACAAGGGAAACTGATAATTAAGCACCCAATGTGGATTAATATCAAAAGTACCTTGTCGAATTCACCGCAAACCGACCAAAGGATATAAATCATGAGATTCAGAGAGTTATTAGTTGCATGCGCACTTTCAACCGGGCTTGTGTCGGTTGGGCACGCTGACGAACCGCTTAAAGTCGCTTTTGTCTATGTGGGCCCAGTTGGCGATGGCGGCTGGACATACGCCCACAACCAAGGGCGCCTGGCCATGGACAAGGCTCTAGGTGACAAGGTGAAATCAACTTTTGTCGAGAATGTTCCCGAGAGTGCCGATGCCGAGCGTGTTATTCGACAGTTGGCGGCCGACGGTAACAAGATCATTTTCACGACCTCTTTCGGTTTCATGAACCCGACGCTAAAAGTTGCCAAAGCATTCCCACACACAGATTTCGAACATGCCACCGGCTACAAAATGGCCAAGAATGTCGGCATTTATCAGGCGCGTAGCTGGGAAGGCGCCTACATGCTGGGCGTGCTGGCCGGAAAAATGACCAAGAGTAATATTCTGGGTTTCGTCGGTTCCTATCCCGTGCCTGAAGTCATCCGCAACATCGATGCCTACACGATGGGTGCACAAAGTGTGAACCCCAAAATCAAGACCAAGGTGATCTGGGTGAGCAGTTGGTACGATCCTGCTCGCGAACGGCAAGCTGCAGAGACCATGATTGCTCAAGGGGCGGACGTGCTCGCTCAGAACACGGACTCACCTGCCGTCGTCCAAACAGCTGAAGAGAAGGGTGTCTATGCATTCGGCTGGGATTCCGACATGGCGAAATATGGACCCAAAGCCGAACTGACTGCCAGCACCCTGGACTGGTCCAAGTACTACATCATGGAAGTCAAAAAAGTATTGGACGGCACATGGAAACCGCAGAGCACTCTGTGGGGCATCAAGGAAGGCATGGTGGTACTCAAACCACTGAACCCAGCCGTACCTGCAGATGTTGCCGCGCTCTTCAAGACCAAAGAGCAGGAAATCAGCAGCGGTAAACTCGTTCCATTCACGGGCCCGGTTGTAGATCAATCCGGAAAAGTCCGGGTTCCTGCAGGTAAAATGATGCCCATGAACGAGCTGATGTCCCTTAACTTCTACGTCAAAGGTGTCGAGGGTTCTATTCCGAAGTAAGCTAATCGGGTAAATCCGCCACCACCATTCCCATGACAGAATGGCATCTTGATTTAAAAACAGGCGAGTTACTCGTCTGTTTTATTTTTATATGGAAGAAACAATGCGCCATGAAGCAACTGACATTCGCAACGTGCTGCGCGCCCTGCCCAAGGCAGAGCTTCACGTGCACATCGAAGGCACGCTTGAGCCTGAAATGGTTTTCGATCTCGCCGCTAAAAATGGCATCGCTCTCGATTATGCCGATGCGACCTCACTGAGACAGGCTTACAATTTCAAGGATCTGCAATCATTCCTGGATATTTACTATCAAGGTGTGAATGTCCTGATCGATGCCGACGATTTCTTTGACCTGACCATCAGTTATCTGCGGCATGCCCATGAAGACGGAGTGGTCCATACCGAGATTTTCTTCGATCCCCAAAGCCATCTCGACCGCGGCATCCCCCTGTCGACCGTGTTCACAGGCATCAACCGGGCATTGGCCAAGGGTTTGAAGGATTTCGGCATCACCAGTCGATTGATTCCCTGCTTTCTCAGGCATTTGAGCGCAGAAGCGGCCATGGAGACATTGGATGCGCTCATGCCTTTTCGCGCCTCATTTTGCGCGGTCGGGCTCGATTCCAGCGAAAAGGGCAACCCGCCATCAAAATTTACCGAAGTATTCAACAAAGCGCGTGCTCAGGGCCTGCTCACCGTCGCGCATGCCGGAGAAGAAGGCCCGCCGAGTTACATCTGGGAGGCACTGGACCTGCTGCATGTCGCCCGCATCGATCATGGAGTGGGCTGTGAAGCCGACGAGGTACTGTGCCAGCGTCTAGCCGCGGAACAGATGCCCCTGACCGTCTGCCCGCTTTCGAATATCAAACTGGCCGTATTCGACCGTATTGAGGCACACAACATCAAACGACTGCTCGAACGCGGACTATGCGTGACAGTCAGTTCCGACGATCCGGCCTATTTCGGTGGTTACTTGCTGGATAACTTGATCGCGATTCAAACTGGTCTGGACTTAACTTGGGAAGACATTGTTGAATTGGCCCGAAACTCGATTCGGGCATCGTTTCTGACGGAGGCGGATAAACAGCACTGGCTCGAAAAAATCGAGGAAATATCCCGCAAGTCGTTCTCCCTGGATTGATTGTTTCAACCCAGATTTATTCAGACCTGGCTTCCCTGTGTGCGATGCAATTGTTCCGATGCAATCAGAACCCCGTCATCATCCGCGTAGAGGAAATATCCTGGCTTGATGGCAAGGCCACAAAAGGCCAACGGCACCTGCGTCGTTCCCTCGGCGACTTTCGCGCTTTTCATCGGACAAGTACCCAGCGCCCAAACGCCCAGCGACATGGATTTCAGTTGCGCGGAATCGCGGATATAGCCATTGATCAACAAAGCCTTCCAGCCGTTTTTAACCGCCAGATCCGCCATGATATCGCCCAATACGGCGCAATAATTGCCGCCGACATCCACCGCGATGGCCCGCCCTTCCCCCGGTTGATTCAACAACGTGCGCAAGATGCTGTTGTCTTGCTCAAGCTTCACGGTAACCAGTGGGGCCTCAACCTGAGTCAGACCGCCATAGGCGCGGAATAACGGCTCGGCCACCTGCAACTGCGAACGATATAGATCACACAGATCGGCCGTTTGCCAACTCATGAAACGACTCCCTGGGCGTTCTTTATTTGCAATCCCGACGTCTGGGCCAATTCGTCGAGTGCATTCAATACGATATCCACGGCGATCTCGGCATCTTCAGCCGAAACGAACTCGGCGGGATGATGACTGATGCCGCCCTTGCAGCGAACGAACAACATTGCCATCTCGGTGATGTCGGCCATGAGCATCGCATCGTGCCCCGCACCGCTGGGTAAGGTTCGAACGGGTAAACCGATCTGGTTGATGGCATGTTCGAACATCTGACGGAATCGGGGGGCACACTGCCTGGCTGGCGCCGAATGATAATTTTGCCAGTCGATATTGACCGCTCGCCGAACCGAAATCTGGGTGCTTTCCGCGATAATCTGTCGCATGACCTCATCGAGGAGCGCGTCATTCGTACTGCGGATATCCAGCGTGCACTCGACCCGAGCGGGAATCACGTTCACGGCGCCGGGGTAAACCTGTAACCGTCCCACCGTAGCCACAACATCGTGCGCACCGCCCAGTCTTTCGACCGTCAGCACCAGCTCGGCAGCCGCTGCCAGGGCATCCTTGCGCAAATTCATGGGTACCGTTCCGGCATGTCCCGCTTCGCCCTGCAAGGTGATTGTGTAGCGCTGGGCGCCAGCAATGGCAGACACAATGCCCACCGGTAGACTTTCGTTTTCCAGAACCGGGCCTTGCTCCATGTGCACTTCCCAATAGCCCAGCAAGCGATCCTTCGCCCGGCTGGCGGAAGAAATTGCAACCGGATCATGCCCCTGAGCGGTCAAGGCTTCCCGCAAACTGATGCCATCGGCATCAAGGAGCTCAAGCCACTCATCGCGCCATTGACCGCACACGGCCCGACACCCCAGCATCGAAGCCGCGAACCGAATGCCTTCCTCATCGCCAAAGCCGACGACATCAATATGAAAAGGCAGAATTTTCCCGGAGGCATGAAGACGCGCCACCGCTTCGATGGCACAGACGACGCCAAGAATGCCGTCAAATTTTCCGGCGTTGGGAATGGTATCCAGATGCGAGCCCAGAATAAGAACCGGTGCATCGGGATCATCGGCCGCCAGCCGTCCCCATTGGTTGCCCACAGCATCCACCCTGGTAGACATGCCAGCCGCCTGCATCCATTGCTCAACAAGCCGCAGACCATCTCGGTATGCAGGGGACAGATACAGCCGGGATATGCCATCCGGGCTATCAGAAATCCGGGCCAGTGCTTCGCAGCGATCGATCACGCGCGACATGTCATTGGCCACCGTATACGGCCATCGCGGCATCCACACCCGCACCCGCCGTGAACTTGTGACCCATGCGGCGCAGCACGCTTTCGAGGGCGGCCAGCGTCACCAGTACGGCATCCTTGCGTGCGTTGTAGCCCATGGTGCCGATCCGCCAGATTTTCCCCTTGAGCGGGCCGAATGACGTGCCAATTTCAATACCAAAATCCATCAGCATGGCGGTGCGCACCGCCTCACCGGCCACGCCATCCGGGATGTACACGCCGACCACGTTGTTCATCTTGTGCGCCTGATCCCCGAAGAGTTCGAGGTTCATGGCTGCCAGTCCACGCGCCATGGCGCTGCCCTGCAACTGGTGGCGCGCGATGGACAGCTCCAACCCTTCCTGCATCAGAATCCGTGCGCATTCGCGGGCGCAGTACAGCATTGAAGTCGCTTCGGTATGGTGATTCAGCCGTTCCTCGCCCCAGTAATCAAGGATCATGGGCATGTCGAAGTAATTCGAACGGATCATCGCGCCCTTGCCATCGACGTGGTGGCCATCGCGAATACCGGCTTCGATATGATGACGTTTACGGACTTCCTCGACATAACGGGCGCTGAGCGTGACCGGTGCACTGCCCGAAGGACCGCCGAGACACTTTTGCAAACCCACGGAAACGGCGTCCAGCCCCCAGGCATCGGTTTCAAATGGATTGCCACCAATAGACGCCGTGGCGTCACTGTAGAACAGCACATCATGCCGACGACAAATCGCGCCCAGTTCCTCCAGGGGTTGCAACATGGTGGTCGAGGTATCGCCCTGCACGATGGCGAGCAGCTTGGGCTGAACCTTGATGATGGCTTCTTCGATTTGCTCGGGCGTGAACACGGTGCCCCACTCCGTCTCAATGGTATGCACGTCCGCCCCGCAGCGAATGGCGATTTCATTAAGGAGGTGACCGAAACGGCCGAAAATCGGGATGAGTACCTTGTCTCCCGGTTCAATCAACGACACCAGAACCGCTTCGATCCCGGCCCGCGAGGTACCGTCGATCAGTAGCGTCCATTGATTGTCCGTTTTGAATACCTGACGATACAGCGCCATGGTTTCGTTCATGTAATGCGTCATCGCGGGGTCGTATTGCCCCAGCAGTTGCGCCGACATCGCCCGCAGCACGCGCGGATCCGCGTTGATGGGACCTGGCCCCATCAGAAGTCGTGCCGGGGGGTTGATTTGCTCAAATTGCTCAGCCATAACGATCCACTCTCAATTGATTCCTAACGACCTATCCCGATCTAGTCTCTGCCACATCCCGTACCCATTTGCCGCAGTGTGTGGCAAATGGAAAAAATCAGACAAGTGCGGTCATGAAATGCGCACCATAGACCGCAGCTTTCTTAAGGTACGGTTTGAGGTTCTTTGGCACGTAACATTGCAATGGTTCATTTCAGAGATGATCCGATGTCTGGAGCGCATCTGCCAAAGCGATCAAGGCAGAGTCGGCATGCCTCGATCCCAGCAGGGACAACCCCCAGGGGGCATCCTGATCGCGCAATACTGGGAGATGAAGCTGTGGGCGCGATGACAAGCCGGCCAAAGCCGTAAGGCCCATCAACGCCACCCGATAACTGGCCAGATTCTGGGCGGACGCAGTTAACAATGGCGCGGCACCGGGCGTGGTTGGCAATATGGCCACGGTATGCTCGCCATCAAACCAGTCCGAGATGGTTTGCACAATCTCGAAACGATCCTGTATCGCCTGCTCGATCTGCACGGACGTAATCGCTTCACACCAAGCCAGGCGCTCGGTGATATCCGGCGCGAACCGAGGTTCTGCTGCGGCAATCCAGGCGCTGTGCGTTTGCCAGATTTCAGCCCCCTGCAACGTACGAAACGTTTGACTTGCAAACTGCAGGAAAGCTTCCGGAATTGGAATCTCACGGACAGATTCAAATTGCATCAGCCGGGACGCGAGCCAAGTCTGCGCCTCGGTGTTCCACAAATTACTCTTCCCGAATTGCGGTTTTAGAATACACAATCCACTGAGTGCGCAAGGCACTTGTGCCGGCAACAACACCGAAGCCGCATCGGCCATGGTGCGCAGATCACGAGTCATCCAACCGACGGTGTCAAACGACGGGGCCAATCCCACCAGATGATCGACGCCAATCAGACCATGCGTCGGCCGCAGGCCAAACAGCCCGTTGTAACTGGCGGGAACACGAATCGAGCCACCCGTATCCGTACCCAGACCAATATCGGCCAAACCATGAGCGACCATGGCTGCCGAGCCGCTGCTTGAACCGCCAGGCAAACGGTCCGGCGCGGCAGCGTTGACCGGGGTTCCGTAGTGGAGATTCATGCCATTCAGACTATAGGCCAGCTCGTCGGTCAACGTTTTCGCCACAATTTTTGCGCCGGCATGCATGAGTTTTAACACGGCCGAGGCGGTATGCTCTGGTACGGCATGTGTCGCCAACCAGTCTGGGTTACCGGCTGAGGTGGGTATGCCGGCGATGTCGAAAAGATCCTTGACCCCCACGCGCAGGCCACGCAACCGGGTATCGGCTACATCAGCCATACCCAGATCAAGTTCTTTCAACACACCCTGCAAAATATTCATCACCGAACTCAAGAATCCCGAAATGCCGTTTGTACACAGGATTGTACACAATTATTTTTTAGGTGCACATGATAATTCCAAGGCCATGATGCTTGCTTCAATCCATCCAACACCCGGATTTATTATTGATTATTACGCATGAACCTCAGGATGAACCAATAAGAAACACCAAGAAAGAATCAATCTTACGATGGATGAACTTTAGTAAAAACCCGAATTTTTTACTTTGGGAATTCAGAAAACTGCTCTAGGATTGTTCACAATATAGTCTAAACCGTAAAACAAGAAGGTCAAGATGAGCGCATTAACCACGCATATTCTCGATACCAGCCTCGGCAAACCGGCGGCAGGCGTGCGCATACATCTTCATAAACGGGTTGGAAATCAGTCGCAACATCTATCGACACACATGACGAACGATGATGGCCGTTGTGACTCGCCTATTCTGGCTGGTGAAGCATTCACTATCGGCACCTACGAGCTGGTGTTCGAAATGGGTGCCTACCTGCGCCAAAATCACACGCCCCTGCCTGAGCCCCTGTTTCTGGATCAAATCGTGATCCGATTCGGCATTTCGAATGCGCAGGACCACTACCACGTACCGCTACTCGTATCGCCATTCGGCTACAGTACCTATCGGGGCAGCTAAGCATGAATACCCTACGTTTTCTTCTCGGCCAGGAATTGATCGAACTTGAATCGGTCAGTCCAACCCTAACCGTATTGAACTATCTGCGTGAAGAGAAAAAGAAAATCGGCACCAAGGAAGGCTGCGCCGAAGGCGATTGCGGTGCGTGCACGGTGGTAATCGCCGACGTGGTGGAAGATCGCCTGCGCTACCAGGCCGTGAATGCCTGCATCCTGTTCCTGGCAACGCTGGACGGCAAGCAACTGCTGACGGTCGAAGACCTGAAGTCGTCGCAGAATGAGCTGCACCCCGTGCAGCAATCCATGGTCGATAGCCACGCCTCGCAATGCGGCTTCTGCACGCCGGGTTTCGTGATGTCGGGTTTCGCAGAATACCAGAACCGAATCCATAAACTGGACGATGTACCGGAACGCGCCTCCGATGAGGTCTTAACGACGCACCTGACACAGGTGTTCGCAGGCAATTTGTGCCGCTGCACGGGCTACGGCCCAATTATCGAGGCGGGCAAAACCTGGCTCGCCCAAGCGGATGAATTCGCCAGCAGCGAAATGTCCGCAGCGGAAGCGAATATCATCGAACAACTCAAGACGATTCAACTCAAGGCCAGCAAAAAACTGTCCCGGGCCGATCAAACCTATATTCAACCGGACTCCATCCCGGCCCTGAGCGAAGCAATGGCGCAATCGCCCGATGCTACATTGCTGGCCGGAGGCACCGATATCGGCCTGTGGGTGACCAAACAGCACAAAGCATTGAACACGGTTATTTATCTGGGTGGAATCGAAGCGCTCAAGCAGATCGAGATTGATGACAACACGCTCAGAATCGGCGCGGCAGTCACCTACTCCGAGGCATTGCCCGTTCTGATCCAGCATTTCCCCATGCTGGAGGAGTACCTGTACCGGCACAGCTCCACTCAAATTCGCAACTCAGGCACGATTGTCGGCAATATCGCCAACGGTTCACCCATCGGCGACATGCCACCGGTACTCATCGCCCTGAACGCTCAGATCACGCTCACGAGTGGAGACGGGCAACGCAACCTCCCGCTGGAAGACTATTTCATCGCCTATGGCAAGCAGGATCGGCGTCCCGGTGAATTCATCGAATCAGTTCAGATTCCCCTGAACCAGCCGGGTTGGCTGGGCGTATACAAGATATCCAAGCGATTCGAACAGGATATTTCCAGCGTAAGCGCCGCTTTTTATATCGAGCTGGACGATCGACAACAGGTTCAGTCGGCCCGTTTGTGTTTCGGCGGCATGGCGGCCACGCCCAAGCGGGCCAGCCTCTGCGAGCAGGCGCTGTTGGGCAAGCCTTGGAATGAATCGACTGTTCATGATGCCGCAGCACTGCTGGGACAGGACTTTTCACCGCTCAGTGATTTCCGCGCGTCCAGCGAATACCGCCTCGCCGTGACCATGAATCTACTGAAGAAGTTCTTCATTCAGCATCAGGACTCCACACAGGCCACACAAATTTCTTACACGGGAGGGCTGATCCATGCGTGAACCCATACATGGCATCCCGACAGGCCTGACCAATACGGGCGTAGGCGCTTCGGTCAAACACGATAGCGCCATCAAACACGTCAGTGGCGAGGCTCTGTACACCGATGATCTGCCCGAACCACGCGATCTGCTGCACATCTACATCGCGCAAAGCACACAGGCCCACGCGAGAGTCCTCAAACTCGATCTGGACGCCGTCAAAGCCTTTCCCGGCGTGGTGGCCGTCATCCAGGCGGCCGATGTGCCCGGCAAAAACGACTACGGCGCCGTGATCGATGGCGACCCGATCTTTGCAGACGGCTTGGTCGAATATGTGGGGCAATCCGTGTTTGCCGTCGCCGCGACACATATCGATATTGCCCGTCAGGCGGCCACGCTGGCACAAATCGACTATGAACCACTGCCCGCGCTCATCAACGTGCGAGATGCTCTCGCGGCCGACTCCTATGTGCTGCCGACCAAAACGTTCCGGCGCGGCGAACCTGAAACGCATTTGGCGCAGGCCGAACAACGGCTACAGGGCGAAATCGAGATCGGCGGGCAAGATCACTTCTATCTCGAATCCAATATCGCCATGGCCCTGCCCGGTGAAGACGGCGATCTGAAAATCTTCAGCTCGACCCAGCATCCCACCGAAATCCAGCACTGTTGCGCGCGCGTGCTCGGCGTGCCGGATCACGCCATCAATGTCGAAGTGCGGCGCATGGGCGGCGGCTTTGGCGGCAAGGAATCCCAACCCGCCCTCTTCGCCAGTATTGCCGCATTGGTGACCCACCAGACAAAACGGCCGAGCAAGCTCCGGCTCGATCGGGACGACGACATGACGATGACCGGCAAACGCCATGATTACGTCATCCGCTATGATGTCGGGTTCGATGATCAGGGACGCATTCAGGCCATCGCGTTCGAATCCGCTTCGCGTTGCGGCATGTCAGCCGACCTGTCCGGGTCGATCAACGACCGCACGATGTTCCATCTGGACAATGCCTACTATCTCGAGCACGTCTCGATTATCTCTCATCGCTGCAAAACCCACACCGTCTCCAACACGGCCTTCCGGGGATTCGGTGGACCGCAGGGCATGGTCGCCATCGAGCGCGTTATCGACGAGATCGCCTATCAGGTCGGCAAAGACCCACTGGATGTCCGAAAAATCAATTATTACGGCCCCACGGACGACCCCGCAGGCCGGAACGTCACGCCCTACGACATGACCGTGACCGACAACATCCTGCCGGAGATCACGACCGAACTGGAAGCGGCAGCCGATTACGCGACCCGGCGCAGACAGATCAAACAATTCAACCGGGAAAACACCTATCTGAAGAAAGGCATCGCCCTGACCCCGGTGAAATTCGGCATTTCGTTCACAGCCACGCACCTCAATCAGGCCGGTGCGCTGATGCACATTTACAGTGACGGCAGCATCCAGCTCAACCACGGCGGCACGGAAATGGGCCAGGGTCTGTTCACCAAGGTCGCGCAAATCGTGGCGGAAGAATTTCAGGTGGAAATCGATCGCATCAAAATAACTGCAACCGCAACCGAAAAAGTACCGAACACCTCGCCCACAGCCGCATCCAGCGGTTGTGACCTGAACGGTCAGGCCGCGCGCAATGCGGCCCTTATTCTTAAAGGCCGGTTGGCCGAATTTGCCGCTCAGTACTACAAGACCGATGCATCGGCGGTCAGCTTCACCACCGATGGCGTCAAGGTCGGCGAACAGTTGGTGGCATTCAACACACTGGTACATCAGGCCTATTTCGCCCGCATTTCACTCTCGACAACCGGGTTCTACAGCACACCAAAAATCCACTTCAATGCCGAAACCGGCAAAGGGCATCCCTTCTTCTATTTCGCCTATGGCGCCGCCATATCGGAAGTCACCGTGGATACCTTGACGGGCGAATACAAGGTCGACCGCGTGGACATCGTCCACGACTGCGGCGCCAGCATCAATCCGGCAATCGATACAGGACAGGTCGAGGGTGGATTCATCCAGGGCATGGGCTGGCTGACGACCGAAGAACTGGTGTACGACGAACGCGGCGGCCTGCGCACCCATGCACCGTCAACCTACAAAATTCCCGCCTGCGGCGACCGCCCCAGGGTCATGAACATTCATCTGCGCTGTGACCCGAATCGGGAAGACTCGGTTTACCGCTCCAAGGCCGTGGGCGAACCTCCATTGATGCTCGGCATCAGTGTGTTCAACGCGCTGAATGATGCCGTCGCCAGTCTCGCGGATTATCGGAGACATCCACAGATCGATGCGCCAGCAACCCCGGAACGTGTGCTCATGGCCTGCGAGAAGCTGCGCAAACAGGTGCACTGTCATGCTTGACTGGTCTGCACTCGTCCGATTGAACAACCAGCCAGAATACTTCGTGCTGGTGAGTGTCGGCACGGTCAAAGGCTCCTCCCCACGGGAACAAGGGGCACACATGGCCGTGTTCCCCCAATGCACGCAGGGCACGATCGGGGGCGGCAATCTTGAATTCTTCGCTATCCAGCATGCCCGCGAGTTGCTTAACCAGCAGCCGGATCAGGCGCCGTTCCACGAGCTAAGCCAGCACAGCACACCGCTGACGCCGCGATTCGATCAATGCTGCGGTGGCTTGGTGCAACTGGTGTTCGAAAAAATCCAGCCGATGCAGTGTGCATGGCTCGATCAACTGACAGCGTTCCTTGATCCAGATTGTGACGTGGGCCCCACGTCCTCCGCCGCGCACCATGCGGCCTGGTTGTTTTCCGATCTGACCGAAAAAACCCGCACCCTATTGTTGACGCCGCCGTCGCGCGACCAACTGCAACGCGAGTCCAACCGAACAGCATTGATCGAACCCATTGCACCACGGGCGCTGGATATCGTCATTTTCGGTGCGGGGCATGTGGGACAAGCCCTGATCCAAAATTTTCAGAACCTGGATGCCGAACTGACGATCATCGATAGTCGCGCCGAGCAACTGGCTTTCGACTGCCCGACGCACGTGCGGAAAATCTGCACCGCCGACTGGCAGGAATACGTTCGTCGAGGCACGGACCGGACCTACTTCCTCGTACTCACCCACAGTCACCAGCTTGATTTCGAACTCACCGAAGCCATTTTGCGCCACGGCCGATTCCGTTATTGCGGGCTGATTGGCTCAAAGACCAAGAAAATCCGTTTTAACCGCCAACTCAAAACCCGTGGACTTGCCCCGTCACAAATCGAACGAATCACCTGCCCCATCGGCCTGCCGGAAATTCGGGGTAAATCCCCTGCCGTCATCGCAGTCTCGGTCTGCGCCCAGATCCTGATGCTGCAAAGTGCTGCCGCCGAAAATCAGAGCCACCCCAACGTGAGGACCGTCAAACATGTGTGACAGCAAAGTACATGAGCAAGAAAAGAAACTCATGCGTCAAGCTATTGAATTGTCCCGAGAGAAAATGATTGCCGGTTTCGGTGGCCCGTTCGGTGCCGTGATTACGCGCGATGGCGTGGTCATAGCGACCGGATTCAATCAGGTCACCTCGTCCAACGACCCGACCGCTCATGCCGAAGTGAGTGCCATCCGCGCTGCTTGCCAGATTTTGAATACCTTTGATTTATCGGGCTGTGAAATCTATACGAGTTGCGAACCCTGCCCCATGTGCCTGAGCGCCATATACTGGGCCAGGCTCGACAAGATCCATTATGCCAATTCACGCCAGGATGCGGCCGACATCGGTTTCGACGATGCCTTCCTCTATGAGGAAATTGCCAAGGACATCAATGCCCGTCTTATTCCGACCATTCGACTCCTTGAAGAAGAAGCGATCATTCCCTTCGATGAATGGAGTGCAAAAACGGACAAGATTGCCTATTGATTCAATTCGGCTCAACCGGACCAACTGATCAGGGAGAACCCGACATGCTGCCACTCATCGCCCCCTCTGTCGCACAAGCCAGAATCCCCAGTCCTGCAGTGCACGCAGAAGCAGAAAAACTCTATCGCGCCTGCAGTGAGATCGGGTTTTTCACAGTGAAGAACACCGGCCTGTCCACAGAAGAGTTCGTGGAGATATTCACGCTGGCACACCATTTTTTCGCCCAGCCGCTCGAAGACAAGATGCGCATCGGCATCGAAAACTCATCGCACCACCGCGGTTACGGGAAGGTCGGCGAGGAGCAGTTATCGCCCAATTCCTCGGCGGACTTCAAGGAAACCTTCGATATGTCCCGCGATCTGGATGCAACGCACCCCGGAATGCGTGCCGGTGACCCCTTCTACGGCCCCAACCAGTACCCGCAATTTACGGGGTTTAAGGAAATCGTCGAGCGACATTACCAACGGCTGAGCGAAACGGGGCTGAATCTGCTGGCACTCATCGCGGTATCACTGGATCTGCCGATCGATTACTTCGACCCCTTGTTTGACGATCAGACCAGCGTGCTGCGTATGATTCACTATCCGCCCGTGACGGATGCGGAGCAGATCAGCGCCGGGACACATACGGATTACGGTTGCCTGACCCTGCTGGCACAGGATGCCGTAGGTGGTCTTGAGGTCAAACCCCGAGGGCAGGACTGGACTCGCGTTCCCTACGAACCCGACATGCTGGTGGTGAATATCGGGGATCTCATGCAACGCTGGAGCAACGATGTGTTTCAGTCAACACCACACCGGGTCATCCCGCCACTCGGTGTCGATCGCTATTCGATTCCCTTCTTCCTTGAACCGAATACCAAAACCCGGGTGGAATGCTTCCCCTCGTGCGTCTCGGCAGATACACCCTGTCAATATGAGCCCATATTTTCAGATGACTGGATTACATCCCGATTCAATCAGACCTATGCCTATCGGCAAAAATAGCGGACCACCGATCAATCGCGCTCCAAAAAATTCCCCACGGGCTTTTTCTTCGCCAATTGGGTCAACGTCAGCGTTTTAGCGAAGTCCTGGCTTCTTTGAATATGCCGTTTCATCAAATTGCGGGCCTTTTCAACCTCTCGACCCAGAATGGCTTCAATAATGGCGTGATGTTCCGAATAGGTCCGCTTGATCCGCTCTTCATCCTGAAAGTCCACGCGCCGAATGATACGAATGTGATCATTGACGTCCTGAAGATATTTAACGAGTGTTGAATTCCCACTGCCCAGTGACAAAGTGATATGGAATGACTCGTCCTTGTCTTCCATTTGATCGGCACTGTGCGCTACAACCGCCTGATCGGGCGACCACAAACTCAATAATTGCAGTAACTCACTTTCCGGCATGAAATGGCAGGCGCCCTCGACAGCCGCGGTTTCCAAAGCCGTGCGCACCCCGTAATACTCGGTCAATTCCTCAATATTGATCGGTTTGATGAAACATCCCTGTTTCGGTCGTATGGTCAGGAAACCTTCGTTCTCCAACCGAAGCAGGGCCTCGCGTACCGGTGTGCGGCTCACCATGAACAAATCCGCCAACTCGGATTCTGTCACCCGGCTCCCCGGATAAATCTCGAAACTCAGAATTTTTTCTTTCAGCGCATCGTAAACGTACTTCGTCGCTACGGGCTTTGTCGTGGGTTGATCGCCAATTTGCTTCATGCTGAATTCATCGCTACCAGAAAATATCTTGTCCGAAGTATAGGGAATTTCACGTGTCTCTACGCATTGATCGACGGAGCGGACGCAACTTAAATTATCGCAACAGATGAAGACCACCTGCCTTCACGAACTTCCATCGCCTCAACCCATGCTTCGAGCGCACCAAGACAAGCCAAATGAACATACTTTTTGCACCAAAAATATCCGTTTTTACGTATATCACCATCCTTATCGAACGAACAAAATATAAATAAATCAAATATATTTATTATTTATCATAGATATAAATTAGAACTGCCCATCATGGCACGCTCGGTGCATACATCGTTGCATGCAACAGATCATCTTTACGCTGATGTATCCATAATGTGTCACATGAAGGGAACCCAACGATGCCAACGCACCATCAACCAACACATGCAAATCAAAACAGCCACGCTGTTTCACGCCGGCCATTGACCGTCGCCGCCATGAGCGCCCTCGCCCTGGGCATCGCCTTGGGCACCGCAGCACAGGCCGCCGACTGGAGCGACACTTCCCTCAGCTGGCGTTATGGCACCAAATTCGCCGAACCCTACGAAGGAAACGATATCTCCAAAAATATCCTGAACTTCACCAGCGTCAGCGGCTTTAAATACGGCACGAACTTCTTCAGTATCGATGGGCTGTTCTCCAACAATAAAGACCCCTCCGCACCCGATGCCAAATCCGGGGCGCAGGAAGTCTATGCCGTCTATCGGAATACCCTCGATATCGGCAAGATCATGGATAAGGATCTCAAGTTCGGGGTCGCCAAAGGGTTCGGAATCACCAGCGGTTTTGATTTCAACACCAAAACCGATGCCGGCTACAACTCGAAGAAACGGATGTTGGTCCTTGGCCCTACGGTGATGTTTGATGTGCCCGGCTTCTTGAATGTCAGCCTGCTCGCACTCTGGGAAAGCAACGCACCCTGCAGCGATTACACCCATACCTGTGTTTCCCGCTATGAATACAGAACCCATCCCATGCTCACCGCAGCCTGGGGCATCCCCATCGGAGACTCCGCGTTCTCTTTCGAAGGCTTCGCCAACCTGATCGCACCAAAAGGCAAAGATGAGTTCGGTAATCAAACCAAAACCGAAATCAATATCGATGCCCAGATCATGGCCGATGTCGGCAAACTCGGCTGGGGCAAACCGGGCACGTTCAAGGTCGGCATCGAGTATCAATACTGGAAAAACAAATTCGGCGTAGATGCCAACGGCCCTGCCGGTTCGGGTGCTTACGCAAAAACACCCATGGTCCGTGCCGAATACCACTTCTGATTCAGAACCCCATTCACACTACTGAGAGAAACCAAACATGAGCAATATTGATAAAACCCGTCGTCAAGTCCTGATGCAATTGAGTGGCTCGGCGGCGGCCCTGACCTTGATGTCACTGGGTATCCGTGATGCATCCGCCGCAGGTAAGCTCACCATCGGCGCTGTCTATGTCGGCTCCCGGGATGACTATGGCTACAACCAGTCTCACGCAGAAGCAGTCGCTGCCATCAAAAAGCTGCCCTATATCAATGTGGTGGAAGAAGAGCGCGTACCGGAAACCATCGCCGTACAGAAATCGATGCAGGCCATGATCGAACAGGATGATGCGAAGCTGATTTTCGCCACTTCATTCGGCTACTTCGACCCGTATGTACTCAAACTGGGCGCGCAATATCCCAAAATCAGGTTCGCCCACTGTGGCGGGCTTTGGACCCCGAAAGATCCCAAAAACACAGGCAGCTTCTTCGGCTATATCGACGAATGCGAGTATTTGAGTGGTGTCGTTGCAGCACATGTCAGCAAGACCAAGAAACTGGGATTCATTGCGGCCAAACCAATCCCGCAGGTTTTACGCAATATCAACTCCTTCACCCTGGGGGCTCAATCAGTCGATCCCGAGTTCACGACGCATGTGATCTTCACGGGGGACTGGTCCATGCCGGTCAAAGAGGCTGAAAGTGCTAACAGCCTCATTGACCAGGGCTGCGATGTGATCACCTGCCATGTTGACAGCCCGAAAGTGGTCATCGAAACCGCTGAAAAAAGGGGTGTTTACTGCACCGGCTATCATGTCGACCAGTCTTCATTGGCACCCAATGGTTACCTCACCGGTGCCGAATGGGTGTGGGCGACCCCTTATAAAATTCTGGTTGATGCGGCTTATACCGGCAAGCCAATGCTCAACTTCCTGCGCGGTGGTCTCAAAGAAGGATTCGTTAAAACGAGCCCTTACGGCAAGGCAGTTCCGGAGAAGGCCAAGCAAACCGCTGATGCCATCAAGGCGAAGATGCTGACCGGCAGCTATGTGATCTTCAAGGGACCACTCAAGGACAACACTGGAAAAACTGTCATCGCTGCAGGCGTCAGCCAGGGCCAGCGCGATGTGGCGCTTGAGGGGATGAACTACCTCGTCGCCGGGGTCGTTGGCCAAATCTGAAGAGTCAAGCCGTGTTCGGCTTTGAGGGAAAATCCCGAAGTAAGTCGACACACAGGCGTTCGTCTTGAAGGCGGGAATCAGAGTTTCCAATGATCCTTTAGGGAATCTTTTGGCAAAGAACCTCAGAATTAAACAGCGGTTACTTTGCCGAGTTCATTCAACCAGGAAAGCCGTCGATCATGCATCCAACCATTAAAAGAATGTTGGCGTCCGTCATGGACCCCGTACTGATCCCCGTCGGGGCCCTTTTGGTCGGAATGCTATTGTTTGCCGTGTTCATCCTGCTTGTCGGGAAATCACCTCTGGATGTGTTCTGGACAATGTACCAGGGCGGATTCGGATCGAGCTTCTCCCTCCAAAACACCCTGGTGCTGGCCGCGCCGCTGATTCTTACCGGCTTGGCAGTTGCAATTCCAGCCCAGGCCGGCATGGTCATCATTGGCGGCGAAGGCGCGTTGGCGGTTGGCGCGCTGATGGCCGGTATTGTCGGTTACGCCCTCCGCGACAGCCCCGCACTGGTCGCTCAGTTTGGGATGCTCGGCGTGGGCGCGCTCACCGGCGCTTTCTGGTTCGCTCTCTCCGGCTGGCTGCGCAACTACCGGGGAGTCAACGAGACCATCAGTAGCCTGCTGCTTTCCTACATCGGCATTGCCCTCCTGAACTACTGTATCCAGGGGCCGCTCCGTGACCCGGCCAGCACCAACAATCCAGCCACCCGCCCCATCGGCGATGCCCACATGATTGGCAACATACCGGGCCTGGAAGTCCATTACGGACTGGTCATCGGCATCGTCTGCGCGCTTATTGTCTGGGCCGTGATGCGCTTCACCACGGTTGGACTTGCCCTTCGCGCCGTGGGCGGCAATCCCCGTGCAGCACAAATGGCGGGGTTAAATGTGAACTTCTGGGTGATCGGCGCGGCGGCGGTCGGTGGGGCGGCGGCAGGGCTTTCCGGCGCAATCGAAGTGGCTGCGGTACATGGTGATGCCAATTCAGCCATCGTCGCCGGTTACGGCTTCACCGGCATTCTGGTGGCCTTCATCGCGCGCCAGAACCCTTTCGCCGTCATTTTCGTAGCAATCATGTTCGGCGGCATCGACGCAGCAGGTGGCATGTTGCAGCGTCGTCTCGATATGCCGGATGCAACCGTCGTCGTGTTTCAGGGCATTTTGTTCGTGGTCATTCTCGCCAGCGACACCCTCCTCGGACGATTCCGGTTTCTCAAACCCGTTACCACCGCCAAACCCGTCATAGCCAAGTCGACCGTCGAGGAACCCACATCATGACCGAAGTAACCGAAGGCCTTGGCTGGTGGGGGCTACCCGTTGCCGTGATCGCCGGTGCCATACGCGCCAGCACCCCGTTTCTACTGGTCAGTCTCGGCGAATGTGTCACGGAGAAATCCGGGCGCATCAACCTCGGGTTGGAAGGCGTACTCATCATGGGGGCAATGGCCGGGTATGGCGCTTCACTCTATACCGGCTCGGCATGGCTCGGCGTGCTCGCCGCAGGATTGGTCGGTGCAGTCATGGGCCTGCTCCACGGGATTTTGTGCAGTCTCAGACGCGTCAACGACATCGCCATCGGTATCAGCTTCATGCTGCTCGGTACCGGACTGGCCTTTTTTCTCGGCAAACCGCTGATTCAGCCGCAGGCCCCCACGCTACAGTCCATTCCGCTCGGCTTCTGGAGCGACTCCGCGCAGATTCAGTCTGCCCTGCAGGTCAACCCGCTGTTTTTGATCGGTATCGTACTGGCGATCCTGCTGCACTATGCCTTTCTGCGTACGCGTTGGGGCTTGCAGATCCGTATTGTCGGCGACAGCGAAGACGCCGCACGTGCCATGGGCTTCCGCGTTATCCCGACCCGTATTCTAGCCACGGTGTTCGGCGGTTTTCTCGCCGGGGTTGGCGGCTCGTTCCTTTCGCTGTATTACCCCGGAAGCTGGAGCGAGGGGCTGTCTTCCGGTCAGGGAATCATGGCGGTGGCCCTGGTGATCTTCGCGCGCTGGGAACCCTTGCGCTGCCTATGGGCCTCGATGCTGTTCGGTGCCGCGGGGGCACTCGGACCGGCCTTTCAGGCAATGGGCATGACCAGTGGGTTCTACCTGCTCAATGCCCTGCCCTATGTGCTGACACTCGGTATTCTGGTGGTGACGACTTCACCCAGCCGCAAGATTTCCGGCGCGCCGGGCGAACTGAGTCTGGTGCGATAACCCGCGAACCCAAAGGCAAATCAGGAGTCTCTTTTTCATGAGTCGATACATTCAAGCCCGCCCATATTCCTGGCCGTTCGACGGAAAACTTGCGGCAGAAAACACGGCGCTCGTGGTCATCGACATGCAGACCGATTTCTGCGGCCCTGGCGGCTATGTGGACACCATGGGCTACGATATCGCACTGACGCGTGCGCCGATTTCGGCCATCAGCGCGCTGCTTCAACTGGCCAGAAAACAGGGGTTCAAAGTCATTCATACCCGCGAAGGGCACCGCCCAGATCTCTCCGACCTGCCGGAAAACAAGCGCTGGCGGTCACGGCAAATTGGCGCGGGTATCGGCGATTGCGGCCCCTGCGGGCAGATTCTTGTGCGCGGTCAACCCGGCTGGGAAATCATTCCCGAACTCGCGCCACTACCCGACGAAGTCATTATCGACAAACCCGGCAAAGGCTCGTTTTACGCCACCGATCTCGAACTGATCCTGCGTACCAGCGGGATTCGAAACTTGATTCTGACAGGCATCACAACCGACGTCTGCGTCCATACCACCATGCGGGAAGCCAACGACAGGGGCTTTGAATGCCTGCTGGTCGAAGATGCCTGCGCAGCGACCGATCCTTCCAACCACATAGCAGCACTGCACATGGTCGAAATGCAGGGCGGCGTCTTCGGCGCCGTGGCTCACAGTGCCGACATCATCAACGGAATCACCCAATGAATACCTCGTCTATTGTTGGGTCGGAAGCCAGCGGGGTCACCTTCGCCGGGGAGAACCCGTCCGTTACCCATTCAAACCATGGTATGGAACTGGAGATCGTCGGCCTTGGCAAGCGTTTTGGCGATGTGATCGCACTGGATCAAGTTTCCCTGCATATTCCCTCCGGCGGCTTCCACGCCCTGCTTGGTGAGAATGGCGCGGGCAAGTCCACACTGGTCAAATGCCTCGTTGGCTTCTACACACCCGACACTGGAGACGTACTGGTCGACGGACGAGAAGTCAAAATCCCTTCACCGCGAGAAGCCTCACAGCTCGGCATCGGCATGGTATACCAGCATTTCACCCTCGTACCCGGCATGACGGTGGCCGAAAACCTGGTGATGGCCAAGGGCGCGCTACCCGCCCTGATCGACTGGAAAACCGAACGCGAACAGTTGGCCGCCTTCATCGACACACTGCCCTTCCGGATTCCGCTGGACAAATACGCCAGCAGCCTTGCCGCCGGTGAAAAGCAGAAGGTCGAGATCATCAAGCAGCTCTACCTCAAGCGCCGTTTCCTGATTCTCGACGAACCGACCTCGGTACTCACACCCGACGAAGCGGACGAGGTACTGGGCTTCGTGCGGAATCTGACGACAAGCCAAACCCTGACAGCCCTCATCATCACCCATAAATTCCGCGAAGTGACGGCCTATGCCGACGACGTGACGGTGCTGCGGCGTGGTAAATTTGCAGGAAGCGGCACGGTCACGGATCTGAGTGTCGATCAGATGGCAGAAATGATGGTCGGCGGCGCGCTCACCCACGAAAAATCCACACCCCGTGCCACACCCCGTGCCACACCTCTGTCCAACCCGACTGCAGCACCCAAACTCGTCATCGAAAACCTAAGTGCCCGAGGTGATTACGATCAGATCGTGCTCGACGGCATCAGCCTCAGCGTGCGTCCTGGCGAAATACTCGGCATCGCCGGGGTGTCTGGCAATGGCCAGAAAGAGCTGGTCGAAGTCCTGATCGGTCAGCGGAAAAAATCCGGGGGCCAGGTACGGGTCGATGGCGAACCCTATGCAGGCAAGCGCGCTGAAATCACGCGCCACAAAGTGTTTTCCCTGCCGGAGGAACCATTGCGCAATGGCTGCGTGGCCAGCATGTCGGTAGCCGAGAACATGGCACTGCGCAACTATGACCAACCGCCCCTGGCGCGCTTCGGCTTCCTGCTCAACCGACAGGCGTTGAAGCAGCAAGCCCAGCGTTATGTGGATACCTTCCGCGTGAAAACCGACGGCATCAACGCCAAAATACAGACTCTGTCGGGCGGCAATGTACAGCGTGCCGTTCTGGCCCGTGAACTGTCCAACCCGGTGGATCTGCTGATTGTCGCCAACCCCGTTTTCGGCTTGGATTTCAATGCCGTGACCGAAACCCATGCCCGATTGATGGCAGCTAGAGCTAATGGCACCGCCATCCTGCTGGTCAGTGAGGATCTGGACGAACTGCTGGAACTCGCCGACCACATCGCGGTAATGAGCGAAGGACAACTGGTCTATGAAACACCAGCGGAAACCGCAGATATCCGAGTACTCGGCCACTACATGGCGGGCGGTCACCATGATGAGCGGGGGGTCGCATGAGCACGGTTAAGGATTTTATGATCGTGAATGCGTTGCCCTTTCCCTGGCAATTCCCGACGGCCCAAACCGCCGTCATCATGATCGACATGCAGCGAGATTTCATTTTGCCGGGCGGTTTCGGTGACACGCTCGGCAATGATGTCGCGCATCTGCAACCGGCGGTCAAGGCAGCACGACAGCTTCTGGACTGGTGTCGCGCCCATGGCATGCTTGTGGTGCACACCAAGGAAGCTCACGCTGCGGACCTGTCAGACTGCCCGCTTTCCAAACGACTGCGCGGCACCCCGAAACTGCGTATCGGCGATCAGGGCTCGATGGGGCGAATCCTGATCGACGGTGAATTCGGCGCCGATTTCGTCGAGGAACTGGCCCCTCTACCCGGCGAAATCATCATCACCAAACCCGGCAAAGGGGCATTTTACGCCACCGAACTGGGCGAGGTTCTGAAAGCACGGGGAATTACCCACCTGCTGTTCGGCGGTGTCACGACTGAAGTCTGTGTGCAAACAACCATGCGGGAGGCCAATGACCGTGGCTATGAATGCCTGCTGGTTGAAGACGCCACGGAGAGTTATTTCCCCCAGTTCAAACAGGCCACGCTGGACATGATTCGCGCCCAGGGTGGCATCGTTGGCTGGACGGCCTCCCTCGAATCCGTGCTCACCGCTACATCCGTACCTCAAGGGGAAACAACTGATGAATCCTGACCATGAAGCCTACGTCGACGCCGCGTTGGAACTGAACAAGATGGCTTTGGCGCCGGACCTGAGACTCGACGTCGTCAAACAATTTGAGCTGCTGGCCCGCATGAAAGCTACGCTGGATAGTGAACCGATCCCGGCCGATGAAGAATCGTCAAATATTTTCCGCCTATGAACACATTCCCCTTTTCCGCAACCGAGTGCGTCGACGCGTTCACGCGTGGCGAATGCACCGCTGTTGAAATCGCCGAATCGACCCTCGCCCGCGTCGAGAAGGCCAATCCGGCACTGAATGCCTTTACCGAAATCACGGCGCCGCGTATGCGGATTGAAGCCGAACAGATGGATCGCTCGAAGCGTCTGAACCGACCGCTGGGCGCACTGGCCGCCGTGCCCTACGCCATCAAGAATCTGTTCGATGTCGTGGGCATCACCACGCTCGCCGGTGCCAAGCTGTATGCAAATCGTCCTCTGGCCTGCCGGGATGCCGATTTGGTTCAGAAACTCAACCGGGCTGGAGGGCTCTTGGCGGGCACCCTGAACATGGACGCCTACGCCTACGGATTCACAACCGAAAATACGCACTACGGCGCCACGCATAATCCCCGAGACCTGTCTCGATCTGCCGGAGGGTCGTCGGGCGGGACAGGGGCAGCCATTGCCGCCGGGCTGGTACCGATTGGTCTGGCCAGCGATACCAACGGCTCCATTCGTGTGCCCTCCTCGTTGTGCGGTGTGTTTGGCCTCAAACCCACGTATGGCCGCCTCCCGCGAACCGGCACCCAGATGTTCGTCTCAAGCCTGGATCATCTCGGGCCGCTGGCCACGACAACCAAAGATCTCGCTCTCGCCTACGATGCGCTACAAGGCGCAGACCTCCTTGACCCAGCCTGTGCGCCGCGCGCCAGCGAACCGGTTCTGGGGAAGCTGGACCAAGGCATCGACGGACTGCGCGTAGCACGATTGACCGGATACTTTGACGAACATGCGGGTGCGGAAGCACGTTGGGCATCCCGCGCTGCCGCCCGAACCTTGAACGTTGCCGACGAAATCGAGCTACCCGGCGTTGCCGCTGCCAGAGCTGCCGCGTATTTGATAACGGCTGCGGAAAGTGGGGCGCTTTATCAGGATCAGTTGCGGAAGCACATCGAACTGTTCGAACCCTTATCTCGGGATCGACTCATCGCCGGTTCCCTGATCCCTGCCGCCTGGTATCAACAAGCCCTACGCTACCGCCGGTGGTATCTGACGCAGGTTTTGCGCCTCTTCCATAACTACGACGTACTGATCGCACCAGCCACGCCGATCACGGCGCCGCTACTGGGACAGGCAACATTCACCATCGACAATTGCGAATTCTCTACCCGGCCCAATATGGGTCTGCTCACCCAACCCATATCGTTCATTGGCCTGCCGGTCGCCGTTGCGCCGCTCTGGCACGACAGCAATTTACCTGTGCCATTACCGATGGGCGTGCAAATCATCGCCCCGCCCTGGCGCGAGGATCTGTGCCTTCGCGTGGCGCACACGCTGGAACAGGCGGGATTGGCAAACAGCAAAATTCACAGAGGCTGACATGAGAGAGCCCGATGCAATCAACCGAGAAGATATCGTGAACGAGGTTAGGCAAGTCTTCGAACAGTATGAGCACGCCCTGGTCGACAACAATATCGACGTTCTCGATCATTTCTTCTGGCACACCGAAAACGTGGTTCGGTTCGGGGCAAGTGAGAGTCTGTACGGTATCGATGCGATCCGCGCATTTCGCCGCGCTCGACCCGCCGACGCGCTGGAAAGGGATCTGGTCAACACCCGGATCAATACGTTCGGTGCTGATTTTGCGATTGCAACGACCGAATTCGTTCGTCCCGGCCAACCAGTCGGCCGACAAACCCAGGTCTGGGTCCGGTTTGCTCATGGCTGGCGCATCGTCTCAGCTCACGTCAGCGCGATGATCCTCCCCGCACCGACATCAACACCGACACCATCCGCTACAGTTGAAAGCGAACTGCATCAGGACGACCGGCAATCGATAGGTGGCTGATGGTTGGTTCTGATCGGGCAATCACACGCCCGGCCCGGATGACTGCCAGCCGGTTGGCGCGCAATCGAATCGCATCAACAGGACTTGTGGCTTGCAACAGCACCAGATCCGCCCGAGCGCCGACGCCGATGCCGTAATCTTCGAGCCCGAGGATTTTGGCCGCCCTGGTCGTGACGGCATCGAAACAGTCCCGCATAGCCGTCTGGCTCGTCATTTGCGCCACATGCAGGCCCATGTGTGCAACTTCCAGCATGTCGCCGGAACCCAGGCTGTACCAGGGGTCCATCACGCAATCCTGGCCGAAAGCAACATTGACCCCCGCAGCCAAAAGTTCCGGCACGCGCGTCATGCCGCGCCGCTTGGGATAGGTATCGTGTCGACCCTGCAAGGTGATGTTGATCAAAGGATTGGCGATGACGGAAACTTCCGCCTCGACCATCAACGGAATCAGTTTGGAGACATAGTAGTTGTCCATCGAATGCATGGACGTTAAATGCGAGCCCGTAACCCGACCCTGCAGACCCAATCGCTGTGTGTGATAGCTCAGTGTTTCGATATGCCGGGACAGGGGATCGTCAGATTCGTCGCAGTGCATGTCCACCCGTAAACCGCGTTCGGCAGCGAGTTCACACAAAATACGAATCGATTCGGCGCCATCGGCCATTGTGCGTTCGAAGTGTGGAATGCCGCCGACGACTTCCACACCCATGTCCAGTGACCGAGTCAGGCTGTTCAATGCCTGAGGCGCGCGCAACAGGCCATCCTGCGGGAAGGCAACCAGTTGGAGATCGATATACGGTTTGACGCGCTCGCGCACTTCAAGCAAGGCCTCGACAGCCAGCAGACGTGGATCACTGACATCTACATGCGTGCGAATAGCGAGCAACCCCTTCGCTACCGCCCAGTCGCAATACGTCAATGCACGTTCAATCAACGCTTCCTGGGTCAGCAGCAGTTTGAGTTCGCCCCAGAGTGCAATGCCTTCAAGCAGCGTGCCCGACTGATTCACTCGGGGCTGACCGAACGACAGCGTGGCATCAAGATGAAAATGGGCATCGACAAAGGGTGGCGTCACCAATTGACCCGCCGCATCGATGACTTGAGCGGCTTCTGCCTGGAGATTGTGCTGCAGCGCCGTGATTCGACCCTGCTCGATACCGATATCGATACCGGATCGGCCATCGGGTAGCGTGCAATTGATGATTTTCAACTCAAACATCGGTGACGCTCCGTGAGAGGATCTGCGGTCCTGCCCCCTGCCGCGCGAAACTCATTTAGTCCCGAACATGCGATCACCGGCATCGCCAAGTCCCGGCAGGATATAACCGTGATCATTGAGCTTTTCTTCCAGGGACGCACTGATGATTTCGACGTCCGGGTGCTCGCTGTGTAAAGCCGCAACCCCTTCGGGGGCAGCCAACAGACACACGAATTTGATAGCCTGCGCGCCCGCAGCCTTGAGCCGACTGATGGCGGAAATCGCCGAATGGCCCGTCGCGAGCATGGGGTCGACCACCATCACCAATCGTTCGGCAATGTCTTCAGGCACTTTGAAATAATACTCGATGGCTTCGAGCGTTTGCGGGTCACGGTACAGACCAATATGTCCCACGCGGGCAGCAGGCAGGAAATCCAGCACACCGTCGAGCATGCCGTTACCCGCCCGCAAAATCGATACCACGCAAAGCTTTTTACCACTGATCACCGGCGAAGACATTTCAACCAAAGGGGTTGTGATTCGTATCATCTCCGTCGGCAAATCGCGTGTGGCCTCATAAGCCAGTACCTGACTGATCTCACGCAACAGTCGACGAAAATGATCGGTGGGCGTCTCGTTCATCCGCATCAAGGTGAGCTTGTGCTGCACGAGTGGATGATCGATCAGACGTAAATTGTTATTCATTGGACGACTTATACTCTTTTGTTATTCCTGATTCCGCCAGAAATCCCGATGCAATTGCCGGGTTTCTTCGATCAGCTCTTCCACTGGGCCAATTAACTCAACCGGTTTCTGACCATGTGCATACACATAATGTGATGAGACGCTCATGGTCGGGTTTACGTGATGATTGCCCGTTTCTTCCAACAGTTGTTCCTCGGTCATCGCAAATACGACCCGGCCGATATTGGCCCAGTACGCCGTGCCCGCACACATGCAACAGGGTTCGACAGCCGTGTACAGCGTGCACTGCCACAGGAACTCCGGCGAATAGTTGGTGGCGGCGATCCGGGCCAAGGTAGATTCGGCATGATTGACCGTGTCGATATTGCATTGCTCAAGCAGCACCGTTTCGTGATCCGGTCCCACCAGTAGTGCACCGAAAGGATGCCGACCCAGCGCTAATGCTCTAAGTGCGATTTCATTGGATCGCCGCAGATGCCGCAGAATCTGCAGTGGCGTCGGCCCGGTGCGCGCGGAAAGGCTCTGGTCGATACTCATAAAATTCCTGCCCGGCGCAACATGCCGTGGCTGATGTCGTTATGTTTCTTGACGAGGCCGGACAAATCCATCCCGACCAATTGATGATTCTCCACAACAATGCGCCCATTGATGACCGAGAGCCAGACCGGACCTGGTGCGCAGGTCAACAAGGCGGCGACAGGGTCGCCTAAAGCCCCGGCATGGCCGAGATCATCCACCCGGAAAGTCACCACATCCGCGGCCTTGCCCGGCTCCAGGCTGCCGATATCGTCACGCTGCAAAACACGTGCGCCGCCAAGGGTCGCCAGTTCAAGCGCTTCGCGCGCCGAAAAACGATCCGCGTTCGACTCGAATCCCGGCCAGCCCACACGCTGTAACAGCATCGCCTGGCGCGCCTCGCCGAGCATATGATTGCCGTCGTTGCTGGCCGAACCATCCACCCCCAACCCCACACGCACGCCGCGATCCACCATTTGCCGCACGGGCGCGATCCCCGATGCGAGAATCATATTGCTGCTGGCGCAATGACATACGCCGCTGCAATGATGGGCGAGCCGATCCATGTCCGAATCACTGGGATGAACCATATGCGCGAACCAGACATCCGGGCCAACCCATTCCACCGATTCGGCATAATCCAGAGGCCGCTTGCCGAATTTCTCCAGGCAGAACCGCTCTTCATCCAGTGTTTCTGCCAGATGTGTATGCAAGCCGACATTCTCGTAGGTACGTGCCAGCCGGGCACTTTCGCGCATCAGATCGCCCGTCACGCTGAAGGGCGAACACGGCGCGAGACCAATACGCAACATCGAACGCGGCGCAGGATCGTGGAAGGTTTCGATCA
>Ga0307375_10001312_pt1 | contig 27552 bp, 26 predicted proteins | sample TR1MG_FD_202531 | JGI IMG/M metagenome (GOLD analysis project Ga0307375, IMG submission 202531) | Soil microbial communities from Risofladan, Vaasa, Finland - TR-1 | ecosystem: Environmental > Terrestrial > Soil > Coastal area > Acid sulfate soil | place: Finland: Risofladan, Vaasa | collected...
ACCCCGATCCTGCACGCCTGCCCAAACAGCTCAGCGCTTTCGCGCATCCGATTTTCGAGTTCGGCCGCTCGATCGTCGACGCCACCGCCGATCTGGTGTGCGCGTTCAAGCCGCAGATCGCCTACTATGCGGCCGCGCGCGCCGAAGACCAGCTCGAAATGACCATTGCGCACATCCGCCGGCACCATCCTTCGATACCGGTGATTCTGGACGCCAAGCGCGGGGACATAGGCAGCACGGCCGCGATGTACGCAAGGGAGGCGTTCGTGCGCTACCAGGCCGACGCGGTGACGGTGAACCCGTATCTGGGATTCGATGCGCTGGTGCCGTTCCTGAACTACAAGGACAAAGGCGTGATCGTGCTGTGCCGCACCTCCAACCCCGGCGCGCAGGATGTGCAGGATATCGAGAGCGGAGGCAGGAAGCTCTATGAAATCATCGCCGAAAAAGCGGCGCGCGACTGGAACGCGAACGCCAACGTGTTGCTGGTCGTGGGCGCGACCTATCCGGACGAGCTGGGCGAGATCCGCGCCATCGTCGGCGACATGCCGATTCTGGTGCCCGGTGTAGGCGCGCAGGGCGGGGACGTGGCCGCCGTGCTGGCGAACGGCGCGACCGCGGACGGCACCGGGCTCATCATCAGCAGCTCGCGCGCGGTGCTCTACGCGGGCAGCGGCAGCGATTACGCACAGGCCGCAAGGGCGGCTGCGCTGAAACTGCGCGACGAAATCAACCTTTGCCGCAAGACGAAAACATGAAGCACGCCGACCTGACCGAGCACGAAACCGCCAGCGAAACCGTGTTCCAGGGCAAGCTGTTGCAGGTCAAATGCGATACGGTCACGCTGCCCGACGGCAAGTCTGCGACGCGCGAGTACATCGAGCACAATGGCGCGGTCATGATCATCCCGGTGCTCGCCTCGGGCGAACTGGTGATGGAGCGGCAGTACCGCTACGTCATGCGCCGGCATTGCATCGAGTTTCCCGCCGGCAAGATTGATCCGGGCGAAGAGCCGCTCGCCACCGCGCGGCGCGAGTTGCTGGAGGAGACCGGCTATGTCGCCGGCGAATGGACCTATCTCACCACCATCCACCCCACTGTCGCCTATTCCACCGAGCGCATCCTGGTGTATCTGGCGCGCGGCCTGGAGCAGCACGGCGGCAAACTGGACGATGGCGAATTTCTCGAAGTGCTCAAGCTGTCGCCGGTGGCGCTGCTCGAACTGGTGCGCTCAGGCGAAGTCACCGACGTGAAGACGGTCATGGGCGCGTTGTGGCTGGAAAAGCTGTTGCGCGGCGAGTGGGTCGCCGGGCCGGCTCTGCCTTAGAGTAACAAAACGAGGGGATACTTCCCCTCGTGCTCCCCTATATCGGCCGTAACAAGAAAACTTTTGTTACGGGTTCTTAGTCAGCGGACGGGGTAACGAGCATGAACTGCATCATGACGGCCTGGCACGAGCACGAAGCCGAATTGCGCGGCTGGCTGCGCCGCCGGATGGCCAATACCGTCGATGCCGAAGATGTGCTGCAGGACGTATTTATCAAGGCGATGCGCCAGGGCGAGCGCTTCTGCGCGATCGTCGATGCCAGGGCCTGGTTGTACGAGGTGGCGCGCAACACGCTCGCCGACCGTCTGCGCCTTGCACGCGCCACGGTCGAGCTGCCCGAGGACCTGAGCGCCGAGACCGAAGAAGCCGCCGTAGTCGACAGCTTGGCGGCGTGTCTGCCGCGCGTGCTTTCCGAACTGAGTCCCGAGGACCGCGAGGCCATCACGCTGTGCGATCTCGAGCGCCTGCCGCAGGAAGAATACGCGCGCCGCAAGGGGCTGAGCCTGCCGGGAGCGAAGTCGCGCGTGCAGCGCGCGCGCAAGCGGCTGCGCGAGCGGCTCACGCAAGCCTGTCAGGTGCGCCTGGACGCGGCCGGACAAGTGAGCGATTTCGTGCCGCGCCCGCCGCTTCCCTGAGTTTAGTCCGCCGAAAGCGTAGCGATAATCGGGCATGCGCGCGGGCGCTTGCCGTCGACGCATTCGGCGATCAGACCCCTGAGCAGCCGGCGCATGCGGCTCAGACCGGCAATGCGCGCCTCGATCAGCGCGAGCTTGTGCTCGGCGAGCAAGCGCGTCTCGCGGCAACTTTGGCCGTCTTCCAGCAGCAATAGCTCCTTGATCTCTTCCAGCGTGAAGCCGAGTTGTTGCGCGCGCTTGATGAAGCGCACCCGCTTCGCGGCCGAAGCGGCGTAGCGCCGATGTCCGCCGAGGGGCTTGGACGGTTCCTCCAGCAGGCCCCGCCGCTGGTAGTAGCGTATGGTTTCGACGTTCACGTCCGCCGCGCTGGCGAGACTGCCGATGCTCAGTTGTCCGTTCACCCTCATTCCTCCTTGATTCCGTACCATGGTACGGAGTCTATGCTACTCCTGAGCCAATCATTCAGGAGACCGCTCGATGACCGCCGTCGTTCTCGAATCCGTGCTGACCTGCCCGAACTGCGGCTTCGCCAGGCAGGAAACTATGCCCACCGACGCCTGCCAGTTCTTTTACGAATGCGGCAGCTGCGGCGCGCTGCTGCGCCCAAAGCCGGGCGACTGCTGCGTTTTCTGCTCGTTCGGCTCGGTAAAGTGCCCGCCGATCCAGCAGCATGGCGCTTGCTGCGGTTCCGGCTAGCCGCGGCGGGTCCAAAGCACACCTGGCCGCGGCAGGCTGCATCCTTTTGCGGGGTCGTTCGTCTTCATTGGTAAGGGCGCAGTCCGTGCCCGCTCTGAAGATGACGAAGGAAGTACACCCGTGGACGCTGTTCTTGCACCGTTGAGGCGCTGGCCTGGCCGGCAGCCGCTGCTGTTCCTGCTCCTGGCCGCCGCGACTTGGTTTGGCCTGTATCTGCTGCTGACGCCCGCCGCCGAAGCGCTGGTGGCCGCGTTGCCGGTGGAGCGCGGCAGCCGCCTGGGCGACGCACTCGCCTTCTTTTTCTACGACACGCCCAAGGTGCTGCTGCTGCTCACCGGCATCGTGTTCGTGATGGGGATGGTGAATTCCTATTTCACGCCGGAGCGCACGCGCGCGCTGCTGGCCGGGCGCACCGAAGGCGCGGCCAACGTCATGGCGGCCAGTCTGGGCATCGTCACGCCGTTCTGTTCGTGCTCGGCGGTGCCGCTGTTCATCGGCTTCGTGCAGGCGGGCGTGCCGCTGGGCGTGACTTTTTCCTTCCTGATTTCGGCGCCCATGGTCAACGAAGTCGCGCTCACGCTGCTGTTCGCCATGTTCGGCTGGAACATCGCGCTGCTCTACCTGGGCCTCGGCCTGTCGGTGGCCATAATCGCCGGCTGGGTGATCGGCCGGCTGAAAATGGAAGCGCATCTGGAAGACTGGGTGCGCGAGATGCCGCACGCTGCCGCGGCCGTTGGGGAGGACAGGCTCACTCTGGGCGAGCGCCTCGACTCAGGCTTTACTTCGGTGCGCGAGATCGTCGGCAAGGTCTGGCCCTATATCCTCGGCGGCATCGCGATCGGCGCCGGCATACACGGTTATGTGCCCGCGGATTTCATGGCCTCGTTCATGGGCAAGGACGTCTGGTGGGCGGTGCCGCTGGCGGTGGTGGTCGGCGTCCCCATGTACACCAACGCGGCAGGCGTCATTCCGATCGTGCAGGCGCTGCTCGCCAAGGGCGCGGCGCTGGGCACGGTGCTCGCGTTCATGATGAGCGTGATCGCACTGTCTTTCCCGGAAATGGTGATTTTGCGCAAGGTGCTCAAGCTGCGCCTGATCGCCACGTTTGTCGGCGTCGTCGCCACCGGCATCCTGGTCGTCGGCTACGTGTTCAACGCCGTTCTTTAGAGTGACAAAACGAGGGGATACCTCCCCTTGTGCTCCCCTAAAGCGGCCGCAACAAAATGACTTTTATTTCGGATTTTTAACCAAGCAGAGGAATTCGTCATGAAGGAAATCAAGGTACTCGGCAGCGGCTGCGCCAATTGCCGCAACACCATCGCGCTGATCGAGCAGGCGGCGCAGGCCAAGGGCGTTGCAGTCAGCGTGCAAAAGGTCGAGGAACTGCGCGACATCATGGCTTACGGCGTTATGTCCACGCCCGGCGTGGTCATCGACGGCAAGGTCGTGCACGCGGGTGGCGTGCCCAGCCGCGCCAAGATCGAGCAATGGCTGGCCGTCAACGCATAGGCGGTGATAAATCATGTCGCTCACTTTCTACCTGATCACCGCGCCCGTCGTGTTTGTGTTTTCCGGGCTGTTGGCAATGGCCGGATTGGGCGCGGCGTTCCTGTTCGTTCCGTTCTTCTATTACCTCGGTGTACCGTTTGCCGAGGTCGTCCCGGTTGCACTGCTGCTGAACGCGATCAGCCTTTCGTTCGCCACGGTCAACTATTGGCGCGGCGGGCTCATCGACTGGCGCATCGCCCTGCCGGTTGGCATCGTCGCCGTCGCGTTTGCGCCTTTTGGTGCCCGCCTTACACCGCACGTCGACAAGACGACATTGCTCGTTCTCTTCGCGGTGTTTTTGCTATTCGCCGGCGCAATGATGCTTTTCTACAAGGGTCGGGCACGTGCTGAGAATGCCAGCACGGCCGGGATCTGGCTGGTCGGCGCCGGCGTCGGCGGTACCGCGGGCTTCATCGGCGGTCTGCTCGGCGTGGGTGGCGGCAACATCATCGTTCCGGCGCTCAACTGGCTGGGGCTCGAAGCGAAACGGGCGGCGGCCACAACTGCCGTAGCGGTGGTGTTCTCTTCGCTCTCGGGCTTTCTCGGCCACGTCACGCTCGGAAAAATGAACCTGACGTTCCTCGGAATCATGGCCATCATGGCCGCGGGCGGATCGCTCGCCGGATCGCAGCTGGTGACGCAAAAGCTCTCCAGCAGCCAGCTCAAGAAGATCATCGGCGTTCTGCTATGGCTGATTGCCGCGAAGATGTTTTTTGACGTTTTCAAATAGTGGCTTGTTATCAAGGAGAATCACATGACAACGCAACATATTCCACCCGAATGGGCATTCGAATTCCACGGGCATCAATGTCCATTTATGCCGATCGGCTACCGCATGGGTCGCCTTGCGCTGGAAAGGCTGGGGGTCGAACGCGAGAAGGATCACGGATTGTTTGTCTTTGCGGAGCTGGGCGAGGCGCACCCGCAGGCGTGCATGATGGATGGCATTCAGGCAGCCACCGGCGCCACCTACGGCAAGCTCCTCATGACCAAGACCTTCTACGGCAAACTGGCGGCGACGTTCTATCACCCGCAGAAGGGGGGCGTGCGCTTTTCCCTCAAACCGGATGCCGCCGATGCGATGGGCAAGTTCGAGTTCTTCGCTTACCGCAAAAAAGGCATCGAGCCGTCCCAGATCCCCATGCCTGTGACCGAAGAGCTCGTACACTGGGTCTATGAGCAAACCGATGATGCGCTGTTTGCTGTGGAGCTGAAACCCGATTTCCAGTTTAAGCCGCCGAAGGGCTCGTTCAACAAGACCAAGTGCAGCAGCTGCGGCGAATACGTGTTCGATCGCTACCTGAGAATGAAAGACGGCAAACCGGTCTGCATTCCCTGCTCTGGCTATTGAGCGTGTCCATTTGTGGTGGTGCGGTGAAGAAATGCCTTACACGGTATAGTAAAGGTGCATTATATGGACAAAGTCGACGATCAAACGGACTGCACCGGCCGGGACCAATGCAGGATTCCCTAATAAAGGAGAGTCGGATGCGGGCAATCTGCATGTCCGGTTCGGTAACGGGGATGTGGAGACGCGGCTATGGCTAGGTTGCTTGGATATCGCCAGGCGGAAGGGGCGGCAACAGACAAACCAGACCTAGCGCTACTACGCTACATATCGACTCTACCGAACAGATACACGGGTGCTGAGCGAGAGGACTGCTAGTTCTCCCCCCGAGAATGGCGACGCGCGCAACATCCGATAGTTCTTCGACCGAGACGTCTCTACGGCTCCGGTTCGACGTATTCGAGCTCGACGAAGCCAATGCCCGTCTGACGCGCGACGGCGAACCCGTAGCGCTCGCGCCCAAGCCATTCGAGGTATTGTGCGTACTCGCCCGTAAGCCGCGAATGCTCGTCACGAAGAATGACTTGCTCGATACTGTGTGGGGCCATCGCTACGTCAGCGACTCGGTGCTCAAGACAACCGTGAGCGCATTGCGCGCGGCGCTGGGTGACGACCCGAAACAACCGCGCTACATCGAGACGGTGTCGCGGCACGGGTATCGCTTCATCGGAACGGCGAGCGCGCTTACGACGCCCGGCAAGTCGCCGCCACTCGCAAAGAACTCAGCGCGATCACGGAGTCCTTTATCGATCACCGGCCGTTCGAGCGCGATCGAGCGACTGCGGGCTGCATGGCAGCTTGCACGTTCAGGCGAGCGGCAGATCGTATGGATCGCGGGTGAGCCCGGTGTGGGGAAGACCACGCTGATCGAATACTTCATGGACGAAGTCGGCGAGGGCAACTGCGCCCACGGTCAGTGCGTCGAACAATCAGGTGCCGGCGAGCCCTACCTTCCCGCTCTTGTTGCGCTCTCGGACCTGTGTCGCCGCGACCCGTCGTTGGGCGCGTTGATTCGTGCAGTTGCGCCCACCTGGCTGCTGCAGCTTCCGTGGCTGAGCAGCGCCGAGGAACGCGAGGTCTTGCGGCATGAACTCTCCGGCTCGAGCCAACCTCGTATGTTGCGCGAGTTCAGCGAGCTGTTGGAGCTTTACACGCAAGATCGGCCGTTACTGCTTGTGACGGAGGACCTGCAATGGAGCGACCACGCGATGGTGCAGCTCATCGACCACGTTGCGCGCCGGCGTGCTTCGACACGACTGCTGTGGCTCGCAAGCTTCCGACTCACGGAGGTCACGGCCGCGGATCATCCCCTCAAATCATTGCGGCACGAGCTGCGGCTTCACGGCTTGGCCGATGAGATCGTGCTCGACGCGTTTTCCGAAAAGGAGGTGGCCGATTACGTCGCCGCGAAAATTCCAGGCCTTGCGACCGAGGATACATTCGTGCGCGCGCTGCATGCCCGCACCGACGGGCTGCCGTTGTTCGTGGCCGACGTCGTGAGCGATCTGACGGTTCAGGGGAAAAGCGCGATCGACGGCGAGGCGTCCGCACGCTTGCGCCTGGCATCGGCGGAAATACCGGAGAACCTGGCCGGCATTATCGAACAGTACATGCAGCGGCTCACGCCGGCGGAGCGCGCGCTGCTCGAGGCGGCGAGCGTATGTGGCATCGAGTTCCGACTCGCCACCGTTGCGGAGGTGCTGCAAGACGATGCCGCAGCGCTGGGTGCAACGTGCGTGGAGCTGGTGCGCCGGCAGCGGTGGCTGGTCGATGCGTCCCTGGAGCAACCGGGCGGCACAAGCGACGCGTGCTACCGCTTTCGGCACGCGCTGTACCGCGAGGTGCTCTACAACCAGATCGCTCCTGTCGCCCGTGCTGAGTTCCATCGCAGGGTCGCAGCCGCACTGGAGCGCGAGCGTGCCGACGGAGCAGAGGTAGCGGCCGCTGAGCTTGCGTCACATTTCGAGCGCGCTCACCAATACCTGCCGGCGGTCCGCTATTATGCCGAAGCCGCGGAATCTGCTCTGGTGCAGTTCAGCCCGCTTCAGACGATCGATATCACGCAACGTGCACTGACGCTTCTCCGAGTGGGCGGGAAGAGCGATGAACGCGCTGCTCTGGAGATGAGCCTCGAAACGCTGCAGGGCGCAGCCGCCATACAGGTGCATGGCATATACTCAATCCAGGTGAAGGAGTCCCTCCAACGCGCGCAATCATTGCTCGACGAGGTCCCGCACCATCCATTACGGGGATTGGTCCTCAATTCCCTTGTGTTCTCACTTTTCATGAGGGGTGAACTGAACGAGGTGGAGGCGCTTGCTCGACGCAGCGAGAGCCTATCGGCAGCGACCGGGGATCGGACGGCACTGCTTTGCGCGTGTCTCGCGCATGGATTGGTTCAAACCATGCGCGGCCGTCCGCGCATTGCGCGGGACTGGCTGGAGAGAGCTCTGGAAATAAGTCGCGATCTCGATGCGCGCGCGTCGCCCGCAATCCACGCCGCGGATCCCGGTGTCCTGATCCTTTGCGTACTTGCGCTCGACGCGGTACATCTCGGCCTGGTTGACGAGGGGCGTGCACGCCTCGCCGCAGCGCGCGAGCGTGCGCGTGATCTGCGTGCCTTCTTGCCACAAATGGTGGCGCTCTGGATAGACGGTCTGATGGAGGTGCTGCTGGGCAACCCGGCACGCGTTGCCGAGATTTCCGAGCAGTTGCGAGCATTGGCTGAGGAGCACGCATTGGGAGGCCCCCATGCTGAACATCTCTGGTTTGGGGGCTGGGCGCAGGCACATCTTGGCAATCCGAGCGCGGGGTACCGCCTGATACGTGAAGGGCACGAGCTGCGCGTTCGGCTCGGCATGCGAGCACGGGCTTGCGAAGTGCTCAGTTATGCCGCGGAAGCGCTTGCGAGCGCCGGCGATTGGGCCGGGGCCCGGAAGGAACTCCAAGAAGCGATGCAGTGCGCCGATGCGAAGAGCGAACGGGGTTACCTGCCGCAATGGCTCGTGCTCGACGCGCGCATTGCGAATGCGCTCGGCGAAAGCAAGCGGGCGAGCGAATCGATACGGCAGGCCATCGCGGAAGCACGCGCTCAGGAAGCACCGTGGGATGAGATGATCGCGCTTACCGCGCTCTGCGAGCGCAAAGGCGGGACTACGCGGCAGCGTGAGGAGCTCCGTCTTGTGCTCGAGAAAGTTGTCGGGGGCCGCGACACGGCGCCGGTCGCAAGAGCCCTGGCATTGCTGGAAGGCATGCGCGGAGCCTGATGCCGTCCGCCGGCCGCCGTTTTTACCGGCGGTCGAATGGCGGAAGCGAAATGAAGCCTGGTTCGACGATACTCACTCTCGACCGGGTGCAACTGATAGCCGCGCAGATCCTCAATCTGTCACCTACTCACCAGCGCTGAATCGAAGGCTCCTGCCGCGCGAGCGGCTTAGTTCGGCGGTCAAACTCGTCTCTGCCGCGTCTGCGTCCGAATGTTACCGAACGCTGACCGAAGGTGGACCGTACCTTAAGGACTTGGCCTACGCGGGCGACTATGCTTCAGAGCGTGAGCAAGATGTCTTTGCTTTGACACACCTTAAAAGGAACTATCATGAAATCCACGTTTATTGCAGGAAGCACAGTAATTCTCGCGTCTGTTCTTTTCGCCGGCGGCCCTGCCTACGCCCAGGTCACGCGCGAACAAGTGAAGGCCGAACTCGCCCAAGCCATTCGCACCGGTGACATCGTGGGCGATCCGGTGACCCTTAGCAAACTCAACGAGATGTATCCGGACCGCTACCCGGCCAAGCAGGCGCAGGCAGGCCTCACTAGTGCAGAGGTTAAGAATGAACTCGCCCAAGCCATCAGCACCGGTAACATCGTGGGCGATCCGGTGACCCTTAGCAGCCTCAACGAGATGTATCCGGACCGCTATGCGGATCCGCCCAAGCAGGCAGGCCTCACCCGTGCACAGGTTAAGGCGGAACTCCTCAAAGCCATCCGCACCGGTGAATACCCCCCTGGAATATAGTTGTCGCCTCGATTGAATCCAGATCCTAGGATGATCCGGTGATCGATCGCAAACTCAACCAAACGCATCCGGATCGCTTCCCGGGCAAGCGGATGCGTGCGCATCTCTCGCCGCTGGCCTTAGGAGGCCCATGGCGATTCGGGCTGCGCCTGCGAGACCAGTGGTTTGTTTACATCCGCTTCTCGCAGGCGGCAGCCTTACTTCTGGATTTCACAGCACCCGTCCCTGGGCTAGGGGACGCAATTTAACGGATTCTGTGAGAGAAAACATGATCGGCACCTTGGCGTCTGATGAGCTCGATGTCATTCGCAATCGCACGTTCGATGAGATCGCCATCGGCGACCACGCAAGCATCGAACGCACGCTGACAGCCGCCGACATTCAGGTCTTCGCCGCGATGTCCGGCGACGTCAATCCGCAGCATGTAGATGCCGACTTCGCCGCGTCCACGCGCTTTCACGGCGTGATCGCACACGGCATGTGGGGCGCCGCACTGATCTCGGCAGTGATCGGCACGCGCCTCCCCGGTCCGGGCACGATCTACCTTGCGCAAACCCTTAAGTTCGAGGCGCCGGTGCGCGTCGGCGACGCGCTGACGGTCTCCGTCACCGTCGCGTCAAAGGACGAAGCTAAGCATCGGCTCACGCTCGGTTGTGCGTGCGTGAATCAAGGCGGCAAGACCGTCATCTCGGGTGAGGCCACGGTGATTGCGCCCACAGAGCGCATCGAGCGCCCGCGCAGCACGCTGCCACAGATGCGGATCACGCTCTCTCCTGGCGACGACCTCGAGCGGCTTGTTCAGATCGCACCGGCGGCAGCGGTAACTGCGCGAGCCGCGCCGGTCGAGCGGCAGCCATGAGCGGCAACTATCAGGCCCAGACCCGAGTGAATGCCGCTGAGCTAAATCGCATGAATGCCACCACCATTTCGCATCGGCCGAGCCGCGTGCGCCTCGCCGTGGAAACGGCTAACGAGGAACGGTTCGTGGCCTCTCACGCCCTGGCCGCGCTGCGCTGATTTTTCTCGATGCTCTTTGGAGAACCCAAATGCCTCTTAACCATAAATCCAAGTACCCGAGCGGGCGAGCGTACGTTTTGAAGCTGCGCAGTGATGCACTGCCCGACAAGCTCTCTGGCCGTCTCGAGAACGTGATCACCGGCAAGCAATGTGAGTTCTCTTCAGGCCACGAACTGCTCGACTCGATTGCGAGCGATCTGCACGCGGGCACCGATGGGACGGCGCGCGAGCGATCGGCGTGTCGAAACGTATGCAATCGTTTAACGGTAATCCGGCGGCGAGCGATGGTCCACTAACAGACGTGATCCAACGTTAAGACCGTGCCGCGAACACCAGAGAATCCAAAACCAACTAACCCCCGCCACTGATAGAACCTTGCCGTAAAACGCCGTCTGCCCTGCGCTTCCGGCACAGGGTGAGGCAATCATTCCCTCGTCCGGAGCAGCGGTCATGTCTTCGAGCATCCGCTGGACCGGGGAACCAGTAACAAGGTCGGTCTGGCCAAAATGCGTCACACGGGCGCCACATGATCAACAGAGCTTAAGTAACTGCCATTCGGCTTAGTCCGGCGGTCCAATTCGCGTCTGCCGCGTCTGCGCCCCAGTCTTACCGAACGCTGACCGAATTTTGACCGAATTTGTACCCAATTTTAACCGTACGTTAAGGACTTGGCCTACGCACCCGACTACGCTTCACAGCGTGAGCAAGATGTCTTTGCTTAGACACACTTCAAAAGGGGGGTATCACGAAATCCAGCTCTATTGCACGAAACACGGTAATCCACGCATGCACGCGTCTGTTCTTTTCGCCGGCGGCCCGGCCTACGTCCAGTTCACGCGTGGACAAGTGAAGACCGAACTCGCCGAAGCCATCCGCATTGGTGACGTCGTGGGCGATCCGGCGTGTTGGCCCGTTAAGGGTCCGCTTCGCCAGACTGCGGGAACCCGGCACCCTGCTCTTAATTTAACAGAGGCAACCTTTAAGGAGATTTAAAAATGGAAAAGAAACTAATCGCGCTGGCAGTCGCAGGCGCTGCCGCCGGGTTCGCATGCGCCCCGGTGCTGGCGCAGTCGAATGTGAGCGTCTACGGCGTCATCGACCAAGCGCTCACAACGCAGAGCCAAGCCAACGGCGGCAACGTAACCAGCCTCGTGAGCGGCGGCTACACTACGGAGCGCCTCGGCTTCAAAGGCAGCGAGGACCTGGGCTCCGGTCTGAAAGCCAATTTCGTCCTGGAACTGGGCATGCACTCGCCTGCCGGCAATCTGGACAACACCAGGAGCCAGCTCTTCCAACGTATGTCCACCGTCGGCCTGAGCGGCGCGAACTGGGGCCAAGTGAATTTCGGCCGCATGTACACTCCACTGTTTAGCATCCAGTACATGAACGACCTGTTCCGCACCGTCGGCATCGGCACGGTCTATAACCTTACCAATGTGGGCGTGACCCGCGTGAGCAACGCGGTCCGTTACGACTCGCCGAGCTGGAACGGCTTCAGCCTTGGCGCGATGTACGGGCTGGGCGATACCGGCACGGGCGACGTCAGCACCGGAGGCGCTCTTCCGGCTCCCCTGGTCGGCACCTATCCGAAGAACCTGGGCCGCCAGGCCGGCTTCAACGTGATGTATAAGAATGGCCCCCTGGCGCTCGGCGCAGGCTACAACAAACTTTACGAAGTTGCGCTGGATAAATATCTTCAGTGGGATGCGCAAAAGACCTGGGCGGTCACCGGCTCGTATGACTTCAAGGTGGTTGCGATCCAGGCGGGCTGGCAGGATAACAAGATCGACGACAATATGCAGGATAGAACCGTCTGGAACGTGGGCGCGACGGTTCCGGTATTCGGCGCCGACTTGGTCAAACTGCAGTACGCCGACCGGCACGACAAGCTGATCAGCAGCGGCGATTCCAAGCAGACCGCGCTAGGCTATGTGCACCCGATGTCCAAGCGCACCACCCTGTACGCTACCTATGTGAAGTTGGACAACGACAGCAACGCCGCCCAGGGCATTATCCTCGGCGTGTCCGGCCTTAATATCACCCCCGGATACAGCCCGGACGGCTTCCAGCTCGGTCTCGCGCACGAATTCTAATCGACCCGCGTCTCTCCTAGTCTCTCCTTGAAGCTCAAACGGCCACCTTCGGGTGGCCGCTTTTTTTGCGCGGAATACAGTGGCGAAAGCAATCTCAGCGAGCGGCGTAGCCCGGCGGTCAAATTCGTCTCTGCCGCGTCTGCGTTCGAATGTTACCGAACGCTGACCGAGGGTGGACCGTACCTTAAGGACTTGGCCTACGTGGGCGACTATGCTTCAGAGCGTGAGCAAGATGTCTTTGCTTTGACACACCTTAAAAGGAACTATCATGAAATCCACGTTTATTGCAGGAAGCACAGTAATCCTCGCGTCTGTTCTTTTCGCCGGCGCCCCGGCCTACGCCCAGCTCACGCGCGAACAAGTGAAGGCCGAACTCGTCCAAGCCATCAACAACGGTGACATCGTGGGCGATCCGGTGACCTTTAGCAAACTCAACGAGATGTATCCGGACCGCTACCCGGCCAAGCAGGCGCAGGCAGGCCTCACTAGTGCAGAGGTTAAGAATGAACTCGCCCAAGCCATCAGCACCGGTAACATCGTGGGCGATCCGGTGACCCTTAGCAGCCTCAACGAGATGTATCCGGACCGCTATGCGGATCCGCCCAAGCAGGCAGGCCTCACCCGTGCACAGGTTAAGGCGGAACTCCTCAAAGCCATCCGCACCGGTGAATACCCCCCTGGAATATAGTTGTCGCCTCTATAGAATCTAGATTCTGGGGTGATCCGGTGACCGATCGCAAACTCAACGCGATGTGTCCGGACCGCTAGGGGTGCAATTCGCGCGCCAGGCAGGTGACGAGGGAAATGCCCGCAGGAGCACGATCTCCGCCCCGCTGAAGCGCTGGCCCAATCGGTGCGCACGCGCCACTTTCTGGCCGGGCGCGCCGAAGGCGCGGCCGTCCGCGCATAGCCACCGATAAAACCTGGCGTTCTTCGGAATCATGGTATTGCAAAGGTAGCAGCGTGTGCACCGGCACCCGTCGACTCATCGCTGTGGAGAATGCCTGAATGAAAAAAGTGCTCCCAACCCTGTTGTTCCTCGCCCTGGCTGGCCAGGCGCTGGCCGCGCCGACTGCGACATTGTCCACTCCCGACAACGCCGATGCAGCCAATCTCGCGCAGGTTCTGCACATCATCAACGATCGCTCGCCGGACGCGCAGGCCGCTCAGTCTGCCCGGCGGCAGGCCGATGCCCAAGTGCAGCAGGCGCGCGCAGCCTGGTTTGGCAAGGTCGACGCCTATGGAGTGGACCAACATTTCAACGATCCGCGCCTGACGCGACCGATTACCCAGCCGCCTAATGTGGCGAACTACCCCTTCTCCAGCGACCAGTTCGGCTATGGCCTGGACATGCAGTTGCCCATCGATCTTTCCCGGCAGATCGCCGCCGAGGTCGATGCGGCGAAGAGCCGGGCAGCCGGCGCGGGCTGGAGCGCGGAGGATGTGCGTCTGCGCGCCCTGCTGCAAGGCGCCGCGCTGTATCGCAATCTGCAGGCCTTGGTCGGCCAGCGCACCGCGCTCGCCGTACAGCTCGAATCGCTCGAGGCCAGCGAGCGGGTAGCCCAAATCGGTCTCAAGGTAGGCGATATCGCCCGTGTCAACCTGCTTCGGGTGCGGGCCGCGGCGGCGGAGGTGCAGGCCGACATCGCCAACGTCCGCGGCCAGGAACAAAAACTGCGCGCGCAGTTGGCGGCGCTAATGGACGTTGGCGCCTTTGCCGCGCCGGTGAGTTCGCCTGCTGCCGGTCCGAGCGCCTACCCCGCCGACCCCGGCGGGCCTGCGCCTGTCGTGCTGGCCGCGCAAAACGCCTTGGCTGCCGGCCAGGCCAAGTTGCAGGCCGCGCAGCGCGCGCAGTATCCGCAAGTCGCCGTCAACGCGGGCTGGAATCGTAACGCGATTCAATGGGACCAACAGCCGATCAATACTTGGCAGGTCAACCTGAGCGTGCGGATGAATCTATGGTCGGGCGGCGCCCAGCGCAGCGCCATCGACGCAGCGCACGCGGCCGTAGATGAAGCAAAGCAACGCCTGAGCGGCGCCGAGGCTAACCTGCGCGCCGCGCGCGAAGGTGCCGTGGCGCAATGGAATGCACAAGATGAGTCCTATCGCGCGGCGCAGTCCGGATTGCTCTCGGCCGAGGAAAGCGCCCGCATCGAACAGGACCGCTTTCGCAACGGCCTGGGTTCGGCCACCGATCTGATCGACGCCGAGGCCACGTTAGCGCGCGCCCGCGCATCAGTGGCTAGCGCGCTCGCCGGCTGGTGGCAGGCCGATGACGCCCTGCGCTACGCCTATGGCGAACCGCCGCTGGCCTATGCCGACGCCGCGGCAACGGATTCGCAACCCTCCGCTCGTCAATCGGGAGCAACCCTGCCATGAACACCGCCCAAGCCAGTCAGCAACCACCCCGTAAGCGCAAGCTCTGGTACCTGCTGCCGATACCCATCCTGCTGATCGCCGGCGGCACAGTCCTGCATTTTTACCGCCTGCAGCAGGCCGATGTCAGTCCGCCTGCCGCGCGCTCGGCCTGGGCCTTGCAGACGGGAGAGGTGGAACGCGGCAGCCTATCGGGCAACCTCCAGTCGGTGGCCGTGATCGACACCCCCAATGCAATCGTCCTGTCGCCGCAGATACAGGGCATGGCCTTGGCTGTGGGGCCGCGCGCCGGTGCGGCGGTCAAGCGCGGCACCCTGCTGGTGCGAATCGACAGCCGCACCATCGCCAGCAACCTGGCGGCGCTGCAACAGCAGCACGCGGCAGCGCTGGCCGATGCCGGCTACGCCGCCGAGCAGCAGGCGCGGATCGACGCCGTGCTGGCAGAAGGCGGGGTGAGCCGGTCCCAGGCCGACCAGGCGCGTACTGCCGCCGACGGCGCCCGGGCCAAAGCCCAGTCGCTTGCTGACCAAATTGCGGCCTTGCGCGTACAACTCGGTTACGCCGAGATTCGCGCTCCGCGGGATGCGGTGGTGGCCCAACGCCTGGTCGAAGTGGGTGATACCGTCGTACCGGGCAAGCCGGTCTATGAACTCACCGCCGGCAAGGGCGCCGTGGTTAAAGTCAGCTTGCCGACCGCCGCTCTGGCCCACGTGCATGTCGGCGACACACTGATTCTGCGCCAGGGCGGCTCGAGCCTAAAGCTCAGCGTCAGCCGCCTGGCCCCAGCCGTGAATGCTGCCGGCTTGGGCACGTTGGAAGCAGACGCTGCGGTTGCCCCCTTCGGCCTGCCCAGCGGCAGCACAGTGGCCGCCGAGGTGCGGACCAGGGGTATCGGCGACGCGCTGAACGTGCCCTCGGCGGCGCTGGTGGGCACTGGTTCGCGTGCGCACGTCGTGGTGTTCACGCCGGGTTCAATACCCGGTATCCCGGGTCGACTGCATCTGACACCGGTCAAAGTGCTCCAGCAAGGCAGTGAACGCACGGCGGTGCAAGGGGCGCTCACCCCCGGTGCACGGGTTGCCGTCGGCCAAACTGCGGTGCTGGCTCAGTTGCACGAGGGTGATGCGGCAGTAGCCGGAAATGGCGCCGGGGTTGAATGATGAACTTTATGCAGCGCCTGCTTGGCCGACCCCACGCCATCGTGGCGCTGGCCGTTCTGCTGGTGGTGGCCGGCGTCGCTGCCTACCTCACCCTGCCGATGAATCTGTTCCCGGATACCAACCGGCCGATGATCAGCGTGGTCACCCAGTGGCCGGGCGCAGAGGCGAGCGATGTCGAGCAGGAACTCACCCATCCGATCGAAACGCAGCTTTCTGCGATCGACGGCGTGCGTCGCGTCACCTCCGTCTCGCGCGACCAGGTGTCGGCGGTGACCGTGGAATTCGAGTACGGCAACGACATCGACATCGCCGCCACCAAGGTGCTGACTGAACTCAAGCGCGTGGAATCAGGCTTACCCGCGGGCACCCGCGCGCCGGTGATCTTCCGCATCACGAACGCCGCGCAGCCGGTCACGGTTCTGGCCCTGACCCCGGCCAAGGACTCTGGCCTCGCCCTGAGTGAAGTCCGGCGCATCGCGGAAAACCAGTTGCGCGACCGGTTGCTGCGTATCCCTGGGGTGGCCGAAGTGGAGGTGTTCGGCGGAAGCGCGCGCCAAGTCCAAGTCAATCTCGACCGTAGCGCGCTGGAAAGTCACCACCTCAGCGTACCTGCCGTGGCTACAGCCATCGTGGCCGGCAACATCACCGCACCGGAGGGCCTGGTGCACCGAGACGGCTACCGCTTCCTGCTCACCCTCAACAGCCTGGCGCACAACCCGCAGCAGATCGCCGACATCCAGGTGCCGGTAGCGGGCGGCGGCTTCGTGCGCGTCGGCGACCTGGGCCAGATCGGCTGGGGCGATGCCGATCCGACCTCGCTCTATCGCGGCAACGACGAGCCGGCCATCGCCGTCTCGATGCTGCGCGGCGAGAACGGTTACGCCGCCACCGTGGCGCGCGCCATCGATGCGCAGATTCCGGAAATACGCACGCAATTCCCGATGCTGCATATCGCCCAGGCAGACGGACAGCTCAGGCTGATCAACCTGACGGTCGACAACATGCTGGGGGCGTTGCGCGACGCGGTGATCATGGTCGTGTTCGTCATCCTGCTGTTCCTGGCCGATACGCGCGCGGCCTTCATCACCGCGCTGTCGCTGCCGTTCACCTTTTTGCTCACCTTCGTGGTGATGAAGCTGATCGGCTACGAATTCGACATGGTCACGCTGACCGCGGTGATTATCGCCGTGGGCCTCCTCGCCGACGACGCCATCGTGGTGATCGAGAACATCGAGCGGCGCATGCGCGAGCATGGCGAGTCGGGCCTGGCGGTGGCGGCCAACGGCACTCAGGAGGTGATGCTGGCGGTGCTGTCGGGCACCATCGCCAATGCCGTGGTGTTGCTGCCCATCGTGTTCATAGGCGGCTTTGTGCAGACGGTGCTCAGGCCGCTGTCGCTGACCCTGACCATCGCCCTGGCGTCGTCGTTCGTCGTCGCCGTGACCATCATCCCTTTGCTCACACCCTGGGTGCTCAAGCCCGGCGCACGCGATCCGCTACGCAAGCCGCTGCTGCGTTTCGATACCTATGTGCTGCAGCCGCTCAAACGTTTTTACGCCGCCGTTGTGGGGTGGGCGCTGGATCATCCCAAACGAGTGCTGTTCGTCGCGCTGATGCTGACCCTGGTTTCATTGCGCCAGATGCCCGTGGTGGGCCGCGAACTGATGCCGCTGATGGACACCGGCATTACCCAGATCAGCTTCGAGGCCCAGCCCGACACCGACGTCGAGGCCATGCGCGGCATCGCCAAAGCAGTAGATGCAGCCGTCCGCGCCTCGGTCAAACCTGAGTGGCTGATTTCGACGTCCACCGTGGTCGGCGCCGAGCCCGCGGACAAATCCTTCGGCGCAGCGCGCACCTTTCAGCAGGGCATGACCACGGTGAATCTGGTCGACCGCTTCCACCGCGGCGAGACGCTGTTCCAGATCGATCAGGACATACAACGCCGCGTGCGCGCCATCCCCGGTTTGATCAACGCCAACGCAGTGGTCTATGGCGCGACGCCCTTGTCCTCCATACGCGGCACGGTGGACCTGATGGTCACCGGCCCCGACTGGCATGTACTCGACCAGATCGCTGACCAACTCGAACGACGGCTGCGGAAGGTCGGCGGTCTCACTGCCTTCGAGCGCAGTTGGCAGGGCGATGCCAAGCGCCTGCAACTTGACGTGGATGCCGCCAGGGCATCGAGTTACGGCCTGACCCCAGGCGCGATCGCGCAACAGGTGGGTGCCCAAGTCAACGGCTTTCCGGGCGGCACCCTGCGCGTCCCGGGAGAGAATGACATTCCGGTATGGCTAAGGTTACGCTCGGATGAGCGGTCCAGCCCCGCCGCCATCGCGGCGCTCAATATCACTGCCGCCAATGGCAGTATCGTACCGCTGGCCCAGGTGGCGACGGTCAAGACGGTGTATGCGCCTACCGACTTTACCCATCAGAATCTCCAACGGACCGTGGACGTGATCGGCTACCGGCGCGACATCGCGGTGACCGCACTCGATGGCCACTTGACCGAGGCGCTCCGGGGTCTGCAATTGCCGCGCGGTTATACGATCAGCGATGAAGGCGAAATGAAGGAAATGAACGAATCGTTCATCCGTCTTGGTCAGTCGCTGGCGCTCGGTATCGTTCTGCTGGCGGTGGTGCTGGTGATCGCGTTTCGCTCCTTCGTCAGCCCGATCGCCATCCTGGTGACCTTGCCGCTCGCGGTGATCGGCGCCGCCTGGGCGATGATGATCGCCGGCAAGCATGGCTGCATGCCCTCGTTCATGGGCCTGATCCTGCTCATGGGCATCGTGGTCAAGAACGGCATCCTGCTGGTGGACTTCGCCCAGCAAGCATTGGACAAGGGCGTGCCCCTGAAGGAGGCAATCCTGAGCGCGGTTGACCTGCGTACACGACCGATTCTTATGACCGCGGCGGCGGCATCGGTGGGCATGGTGCCAGTCGCTTTCGAGTGGGCGGTGGGCCTGGAGCGGCTCTCTCCGCTGGCGGTGGTGGCCATCGGCGGGCTGATCGCCGGCACTTTCCTGACGCTGTTGATCGTGCCGGTGCTGCTGTACCTGCTCTACCAGCATCGCTACATGAAGAATAAATCATGAATCGACAAAGCCCAGAGGGGGACGTCGAGGGGTTTCGCGAGCTTTTCGAGCACGCGCCCCTGGGTTACCAATCGCTGGACCCTGATGGACGTATTCTCCAAGTAAACCGGGCTTGGTGCGCGATGCTCGGTTATGAACGCGAGGAGGTGCTGGGTCAACCTTTCTCCAACTTCCTGCCGCCGGAGGAGGTGGGGGATTTCCTCGATCGCCGCGAACTGGTGAAGGAAAAAGGCGAGATTCACGGGGTGGAGTTTCGGATGTTGTGCAAGGACGGCAAAGAATTGCCCGTCTCGCTGGAAGGGCGCGCCATTTATGGGGAGGGGGGCGAACTGAAACACACCTACGCGATCCTGACCGACGTGACCGAGCGGCGCCAAACGGAAGCACGACTACGGGACATGATGCTGCATACCGTTAAGGCACTGGCCCTGACACTGGAAAAACGTGACCCCTATACCGCCGGGCACCAAGAACGCGTGGGGCTTCTGGCTGCACTTATCGCACAAGGGATGGGATTGAACGAGCCCTTCCAGCAAGGCATCCGCTTGGCTGGCTTCATCCACGACATCGGGAAAATCTATGTGCCTTCGGAACTCCTTACTCGCCCTGGGCAGCTTACCGGACTGGAGATGAGTTTCATACGCACCCACCCGGAGGTGGGCTACGAGATCATCAAAGACATCGACTTCTCCTGGCCTATCGCCGAAATGGTCCGACAACACCACGAAAGGCTGGACGGCAGCGGCTATCCCCGCAGTTTAGCCGGAGACGACATTATCCTCGGTGCACGCATCCTGGCCGTCGCCGATGTCATCGAAGCCATTTCGGCTATGCGCCCCTACCGGCCAGGGTTGGGCATCAACTCGGCGCTGGAGGAGTTGCGCCGAGGGAGCGGGCAAGCTTACGACGCCAAAGTGGTGGAAATCACACTGGCCATGTTCGCCGATGCGAGTGTTCGTTTCCATATCGAGGAAGAGATTTTTCACCTCGGCTCGGTCACCTCCGACCCGAATCGTCGGTCATTTTGAGCGGAATACGCATGCGCTTGTTTAAGCACTGACCAAGGTGCAGGTGGTGGTGCATACAGGAAAGGCGGGCGAGCGCTGGAACTGGCTGGAAGCCAAGGATGAATTGCAGCCTGCCAGGTGCGCCTGGACGCGGCCGGGCAAGTGAGCGACTTCGTGCCGCGCCAGCCGCTCGCCTAAGCCCTTTTAGCCAAGGCTGCATCTTTTCGCCGGGTCGTTCGTCTTCACCGGTAAGGGCGCAATTCGTGCCCGCGATGAAGACGACGAGGGCAACGCCCGCATGAGTACGATCTCCGCCCCGCTGAGGCGCTGGCCCAGTCAGCAGCCGCTGCTGTTTCTGGCCCTGGCCGCGGCGGCCTGGTTCGTCGTGTACCAGATGCTGCTTCCCACCTCGGAAGCGCTGGTGACCACGCTGCCGGTGGACCCCGACAGCCGGCGGGGCGGCGCGCTGCAGTTCTTCTTCTACGACACGCCCAAGGTGTTGCTGCTGCTCACCGGCATCGTGTTCGTGATCCTGATCGTCGGCCACGTGTTCAACGCCGTTCTTTAATCAAGCAGAGGAATCCAACATGAAGGAAATCAAGGTACTCGGCAGCGGCTGCTGCGGCAGTTGCACCACCACCGTCACATTGATCGAGCAGGTGGCGCAGGCCAAAGGCGTTGCCGTCAATCTGCAGAAGGTCGAAGACCTGAAAGAGGTGATGAGCTATGGAATCATGTCCACGCCCGGCGTGGTCATCGACGGCAAGGTCGTGCACGCGGGCGGGGTGCCCAGCCGCGCCAAGATCGAGCAATGGCTCGCCGCCGCCTGACCCCACACGAGGAACGATCTCATGAACCCGCAAAAAAAGTTTCACCTGGTGTTCTCACTGGTCATGGGCGCCCTGATGATCTCGCTGATGACCCTCGTCATCACGTTCGTCAACGTCGGCATGGTCGAGGATTTCGTCGGCCGATGGTTGCGCGCATTCCTGATCGCCTATGTCGTGGGTGTGCCGGTAATCTTTTTCCTTGCTCCATTCGCGCGCAAAATCACCGCGAGATTTGTCGTCATGCCATGAATATTTCCGGAGGCGGTCGACTATGAACGAGCCCGCACCGAAAATGAGCTTCCATGTGGAGGCTCGGCGCGTCGACGCGCATGGCAGTCTCGCGCACTGCAAGAATGCCTCGATTGCGCTTGACACCGATCTCGCCGGAAATCCGGATGCGTTTAACCCGGCCGAGTTGCTGCTCGCCGCGCTGTCCGCGTGCATGATCAAGGGTATCGAGCGCGTGACGCCGATGCTCAAATTCTCGCTGCGCGGCGTCGAGGTGCGCGTGCACGGCGTGCGCCAGGATGTGCCGCCGAAAATGGAGTCGATCGCCTACGAGATCGTCGTCGATACCGACGAGCCCGCCCGGCGGCTTGAATTGCTGCACGAGAACGTGAAGAAATTCGGCACCGTGTTCAACACCATCGCACCCGGCACGCAGTTGAGCGGCCGGCTAACACGCGCGTCCTGACTGCCGCCATGCCTGCCGGAATTCGCATCGCTCGCCGCTGGGCCGCTTGCCTGGCGCTCATCGTCGGCGTTTTGGTGCCCGCCGCAGCGGGTGCGCAGGCTGCCGGCACATATCGACTGGATGTCGCTTTCGATCTCCCCCACTCGCGCCTCATGGGCACGGCGGACATCCTGCTCGCCCATCCCGGGCGTGTGGAGGTGGATCTGGGCGAACTCAAAATTCTCTCCATCGAGGCGGATGGGCACGCCGTGGCGGCGCCGGCGAATGCCGACGTGCCGCTGGCGGTGAGTGTCCGGCGGCGGCTGCGCATCGGCTACCAGGCCGACTATCCCGTGGAAGGTGAAGAACAGATTTCCTCTGCCGGCATCGTACTCGACGACGCCTGGTATCCCGTGGTGCGCGGCAGCTACCGCTACCGCTTGCGCGCCGTGCTGCCGGAAGGCTGGCAGGCGATATCGGAAGCCGATGCGGTGCGCCGCGAGCCGGTGCCCGATGGGGTGCGGCAGGAGTTTCTGTTTTCCCATTCGCTGCCCGATCAGGAGGGAATCAGCCTGGTGGCCAGCGACCGCTTTGTCGTCAGCCATCGAAAGTACCGCGACATCGACCTCTACACCTACTTCCTGCCTGGAGATGCCGGCCATGCCGGGCGCTTCCTCGACAAAGCCGCCGAATATCTCGCCCGCTTCGAGCACCGGCTGGGGCCTTATCCCTATCGGCGCTTTTCGATAGTCGAGCACATTCCGGCGGGGGCACATTCCCTGCCCACATATGTCGTCCTCGGGCGCGACGACATTCGTGCCGAGGCGTGGGAGGATACTTCCCTCGACCACGAGATCGCCCACCAGTGGCTGGGCAATACGGTGTTCACCGATTACAGCAGCGGCAACTGGAGCGAGGGCCTGACGCTTTATGTCGCCGATTACCTGTCGTCGGAAGCGGCCGGCCGCGGCTGGGAATGCCGGCGACGCATACTCGCCGGCTACGGCAACAACATCCCGGCTGGCAAGGCCACGCCACTGGCCGAGTTCATCGACAGGGACGACAACCGCGCGGCCAAGTTCGTCGGCTACGGCAAATCGGCGATGGTCTTTCACATGCTGCGCCGGGAGCTCGGCGACGCGCGCTTTTTCGCTGGACTGCGCCGCTTCGTGGCGGAACATCGTTTCCGCGAGGCTTCCTGGCACGACATCCGCAAGTCCTTCGAGGCGGCCGCTGGTCGGCCGCTCGATTGGTTCTTCGCGCAATGGGTGTGGCGGGCGGAAACGCCGCAGCTCGACATCGCCTCGATCGAGGCGCGCAAGCTCTCCGGCGGTGCCGTCGATGTAGAGGCCGTCATTACCCAGAGTGCCCAAGGACAAGAACGGTCGAACTTCCGCCTGCACGTGCCGGTCGTCTGGCGCTTCGCCGACGGACGCAGCGTACGCGAGACCGTGGCGGTCAGCGGCGAGCGCAAAGTCCTGCGGCGAACCTTTCCCGATGCCCCGGTCGAGATCGCGCTCGACGAGGAATTCGATGTATTTCGTACTCTGCAGGACGCCGAATACCCGCCGACCATCGAGCGGCTGCTGACCAGAGAGCGCATCCTCTATGTCACCGATAACAACTTGCCCTCGTATTATCAGCCCATCATTGAACACTTGGCACAACTCGATCGCCGGGTGATGGCGATGAGCATCGAAGATACGGGACCGCGCTTGGGCCGTTCGATGCGAGCGCGCCCGTTTGTCAATGGTGGAAACGCCAGGCGATGGCAGGCCGTCAATGCGCTCGAGGCAGACGCCCCCGCGGGCTCCGGCATGCGGCCGGATTCGATGCTGGTACTGGACCGCGCCAACCCGGCGCTCGCGCGCCTCTTTCCGTCACAGCCGTCGGCAGCGGGCGATTTCGAAATCACAGTGGCACCCCATCCGCGCAATGCCCGGCGCCTCATTGGGCTGATTCACGCCGAGTCGGAAGCGGCCGTGACCGCCGCGCTGGAAACCATGCCCAATCTCTGGTGTTTTTCCCGCGTAGTGCTGAGAGCAGGGCGCGTAATCGAAAAGACTGTGGCCGATACGCCGCGGGGAATCAGGAGAAGAATTGCACTATGAAAAATCTGGAAAATTTCGCTGTAGCCGTTGCGGTCTGGAACCGAACGGGCCGTTCGCCTGCGGAGGCGAAGCGATGAGCCATTCCAACGCCGACGGTCACGGACATTCTCACGCGCCGGCTACGTTCAATCGCGCCTTTGCCATCGGCATAGGACTCAACATCGGCTTCGTCGCCGTCGAGGCCTTCTACGGCTGGCGCGTGGGTTCGTTGGCCCTGCTTGCCGACGCCGGCCACAATCTGTCCGACGTGGCCGGCCTGGTGCTGGCATGGGTTGCCGCGCTGGCCGCGGGTCTCGCGCCCGACCGTCGCCATACCTATGGCTGGAAGCGCGCGTCGATTTTCGCCGCGCTTGCCAACGCAATCCTGCTGCTCGTCGCGATGGGCTCGCTCGTCTGGGAGGCCATTGCGCGCCTCGGCACGCCGACGCCGACCGAGGGTTACACCATCATCGCGGTCGCCGCCGCAGGGGTTGTCGTCAACGGCGTCACGGCGGCCCTGTTCATGTCCGGAAGATCGACCGATCTCAATATTCGCGGCGCGTTTCTGCACATGGTTGCCGACGCGCTGGTGTCCGTGGGCGTCGTCGCGGCGGGCGCACTGTATTTGTGGACCGGATGGACCTGGCTCGATCCGGTGACCAGTCTCGCCATCGCGTTGGTAGTCGTTGTCGGCACCTGGGGATTGTTCAAGCAGTCGTTGCATCTGATGTTCGACGGCGTGCCGGCCTCGGTGGACCTGAGGTTGGTGCACGCCTACCTGCGCTCGCGGCCCGGTGTCGAGGACGTGCACGACCTGCACGTATGGGCAATGAGTACCTCGGACATCGCGCTATCCGTTCACCTTTTGATGCCCGGCGGGCATCCCGGTGACGCTTGCTTCAGGGATATTGCAGCCGAGCTGCATGATCGTTATGAGATCACGCATCCGACCTTTCAGATCGATCTGGGCCAGCTCGACCACGGCTGCCCGGCGCCGAAAATGGCCTGACCGCCCATGTGCACGTCCGCCAGCCTGTTTTTTCGGGCCTGCCGCGCACCGAAGCTCTTGAAGCCTGGCTGCAAAAAATTGCGAAGATGAAGTCGTGAGTACTTTGGCCCACCTCGCAGTTGCGCCACCCTTGAATACGGTCGAGCGCCTGAACGAGGGGTGCTTCTGCCGCACCTTGAATGCAGAGCGTTTACGCGAGCAACTGGAAAGCGACCCCGGCCTGGCCGGGCTGGCGCAGAACATCGCGCAGACGCGACCGCACCTGTTTTCCTCGACGGTCGTGTTTGTGTCGCCCGCGACGGCGGCGACCATCGCGGCCGCGGTGGCCGCGATCGAGCGTGTCATTGCACTGTCTCAATACCAGGCAGCGGCGCTGGCGCAGGCTCCGGATATTGCGCAATTGGCATTCGGCCCCGCGGGTGCGTTCATGGGATACGACTTTCACCTGAGCCCGCAGGGACCGCGGCTGATCGAGATCAACACCAATGCGGGAGGCGCAGTGCTGACCGCGGCGCTGGCGCGCGCGCAGCAGGCGTGTTGCGAAGCGATGCACTGGGCGTTCATGTCGAACGCCGAACTGCAAACGCCGAAACAGAAGTTCTTCGACATGTTCGTCGCGGAATGGCGGCTTCAGCGCGGCGGTGCGCCCATGGGCCCGCTCGCGATCGTGGACGATGAACCTGAGGCACAGTATCTGGCGCCGGAATTCGTGCTGCTGCAGCAGTTGTTTCGCCGCCACGGGCTCGTTGCCACCATCGCGGACGCAAAAGAACTCGAGTGGCGCGAGGGCAGGCTCTGGCGGCAGGGTGCAGCGGTGGACATGGTTTATAACCGACTGACCGACTTCTATCTTGCCGAGCCCGGCCATCGCGCTTTGCGCGACGCCTACGAGGCCGGTGCGGTCGTGCTGACCCCGCACCCGCGCGCACACGCCTTGCACTCGGACAAGCGCAACCTCATCGCCCTGAGCGACGATGCATTGTTGGCGGCATGGCGCGTGCCAGAGCCCGACCGCGATCTGTTGAAGGCGGTCGTTCCCCAGACCCGGATGGTGACGCCCGAATGCGCCGGCGCACTCTGGGCCGAGCGCCGCCGGCTGTTCTTCAAGCCGGTGGCCGGCTACGGCGGCAAGGCGGCCTACCGCGGGGACAAACTCACGCGCCGAGTCTGGGGCGAAATCCAGGCCGGCGATTTCGTGGCGCAGGCGCTGGTGCCGCCGGGGGAACGCCTGATCGAGGTCGATGGCGTTCTGGCGGATCTGAAGTTCGATCTGCGTGCCTATACCTACGACGGCAAGGTTTTGCTCCTCGCTGCGCGCATGTATGCCGGCCAAACTACCAATTTTCGCACCCCGGGTGGTGGTTTTGCGCCGGTGGTCGTGGTGCCCTCGGTCGCCGAGAACGGCGCGCCGCGGCCATCCATTCGACGGGCGCGTGATGTTTGTCAAGAAGCGGATTAAAGGGCTGTGTATGGTTTCCACTGTCACCGCTTGAGTAAGCGACCCCCCTGCAAGAAAGGAATTGACCATGAACAACCGAGAAATCGTTTTGTGCAACCCGGTACGCCTCGCCATCGGCACCTACGGCGGTTCGCTGAAGGATATCCCCGCGCCGGATCTCGGCGCCGCGGCGATCCGCGAAGTGCTCAAGCGCTCCGGATTGGGCCCGGACAAGGTGCAAACGCTGGTGATGGGCAATGTGATCCAGGCCGGGGTGAAAATGAATGCGGCCCGGCAGGCGGGCATCGCCGCCGGCCTGCCGGTGAGCGTGCCCGCGCTCACCGTCAATCGCGTCTGCGGATCGGGCGCGCAGGGCATTGTCAGCGCCGCGCTGGAGATCGCGGCCGGCATGATCGACTGCGCCATCGGCGGCGGCATGGAGAACATGGACCGCGCGCCTTACCTCATGCCGCAGGCCCGCTGGGGCGCGCGCATGGGTGACGTCACGGTCTACGACTCGATGCTTTTCGACGGCCTCAACGACGCCTTCTCCGGCCAGCATTCAGGCTGGCACACCGAGGATCTGGTGACGAAGACCGGCATCAGCCGTGCCGACCAGGATCGCTGGGCCTTGCGCTCGCAGCAAAGGTTTTCTGCGGCACAGGCGGCGGGAAAGTTCGCCGCCGAGATCGTGCCCTTCGAGGTAAAGGGGCGCAAAGGTCCGGTCGTGTTCGACAAGGACGAGCACAACCGGCCGGAAACCACGGCGGAGAGTCTGGCCAAGCTGAAACCCGCCTTCCGCAAGGACGGCACCATTACCGCCGGCAATGCCCCCGGCCTCAATACGGGCGCTGCCGCGATGATCGTAGCCGAGCGCGGTTGGGCGGAGAACAACGGCCTCAAACCGATGGCGAAGCTGGTGTCCTATGGCGTCGGCGCGGTGGAACCCGGTTTCTTCGGTCTGGGACCGATACCTGCGGTGCGCCAGGCGCTGGCGCGCGCAGACTGGAAGATCGCCGACGTGCAGCGCATCGAGATCAACGAAGCCTTCGCCGCCATCGTGCTCGCCTGCCTGCGCGAACTGGGCTTTGCCGAAGACATGGTCAATGTCGAAGGCGGCGCCATCGCCCACGGGCATCCGATCGGTGCCACCGGCGCGGTGCTCGCCACACGCCTGATGCACTCGATG
>Ga0307375_10001313_pt1 | contig 27538 bp, 39 predicted proteins | sample TR1MG_FD_202531 | JGI IMG/M metagenome (GOLD analysis project Ga0307375, IMG submission 202531) | Soil microbial communities from Risofladan, Vaasa, Finland - TR-1 | ecosystem: Environmental > Terrestrial > Soil > Coastal area > Acid sulfate soil | place: Finland: Risofladan, Vaasa | collected...
TGATACGATTCCATGATTTTGCCCTCCTTAATATGAAGTGGTAGCCCCGACTGGACTCGAACCAGTGGCTTCTTCCTTGTAAGGGAAGCACTCTCCGCAACTGAGTTACGGGGCCACTTCTTTATATAACGTTACCAATTTCATCCTTTCGGTAGCCAGTTGTACGTTAAAAATAAAATGGTCATGTGTATCGCTTGGTCTAATCCAATGACAACAAAGAACCAATGATACTGTTTTTTCTCATATAGTTTGGAAGTACATCTTGATGTTATATAATCGACTGAAAAATGCATCACTCCATTTATAATAGCATAATAGCTAATCAAAAGATAATATTCTATGAATAAAAATGGTAGTGTGTATATTAAACAATGTGAGGCAAGGATCCAGGAATTCTTGCTTTTGTTTTCAGCCATCCATCGTGATTGTAAAATAAAATCAGCAATGAAATGTATCCAGACGATAAGTAAAATATCATTCAGCATTTTTTCACCATTTCAAAAGTGGCGGAGGGGACAGGATTCGAACCTGCAACGGTTTAACCCGCGACGGTTTTCAAGACCGCTTGCTACCACTCGCCACCCCTCCAATTATTTTTTTAAGAATGTAACAATGATTATTCCCAAAGAGACACTTACTAGTATCATAGGGATTATACCTGTTAGTTTTTCTCTCGTATCCCAAAAATCTTGTCTAGCATGACATCTTACACGACACATTGGTCTAACAATACATTTTTTGCATGGATTAAATAGTGTCATCTACAAAAACAGCTACTGTTATAAATGCTGCTATAATTGCCGTTAAGAGTTGGATCCATCCCATGACAAGCATGCAGATAACAATAATTGCAAGTTCCTGCCAGAAATTTTCGGGACCTGCTATAAGTCTGACCCCAATATATAACCAGGTAGGAATTAATGCAATCAGCCAAAAGATAATTATCATAATTGTCTTGGCTATGAATGTGATGAAAGCATTACCACCGGTAATTCTTTTAAACTCTTTCATCCCTTTTGAATTTCTAATATCTTTCAATGTTGGAAACCTTGTCGGTAGTTTCATACTTCTCCTTTTCACTATATCACATAGTCTTCGTTTTCAGATTCAAGAATATCATCTGTAAAAGTCCATTGAAATGAATGATCATCAAGACAAACTCCATTAAAATAACAATGGCACATAGCCTCTATAATATCTTGACCTATTTCATTTAAATGAGGAATAAAACCTTTTTGCCCAAATTGGCCTTTCTCGATTGTGACGTCCCATTGAAATGTTTTGATAGGAGGGTCCATAGCATCGCCACGTTTAAATTTTTCAAGAGTTATAGTCCCCGAGGCAACTTTTAATGCAGGGGACATAAATTTCCATTTAATAGTTACTCTCCAGGACATTTTTACCTCGAACTAAACAGAGGCAATTTTCCTTCCCTCATAACCAAAGCATCTTCAGATATTTCATTGAGAGAATTACCAATATACTGTTTTTTTATTATTTCAGTAATAGTTTCTTCAACTTTATCTGGATCATTTTTTGCTAAGGCCATAATCATTCCCAGTTGAGTACCAGTTATTAAATATCTCCCTGCCATAGTTTCTCCTAGTTAAAGGGTTATTGGGGAGCGGGTTATGGGACTCGAACCCATGCCGGCACAATCATGCTGCTTCCATGGTCAACACACGATCATGTTATCCACTAACCCGTCTCCGGTGCTCTACCACTGAGCTAAACGAGCTCCCCAAATTGGCGGCGAGTATAGGATTCGAACCTATGGGGCTTTTAACACCCGACGGTTTAGCAAACCGCTACCATCAACCTGACTCGGTCAACTCGCCTTGATTTCTTTCGTTGAGAATTTTTTCAACTACTGATTCATACATATCTTCATATTTTTGATTATGAGAATAAGATTCAATATGATATTTAGTGATGATTTTAAATTCATCCGAAGTTCTATCAAATTTATCAATATGAATAATAACCTCAGAGAAAGCATCAACACTTTCCATCATGACTTTTTTAAATTGAGCAAGTTTCTTAACATCATAGGGTGCACTATAAAGTGCTTTAATTTCTTCGATTGTATTCATATTACTCCTTATTTCTTTTCAAATATTCTTCTCCTTCTATAAGAGCTTTTATAAAAGGTTCTATATTATCTTTGCTGAGAATAAATGATTCTTCAAGTTCAACATAACCTGTAAAGAGCATGACCATAGAACATTTTATTCTCTTCCATACCCTTTCAAACCAATTTAGAGTTCCCCAATGAGAACACCATCCAATGTTTTTATAGAAGTTTAAAAATATCATAGATGGAATTTCTTCATCTCTTTCAAACTCAATAGTAACATCATCCTCCTTAGAACCACATGAACAGGCGGCACGATAATATATAGAATCTTTAAACTCATTTGTTTTCATTACGTTTTTTTGTATCATATATTACTGTCCGATAGAAAATACAAACCGACCGTCTTCATTTTCAAACTCAAAATAAAGACTTCCGTTTTTTCTGTAATAGTGACCATCTCTATATGGTTGACGGTTATGTCTTCGATGATCATCCCATTCTCTCCATGATCGCCAGTGTCCTCTGTAATGCTTGGGGCGATAATGACGACGACCATGATGATTGTATCTGTACCCCTGTCCATGATATTTCGGGGGTCTTTGATTTTGACGATACTCATTTTTTTGCCGGTTTTTATTTCTTTTATCTTTTTGACCAGCATTCAATGGCATAGAGAATGATAATGTTAAAAATAATGCTAAAATTAAAACAATGATTTTTCTCACAGGTTTCTCCTTTTTAAAAAGCATGCCCAACCTACCCTAATTATTCTTAAGGAATTTCTAGAGATTCCTCAAGAGCCAATCAACTAGTGACATTCAAGCTTTGCCGGGGTGTACAGGAATAGGTCAGAAAGTTGGTAGCGGGGACGGGATTCGAACCCGTGACTGATAGGTTATGAGCCTATCCTGCTACCGCTGCATCACCCCGCATCATTAATTTTTTTATAATAATTATTTGCTTTTTCTGCTAATATTTTTCTGGTTTCTTTTGAATGACGTCTTCCCCTAAAAGCAAAGTTTGGTGTCATCCAATGACAGTTTAAACATCTAATTTCTAAATTTTTTCTTTTCCAGTTCTTTTTATTACCATTTATATGATGAATTTGAAAAGGACCTTTTCCTGTTTCAGGATCTGTATATTCAAAATTACAGATCTGACATTTGTTTCCATTTTCAAGAAACAGTCGTTTTTTAATTAATCTAATGGGCCATTCTTCAAATGGTAATGTTTTCATTATAACTTGATCTTTCTTTTCATAATAGGAAATTTGACCTTCTCTACAACTATTTGAAAAGTTATCTGGTAAAACCCTTGGTTTTCTTGATTTATTATAACTAGATTTAACTTTCAAAGAGTGTTTCTTTCTCCGTTCGGCAGTCCACCATTCTTTATTATTAGCTCCTATATTTGACATCTCTGATTTACCTCTTTTTATATTTTGTTCTAAGATAAACCAGAGATATTTTTGAGTTGGTAGCCGAGGAGGGACTTGAACCCACACGGACAACGTCCAAGAGATTTTAAATCTCTAGCGCCTACCTATTACGCCACTCGGCCATTAATTAATTTTTAGAAATTCTATATGGGATTAAAACGAAATAATACAAAGTCAAGCTTGTTACAAAGACTAAGTTTGCCCAAGATTGCAAGGATACAGCCATAAGGAGATTTAAACCAATAAAGAATTTCATCATAATCTGAATATACTCAGGTGTTCTTTTATTAGTTATTAGCAACCACCACATAAATTCACAGTAAGCAACACCAGATGCTACGATTAATATGACATAGATAATCAATTCTTCACCACCTTTCAAAAAATGGAAGACCCGCCTGGATTCGAACCAGGGACATATACAGGGTCCAAGGGCCTGCGTGTTGAGCCAGACTTCACCACGGGTCTTAATTAATATCATGGAATCCCCGGCGGGACTCGAACCCGCATAGACGAAATGTCGTTGACAGATTAGAAGTCTGTTGCCGCATCCAGTTGGGCCACGGGGACATCTTTTTTAGTTGTTTTTCCCTTATAATATTCTCGTTGGGCTTTTCTTCCATGCCCTTTATTTCCATATCTATATGTGGATGTTAAAGAATGACAATTTGGACAAACCAGATCAAGATTTTCTGGACTATTATTTCTCCATTTTCCATCTTCATGATGCATTTCAAGAGGAATCTTTTTTGTATATTTATTTTTCTGATTCCATCCACATCTATGGCATTTTTCTCCACCATTTTCTATTAACCATTTTTTCATAAATCCTTTTGGTGAAGTATATTTTTTTGGATTTTTTAACCAATCTTCAACTGATTTTTTATATTTATATTCGTGTTGACAATAAATATTACAGTATTTATTTTGATAAATTATCGGTTTTAAGCAGTTTAGACAATAATTTTGAATAGAAGTTGATTGTTTTATATTTCCTTTTCCGCCAAGAGTTTTACTAATTTTCTCCCGAGTTTCTATTGTGTGCCTTCTACCCTTTACAGTTACTTTTGCAGAGCAAGCAGCTGAACAAAATTTCTGTTGATAATGGTTCAACAACTTTTTACACTCTATATTTTGACAATATTTTGGACCTTTACAATATGGTTTATGCATATCATAATGTTGGTCAATTTTAAATTCTCTACCACAGTTACACCTATACATAGTCAAACTCCTATCTTTTATATTTTGTTCTTAAAGTAGAAGTTTGACTACTAAGGCTTCCATCTTTATTTGAAAATAAGTTTCCAAATATACATCCACCATCCAGTGAGGGCAAACTGAAATATATCTTTGTTTGGCTTGAATGGTTCATCACTTTCTGAATGGTGGAGCATGAAAGCAATACACATGCCAATGAATAAATCAATGGCTAAAATAATAATCAGGATAATAAGTATTCTTATCAAAACACTCTCCTTCCAAATTGGAGCCACCGGTAGGATTCGAACCTACGTGCAGAATTAACTGTCCGGATTACAAATCCGGTGCTATCGTCCACTAAGCGACGGTGGCTATTCGTAAATTAATGTTACAGTCGGAACTGGCGGAGATATGATTTTTGCCTTTTTCTTTGCAGTCATATTTCTGTGCATAATATCGACAATAACATCTCCAGGTGTTGGAAATCTTACTGTATCATAATTATAACCGCCATTCATAACTGTTTGAATCAGCTCGATGATTGCCACTCCTTTATCGAGAGCTTCGATTACGACCTCGACTAAGAAATAACTATACCCAAGGTCACCATAATCGCTTTGATATGGCTCAAGTCCAGCTGAGGGTTGTTTATCAATGATTTGCTCAGGCACTTCTAAATGCAATGCCATTTGATATACAAGGCGTTTTGATAAACAACCGATGGGATTCATATGGACTGCCCCATCCCCAAACAGAGTATAATACCCGACACCATAGTCTTCATCTCTGTTGCCTGTACCAGACAGGACTTTATTATTCATTGAGGCAAATGTTGATAGAAAATTTGCTCTAACTCTAGAAATCATATTTCCAAGATGAAATTGATTTATGGGATCTTCTTGTTGTTCAACAGTTGATTTAAATCTTGAAATTGTATCTTCCAATAAAAAGATTTTTCGCTGTATACCGAATTTGTCAGCAAGGTCTTTTGCATCTTGAATGTCTTGATGATGGAATTGGTCGGATGGGAGGATATACCCTATTAAAGAATAGTCAGTACCGGCAAATGCTCTCTGGATGAGAGCTGCAGTAACTGAGGAATCCACGCCGCCCGAAAGCCCAATAACACACCCTGTCGCTTTATTTTCTGCGACTGTCTTTAATATAAATTCGCCAATTTCATTGACAACTTGATCTGGAACAATTTTGGGTAACTTAATCATAACCAACCTTTCAATTTAAAAAAATGGTGCCAGTGAGAGGAGTCGAACCTCCACGCCCTTTGGGCACATGATCCTAAATCATGCGCGTCTACCAACTTCGCCACACTGGCTCATTTTTATTCTTTTTCCGGTTCATCTTCCACAATCGGTTTCACAAAGTCTGCTTCACCGTCACCATCAAAGTCTGACCCCAACAGTTCAGCAATTTTTACGACCGTGTGCTGCGATTTTTTGATCTCGAGTTCTGCTGTGGAAATTTCTGTATCGATCTTTTTCTTTTCCGACTCAAGATTTGAAACCTTATTTCCCTGGTCTCCGATATAGGTTGAAAGTTCTCCCTCGATTCTTTTCAAGGGGGCTACGATTGTGTTGTAATCTCTAGTTGTACCGAATAATGCCATAACAAAAATTCCCCTTTCGATAATTTAATATTCTCTTGTTTACGGTTGAATAGTATAAGTGCTGAGCCAATCTCAGTTTCGGAACCATCAGGAATAATCCATCTCATGGCACTTATACTAAATTAAAAATGGTCGAGGCGAGAGGATTCGAACCTCCGATTTGGTGCTCCCAGGGCACCCGTCTTAGCCAGACTAGACTACGCCTCGAAATTAAAATAAAAATGGGATCTAAATAACAGCCAGAAGTGGTTGAATGCCTGTAAGGATGCTCCACTTTGAGCCCGGATTTTTCCGCTAGCGTTAGCTCAGCTGTCTTAATTCTTTCATCTTGAATCTTAAAAGTCCGCCATATTTTTTCTCGTGCGGAGCGAGTTAATCTTAAAGCTTCAATCTTGATTCTTGATAGTTATTGTCATTGCGTTGTAAGCGCATTATTATCGCGATTCCTCGCAATACGTATATATTTATCCCAATATATGAGGGCTTACATAATTTCTATTTTTTCGTTACCAAATCCCAAAGATTTTTCTTACGACTGGGAGGGGAGGCCTAACAAGGGGGTGGTAGCATTTATGACCTCAAGTCGTGTTATAATATTGTTCATGAGGTCTTGCCACTTCCTTGCACCAGCTCTCTTTTCCTCTTCCTTATAGAAACGAACGACGTGTGGAGCTGCACTTCCAGTTTGTGGAGCTGCAGTGTGCCGCAGTCTTGTGTTTCCTTCGTTGTCGTTAAGAGCATTATATGTTGCAAACATCATGGAAGCAAGTTTCCTCTGAATGATCAGTAGTTCACTAATGGTATATTTCGTCCCATCCATTTCGACTACAGTCATCAAATTTGTGTACTCGACCCTCTGTTTCAGATTAAGATATCTGGACATTAGATCTGTATTTGCCTGGACCAACTTTTTGACTTCAGTGGCCTGTTTTTCCTCGGTTTCAAAATAGGGTTTCTCCGTTGATACCTGTGAAGCATATCTCTGGATATCTCCTTGGTTGTGAGTCATCTTTTTTTCTATGACTCTTAAAGTCTTCATACCTTCGACTAACATTTTGCTTAAATCAGCTTTTTCCATTTTTCACCTCTTAGTCTTAAATTCACAATGGTTTTAATTATGTTCTTTAGTTTTTCACTTGAAACACACTTTTTAAATAAGAAACAAACTCTGGACTTTCACACATCCCTTTTCCCGGACTGTTAGATATTTTAGCAACTGGTTGGTTATTACAATTAACCATTTTTATGACTATGTTCAATGCTGGAACGTCCCAATTGTTTGTGAGATGTGTTCCGATACCGAATGAAACTCCAATGATATTATGAAGCTCTTGCCATATTTTAAATGCTTTTTCAAAGGTTAAGCCGTTGCTAAAGACGATTGTTTTTGTTCTTGGATTAATTCCCTTGGATATGTAGAAATTTGCTATCCGGTGACCAAACGCTATCGGATCTGGTTCTGAGTCTTCTCTGACTCCATCAAATAGTTTACAAAAATATGTGTCATTAAAATCGTTCAGGAAAGCATCTGTATTGATAATATCCGCCAGTGCGATTCCTAAGTCCCCTCTGTACACTTTTACCCAATTTTCAAGAGCAGCTTTTTGAAAGTTGATCAATCTATAATTCAACTGTTGATGAAGTTGATACCACTCATGCGCTTGGGTTCCGATGGATTTGATTCCATACTTTCTGGCGAGATGCATATTGCTCGTTCCAACAAAATTGTTTTGGAAATGTTGTTTATGATAAGCAACAACTTGATCATGAAACTCATATGATCTTCTGCGACGAGTTCCGAAGTCAGCATATTTAAATTCGTGTTCCATCACATGGTCATAATAAGGGCATGCTTTATTTATATTTGATTTGACTAACTCCCATGCAACATCCTCATTACCAGGTGTGATCCTTGACCACGACTCGCTGATTATTGATAACATTGGGACTTCAAATAAAGTTGAGTGAAAAAATGGGCCTTTGATTCTCACATCTGCTATTCTGAATCCATCTTTTAGACTGAAGTCTGTTGATACATATTGAGGCTCGAACCTGAAGTTTTTCATAAAAGAAAGATATTCAGGTTTTACATACCTCATAGATTCAAGATAGTCCATATCATGACTTTTCATTCTCAGGTCATATAATTCATTCATGCCTTCATTTAAATGCTTTTGAGCTGGCAACAAGTCTATATCTTTTGTCCTGCATTTGAATTTATATTCAACAGGTACGTTTCCAAATCCAAGCAGTAAGCCTGCTTGTTGCATCATAATTTTGTACTGGTCGTTATCCAACATACTTGCTATCACATGGTCACCTCCGTTTCATTTGGTAAAAAAATAGGTAAGTCACTCTTTCAATTTCATTAATTAATATATATAGTTGGTTGCTTTTAAAGTAGGAACATAATATTGAGATGTATTTTTTAGTAATAGGAACAAACTATTAAAAAAGGAGAGTAAAGATTTGATATGCGATTATGGTTGTGGTAATGAAGCAAACTACTTTTTTAAAAATGTTAAAAAGTGGTGTTGTTCTAATTACTCTAGTAAATGTTCTGCAATAAAAAAACAAATAAGTACTTCAATTAAATTTGTTCATGAAGATGAAGATAGTACATATAATAAAAATAAAGAAGAAATATCTAGAAAGCAAAGTAAATCTCAAAAGATAGTAACAAAATAAAAAATAAAATTTTCAAATTTTTGGAGGTATAGAATTATGGGAGATATTATTATTGTAGCTCCTCATTGTGATGATGAATGTATAGGAACTTGGGAAATTTTAAGTACTAAAAATCCTGTTATTATTTATGATGGTGATACTCCTTCTAGTAGAAGGGAAGAAGCAATGAAGTTGAGGGATCACATTAAAGTTAAAGCTCAGTTATTTCAAAAATCAATTCCGCCAACTTTTATTAATAAAGAGACCACTTTGATTATGCCAGATCCCATTTATGAGATTCATCCGTTGCATAGGTATTGGGGGAATATTGGAGAAAAGTTAGCAAGAACTGGGATAAATGTTGTTTTTTATAATACTAACATGAATGCTCCATATATTCATGAGGTTAAAAATATCAAAGAAAAAGAGGCATTATTAAATGCAGTCTATCCTTCTCAAAGTGATATGTGGAAATATGAAAAAAAGTACATTCTATTTGAGGGGTACAATCAATGGATATTCTAATATTAAGCATAATTTCTCTTATAACTACTTTGATTGGTTTGTGGTTATTGGGCGAAAAGAAACCATCTGGTTTTATTGTTTTTACAACTAGCTTAGCTTGTCAAGCATATATTTTTTATTACCAATACGACTGTGGTGAACATAACCCAAATTGGTTTTTAATTATTCAAATGTTAGTTCTTATTGCCTTTAATATTTATAATTATAGAAAATGGATAAGGGGGATATGATGGAAGTATTAAGCATTGAGGAACAAAAAGATGGTTCTGCAATCGTAGAACTAGCTATGTCAGATGAAGAAAATAATTTTTTAGTTGAGTATGCAGTTGTTGATATTCTCAAAAAACAAATCGAAAGGATTAAAGATGAGCACGGAACCAGCAGGAACGACGGGGAACTACAGTCCGAAGAGACATCTGAATCTAAAGATAAGTAAAAAAGATTGGTGTCAAAAATATCAATCTGGATCATTATATTGTATGGTTGATCTAAACTTTGATAATAAACTATGTCTGTATTGTAAATTCAGAATACCGTTGAATATACCGGGAATGTTGATTGATTGGGAAAAGGAGAACAGATGAGTAGAATAATTTTTGTACCACAATATCCAACTCAGATGAGATACCAAAGCTGGTGGTTTCATAAATTTCCACAAGAGTTTAGAAAAGCAGGATTTAATGTTTTAACTCTTGGCGAAGATTATGCTGTGCAACTTGAAGGTGAAACAAGAGATAGTGCTATGTTTTCTCCAATAAATAAAGCAATTGATTTTGAAACTATGCAGATTAATGAATACATGGATCTTACATTACAAGATGATGATATTCTATTTCTTGCTGATATAAGTTTCCCTGGTTTCTTTTCAAATGTTCTTTATCATAAGAGACCAAAAAGATGTTTTGCATTTTGTCATGCGACAAGTAAAAACTATCTTGATTATTTTGAATCTGTTTTTCATTCTAAATTTCATGTTGAAGAAGCTCATGCTTTAATGTTCAATGCTGTATTTGTTGGAAGTAATTATCATGAGGATAAACTTCATTGGCCAAATTCGTTTGTTACCCGTCTACCTTACCCACCTTTAAAATATTTCAGAGGATATAAAAAGTTTGATATTGTTTCAGCATCAAGACCTACACCACAGAAGGTCGATGCAGAGGTTGAGAAACTTGTTGAAGATCATTTTAATACAAAGATTGTAAGAAAAGAATTTTTAAATTGGTTAGAATATTATAGTTTTCTAAGCAAGTCTAAAGTATTATTAATAACTTCAAAAGAGGAAACATTTGGTTATCAAGTTATTGATGCTGTATTGAATGGATGTGTTCCAATAGCACCAAACAAGTTTTCATATCCAGAGTTGTTACCAAGGAATTATCTTTATGATAACAGAGAAGAAATGTTGGACTGTATTCAGTTAGCACTGGATGGAGTTCTTGAAACTCCAGAAATTTTATGTGATAGTGAAATGAATGATTTTTATAAGAATATAATTGAAGTAATGCGAGGGTAGTATGCCGTTCAAAACTTACAATACATGGTTATTCGATGGAAGTCGAACTAGCCCATTACCTCCAAGAAAAGAAGGAGTTGACATTCTTAAATATAATAGTCCGATCACTCACACATATGCCATCTCTATGTTTATGAGAAATGGTCCACTCAATCGTTACCTCAATGAATACTTCAATAATATGGGTTTAAGATATTTATCAAAAGAAGAATTGTTTTTGTTTCTAAAGCAATGTGTGATTGATTTTAGAGTACAGAGAAGAGATGTTGTATTTTATCCATATCGTAGAAAATCAAAGTTATATCAAATATTGAGAGAGAAGCTTGCACAATTTAAAAATGATGATATTTCATTACTATGTGATATTATTGATAAATCGGAGGATAAGGATTTGCTGTATCATTCATTAGGAATTGAAAAAGTAAAAAAAGAGAAACTAAAAAAGAAAAAAACAAAAAAGAAAAAAATCAGTGCCGCTAATTTTTTGAAAGAGCACTTCTCTATTATAGAGTTCAAATAGAAAAGTGCTCTTTCGGGATTAGATCTGTTTTTGCTTTTGACTCAATCTGCTGTCAAGCTCGGTGGGGATTGTTCCATCTTTGATGGCCTCACCGAGATTTACCGGGATAATCGGATTGTCGGGGTATGATTTGCTTATCTCCTTTGGTGTTAAAAACCCTTTGTCATGACAGGTTTTACACGTGGTGGTAGACTCAACGCTTCCGTCAAGTACATTCTTTTTCACAATCTTTTTACCTCGACAGGTTTTGCATTTGATCAGCACCTCGGCTTTTCCATGACAGGTTTTACATAGGACATTGATCTTCAATCCTCCATCATGAGAGCCTTTGATGTACCGGCCGTTTTCACATTTCCGGCATTTGACCAGGCGTTTACCGCTAGATTTGTCCGCATCTTCCGGTTTGTCAGAGATTTTCATTTTCAAGGGATCATATCGAGGTCCCAAGAAAGCGATTGCCGCAGCATTGCTAACGCACTTTTTACATGCTTCCTCAATGCTCTTTCGTCCGAGTTTGTAGAGTTCACCAGTCCCCCCACAGTCAGGACAGGTTTTCTCAAACTTGATTCCGGAAAAATCAAAGCGACCAGTTGCCCGAATCTGCTCTTCGAGTAGTGCTCTTAACATGATGTCTTTGGCCTGGACAAGATCGGGGTTTTTATTCTTCTCCTCGTTTTCGATGTTTACCCAGTACTGAATATCATAGCATTGGGTGACCTTGATGTGGTCATAATTAACTCCAGCCCGAACAATCTTCTCTGCTTCGATCAAAGACATTGTTGGGGGTCCCTTAACCTCGTGATCACGAATAACTTTTTCTACCATGGCAACATTCTCCTTTCAATATTAAGAGATTTGAGGTTTGAGTTGAATAAAATAATCAATCAACCCGTTAAATTCATTAATTAATATATATAGAAGCGAACTGTATAATTGAGAATATTATTTTTAAATTTGGAACAAAAAATAAAAGGAAATCATCATGGAATATGGATATGAAGTTTGTAAAAAATGTGAGGGTACTGGGGCGGTAGCAAAAAAACTTCATTTTGATGGGATCACTACAGTTGATTGCCCTAAGTGTCATGGAGCTGGAAAAATAGACTGGATAACAAATGCTATGTGGGCAATTAAAGATGCAGGTCTATTTTATGATGGTTCTAAAATTTTTGAAACTACTCCAAATTCTGATATTATATTTTATTGTGATGGAGAAGAGATAATAAAAACAACTAAAAACGGGTTCTATGTGAAAGGGAAAAAGATTGCAGAGGATGAGAAACTTTACGATGCTTTCGTTGACTTTTTCAAACAGAGTGGAACCTACTAGGAGGAAACTTTTTGGAATCAATAAAAAACTCATTTGCAAATTGTTCAGTGTGTCCCCTACTTGATGCCCCTTCCTGTATTCTTGAAACCAACTGTAAATCAGACTTGACAAAGGTTGATGTGATTTTTATAGCAGAGAATCCAGGCAAGAATGAAGTCGAGAAAGGTGTTCCACTCATTGGTAGAGCGGGACAAATGTTCAGAAAGTATTTTAAAAAATACAAATTGGATAAACAAAATTACTTATTGACAAATGTGGTTTTATGTCAGACAATCAATGAAGATGGAACAACAGGTAATCCAGAACAAGATGTTATTGATTTATGCAAAGTCAATTGCATGGAGATAATTAAAGCGTGTGACCCGAAGTTAGTTGTAATTATGGGAGCAAGTCCAATGTCTGCATTTGGTTTTGGTAAAGCAGGAATTACAAAAGTGCATGGAGATGTTGTTGATTGGGAAGGACATAAAACATTTATTATGGTTCACCCATCATTTGTAAATAGACAGAAAGCGACTTGGGAACCAAAGTTTGAAGAAGCTATGGCAAGTGTTGCTGAATTGTTGGGCGGAAAACATATTGATGTTAAAGCAGATAATGTAGCCAAAGTAATAGGAAAGGGAATATACAGATATAAGATTCCTGAAAAATTTTATACAGATGAATATAGATTGATTGATGTTCACTTTTTAAATTCTGGAAATGAAATTATTTATATCTTTAGAGACAAAAATAACAATAAAGTATATCATAAAGAAAACGATGATTATGTTTGTTATCAAGTTCCGAAAGGAGTTGATGCTAAAAAGGTAGTCAAATATGATGAATTAAATCAAGTCTTAGTAAAATATAAAGATAGATACAGTCTGGATCCAAATATAACATATGAAGGTGATATAAAAATCTCTACCAAACATACTATGGATTATTATCATTATAATAAGGGGGAATCAGCAAAGACTTTAAACAATGCTATGTTCTTTGATATTGAGGTCGATACTGGAAAAGAAAGAGTATTTCCTGTGGCAACCGAAGCAGCATTTCCTATCAATATGCTTACTACAATTTATAATGGTGAGAAGATTCTTTATGTGATAGATAATAAAACTGAGCCAATCCAAAAGATTGATGGAATTGAATATAAAATATTCAATAATGAAAAGAAACTTATGCATTCCTTCATTAGTGATTTTAAGAAAACAGACCCAGATTTCTTAGTTGGATGGAATTGTATCTCATTCGACTTAGCATACATTTTTAATAGAATGCCACAGATAGGAATGAATCAAAGAAGCATGTCTAAGTTCGGAGAATTTTATGTTGACGGATCAAAATATATATGTCATATTCCAGGGTGTGTAGCAGTTGACCAGGACTTTCTATACAAAACATTTACATTTACAAAGATGGAAAACTACAAGTTGGCGTTTATAAGTCAACATGAGTTGGGTGTAACAAAGATTAATTTACCATTGCCATTCAATGAAATGTATTGGAAGATGTTAAATAAAACTATAGAATACAATATTAGAGATACAGAACTACTAGAAAAACTTGATGCTAAACTTGATCATATAAATCTCTTAAATGAACTGAGGATTGTTTGTAATGCAGCATTTGAAAACACATCATCATTTGGGCAGATTGATTCATTGATGGTTTCATTTTTAAGGGAAAGAGGGTTTGCATCAAAGAATGCTGATCCACATATTAAGAAAAAAGAATATCCAGGAGCATTTGTATTTGCGCCTATTCCAGGTATTTATGAAAGTGTAACTGACTTCGACTTTGCATCTCTGTATCCAAGTCTAATGCTTACATATAATATTGGAATCAATAGTTTTGTAATGAGAACAAAAGAACCAACTCTTGGTTATGAAATTGCATACTATCCTGATAATCTTCCTGAAAAAATACCAGTTATAATTGACCCAATGTTTGAAGCAAAGGAAATGATAATTACAAAAGAACAGTTACTTAATAAAATTAAAGAAAATAATTTAGTTCACACAATAAATGGATGTTTCTTTCAGCCACATGAAAAAGAGTTGTCTGTCTTTGGAGCAGTTGTTGATGAATTAATGACTTCAAGAAAAGAATATAAAAGCAAGATGTTTGATGCTATCACAGCAGAGAATAAAGACGAAGAAACATTTTATTATATCAGACAGTTAGTATATAAAGTTTTAGCTAATACACTTTATGGAGTTGTTGCAAATAAAGCATTTAGATTTTTTGATCTTTCTCTTGCTGCAGCAATCACACTTGGTGGGCAAGAAGCATTAAAGACTTCAATCATTGAAGGTGATGCTTATATGAGGCATCTTGATACAGGCAAAGTTTATATTTCTCCGCCACCATTAACAAAGAAAGAAATGTATGATAAAGTAATGCCACAGAGAAGTAATGAATATATTGTAACTGGAGACACAGATTCAATCTTTTGTTGCTTTGAAAACTTTAGAGAAGAAAAAACAGTTGGAAATATACATAAATGGTGTAAAGAAATAGAATCTTTCTTAAATGAAGATCGAATTGTTGATGTTGTTAAAAAGCATAATGTCAATCTTGATTATAATAGATTGGTCTTGAAAAATGAATTAGTAATTTCAAGAGGGCTATTTTTAGCAAAGAAAAGATATGCAATTAGAGTTATCAATAATGAAGGAAAAGATGTTGACAAGATTAACTACATGGGAGTTGAAATTAAAAGATCAGATTATCCAAGTAAATCAAAAGAGTTTTTAGCACAGCTTTCAGAGTTAGTGTTAAAATCTGATAGAGTTGTTCTATCACACCTTCTTGAGTTTGTTCAATCAATGGAACAGGAGTTTCTATCTCTTGTTAGAAATGGAGAAAAAACAATTGCAAGACCTGTTTCGTATGGTAAAAAACTTAAGGATTATAAAGTTGTTACACAAGGCGTTAGAGCAATGGAAGCATGGAATAAAATCATGTATAATATACATAAGACTGGCACCAAAGCATATATGTATTGGGTAAGCGGAATTGATATTGATACAGCTCCAGAAGAAGTACAAAAGAATTATCATAATTTTATTAAAGAAGGTAATAAACTTGAAGTTATTGCAATACCAGATGAAGAAGCAAAACTTCCAAGCTTTTTCATTCCAGATGTAAAGGCAACTATGAAATTCGTATTCAAAGATCGATACGAGCTGATGTTGGATCCTTTACTTGGAGTAAAAGGGAAAAGGATGGAAGGTATATTGACAATATAATCAGAACAAAATATAAACGAAAGGAATGTATTATGGAAGATAAATCGGTAAAATTAATTGAGAATTTTCAAAGTTATCAGGGTGAAGGCCCAGATATGGGTCAGGCAATGATCATCCTGAGGTTTAAAACGTGTAATTTGAAATGCAGTTGGTGTGATACATCTGTGAAAATGAGAATCTCAGCAGAGTCCCCTCATCAACTTTCAGACATCCAACAAGTAATCAATGAAACAAGATCAGGTTTACTAATCACTGGCGGGGAACCTACAGTTCCGAGACATATAGATGATACTGTACTTCTTTTAAATCTTCTTAACTATCCAGTTGCGAATGTTGAATCAAATGGATATAATCTCGAAGAGTTAATTAATCAAGTAGCAGGATCAAAGAATGTTCATTTTATGTTTTCCCCTAAGATTTTTACTGAGGAAGACTACGATTGGGCAGTTGAAAAAGCTGAAAAGCTTCTGTATTTTAAAAGTGTTTACATGAAAATTGTTTACGAAGATAGACCTTTGATTAAAGACTATTGTAAATGGCTATCAGGGCAATTATCATTAGAAGACAGTCAGAGAGTTTGGTTAATGCCTGAGGGTACAACCAGGGTAGACCTGATCAGAAATTCAGGAGAAGTATTTGACGCTTGCGAAAAATACAGATTTAATTTTTCATCGCGAAGTCATATCATTTATGGTTTCGTATAAAATGTGAGGAGGTGGAGAAAATTCAAGTGGGAACTAACAAATATTATAATGCACAAGAACATACCGGAATATGTGTAACGAAAAGAGAAGATGAATCCATAGATGATCTAATCCGTAGATTCAGAAAAAAATGTTCAAAGAGTGGTATTTCAAAAGAGTTGCGCGAACGAATGTATTTTGAAAAGCCTAGTAAAAAACGTAGGCGTAAAAAAGCGCAATCAATTAGGATGATACAAAGAGAAGAAATAAAAATGCAAAATATGAAAGAAAAGGTCGTAAAACAAAAATTAAAAAGAAGGAGACTTGAAAGAGATGATAGAGGCAGTCAAAGACAAAATCGTGTTAGAAAAACTTACAAGAACGAAGAGTAAAGCTGGTATTATACTTCCAACTGATTCAATTGACCCACAAGCATATGGGCGTGTAGTAACATTCGGTCCAGACGTTGAGGGAATTAAGACTGGAGATATTCTAACTTATCATACAAGTGCTTGTAGAGCAGTATATCTAAAACAAAAATTTATTGATATTGTAAAGTATGATGAAATCTATGGCAAACTTACAGATGAAGAAACCATCGAAGAGATGGTAGTGTTCGGTTCAGTAGAGAAAGAAAAAGAATCTATCATTAAGTTAGCGAAGGCAGGAGGTGGGGGACTTGTCACTTAATATCCAACACTTAGATGCAAGAGATTTACCTGATGCCTGGTTTCAAACTCTATTTAAAATACTTGAGGAAGGTTCAGTATTTAAAATTGACCGAGGATCTTTTGCAGGACAAAAGAGATTGGAATTTGATTGGATTACAATAAGAATTAAAGATCCGGGGCATCGTCCTTTATTACCCCAAATAGAGGAACATTTTAGTATTCCAAATCCAGTCGAAGATGATTATCTTGATGATTATGTTTCGTATTTGATGACTGGTGAAGTTTCTAAAGGTGAGTCATATACTTATGGTCAACGAATGACAAAGAAACACATAAACTATCCAATTTGGTTTAGAAAACAAGATCACCTCAAAGAGATTTTAATTCAGGATGATATATACCACAATGAGAAAATAGTATCGGAAGGTGAATCAACAGTTACTTGGAACCTTAATCAAATTGAATTACTTATTTGGACTTATAAAAATAAGGGGTATAGAAACAATCAAATGATTCTTCAAGTAGCAGAACCAACTGATATGTTGCTACAAGATCCACCATGTTTAAGACACATTGATACGAGGATTCAAGATGGAAAATTACATTTTTATCCTTACTTTAGAAGTTGGGACTTATGGGGTGGGTTTCCTGCCAATCTTGGTGGGATTCAACTACTGAAAGAATATGTTGCAGCAGAGATAGGCGTAGAAGATGGAGAAATTATAGCTTCAAGTAAAGGACTCCATATCTATGATTACTCATTTGATCTTGCTAAGTGTTTGAGGATGCGAGATGATATGAAATTAAAACAAGGAGATTAAGTTATGTCCTGTGTTGTTGGAATTGTGCAAGATAAAAAAATATATATGGGAGCAGATAGTTTTGCCACCACTAACGATGGAGAAAGACGTACCATCAAAACAAATAAGTTGTTCTTTAACAAAGAATATTTAATTGGATTTACTGGTTCGGTCAGAGCAGGTCAAGCTATTCTTCCTTGTTATTTTGAGCCTCCTTCTGATATAATGGAGTTTCCAGACGCTATTAGGGAGCACCTATATGCAAAGGGATGTGTTATAACATCAGAAGAACACGGTCAGATACAGCCATCCAATTTTCTTATCGGATGGCGTGGTAAACTTTATGAACTGCTGCTTGATTTTCAAATGAATGAAACCGATGGAGATTGTAATGCAATTGGTGCAGGTGCTGCATTTGCATTTGGTTCATTTAATACAAGTAAACATTTTAGACGAATTAGCCCACAGCAAAGATTAGTTATGGCCTTAGAAGCAGCTTCATTTTATACTACAACTTGTGGACCACCATTCTTTTTTGAAGCAATACTATAAAAATGAATGCTAAACATAGGTGCCTTAGATGTGGGTATGAGTGGGAATCAAATCCTGGTCCTACTCAATGCCCCATCTGTGGTTATCTATATGTGAAATGGTTGAATTATGAAGAAATGAGGAAGGGTTGGAATGAAGAAAGAAGACGAGATGGGCGACCCCCAATTTGATATTGACAAAATGAAAATTGGTGAAGAAAACGTGATATGTACCGAGTGTGGCGGTGTTGGTAGTGTAGTTGCAAAACCATCATACTCTCGTTGGGGAGTCAAAACTAAAAGAGAAACTTGTCCTCGTTGTAAAGGAAAAGGAAAAATAGATTGGGTTACTTCTATCATGAAAAGGGGAGATAAATGAAAGAAGGTGAAATTAAATGTCCTAAATGTGAAGGAGGAGGTTCTTGGCCACAGAAATTTTTAGATATTACAAGTCCATCATGGGTTAGATGCCCGAAATGTAACGGGAAAGGCACCCTTGATTGGATTGAGAATATAATGGGGGTAGCAGGAACATACATTAAACCAGGCGTTTATATACACGAGGTTGATTACAGCAAATATATAACTGAACCTGGAGTCTTCAAGAGAGATAGTCTTGATGATCCAATGAGATTCGAACGTGAATTTATAGGAGATGATAATGGCGAATAGTGGTTACATTCTGGCAGGGTTTGAGACCCTAGCAACGATTGTAGATAACTTTTTCAAAGGTAAAAGGGGAAGGTGGGAAGAAAATTTCACCAGAGAACAAGTATCTAAATTCCTTTCTGATACCTGTGCGGGGTTCTTGCACTCTTATGGGCAAGACTTCGGTGGAAAAAAGAAATATCATAAATATAGTGAAAAGGAAGCAGACCTTTATAAAAAATGTAGAGACATGAGAATATTTGATGGGTGTACGTTAGTAGCAGATAGTGGAGGATTTCAAATTTCAATTGGAGATTTATCACGAAGAGAATCTGAATTGTTATTTGATATGTACTACTCATGGTTAAAGGACTATCCAGATGTTTATGATAGAGCATTTGTCCTTGATGTACCACCTGGCCCCGGATGTAAAATATTCCATAACTTTGAAGATGTTTATGAGCTCAATTTAAAATCATATTTACTTGCAAGAGATTTACCAGATGAAGTTAGAAAGAAACTTGTATATATTCATCATTTCAGAACACCCAAACTATGGGAAATTTACACGAAAATACTTCGTGAAAATGAGTTATTCCCATACTTCGACTATCATGGAACCGGAGGTATTGTAGCCAATATGTCTGGTGATATGGCAATTCCGTGCATCATTTATATATTACCAATCATCCCGCTTATCAATGAAGCAATAAAATATGGCAAAAATTATTTGAACTTTCACGTTCTCGGGGGTGGTAGTTTTAGAGACGTTTTATTCTATGAGTTATTCAGAGAAATTGTAAAAGTAAAACACAACTTTGATCTGAATATAACATACGATTCTTCAATGTCATGGAAGCAAGTTATGAGAGCAAGATTCATTCACGTTTTAGATGGAGATTTGAACCTGAGAAAAATGAGTATTAAAAGTGACAATCTTGATAAAAGATTCTATCATGGTTTAAGAGTTGAAGAAATGTATGAGACTGTTTTGAATAATGTCGCTGAGCAATTCAACTTTAAACCTATTTCAATTGATAATGTATATAGCACAGAAACAAATACGTTTCATGAAGACATAAAAGTATACTCAATTTTTTATACTCTTAATTTGTTTCCAACTGTGCAACAAGAAATGAGAAAGGTTGCTAAAAGAATCATTCCTATTTATCAAGCAGGCGAAAGCCGACAGTTCTATCAGGAATGTATGGAAGTAACCAAACACCTCAATCAAGGAAAACTAACTAAAAAACAGAAAATAAAAACTCATTGTATTCCAAAGTCGCTTGATATGTTGTGTGATCTTGATGAAGATTATTGCCATCACTTAGTAAAAACATATCTTGCAAAGGATGAATTTATGGACTTAGATGAAACCACAAGGATATTGACGTGTTAATTTATAATGCTTGGATGAGTAAAGCAATGGAGCTAGAAGAAGGTGAAGAGTTCTGCCCCGAGTGTGATGGCCAAGGAATGATTTATGATGTTGTAAATGCAGCTCTAAGATCCAGAAGTATGTGTAAGAAATGTCAAGGAGACGGAAAGTTTGATTGGATTGAAAAGATAATGGGTAAACCAGCTCATGTTGGTTCATGGTCTTCATCATCATCAAGCGCATCTTGGTCTTCAACTGATTTTTCAAAGAACCATGAGAAACATCGACAAATAAAAATGATTAGGAAAGCAAATGAACGACTTATCGCAAGGCGAAGTAATATGTCCAAAGTGCAAGGGAACAGGAGTCCTTTCAGACAGAGACTTCCCCGCACCCGCTCCAGAATGTAGTAAATGTTGGGGTGCAGGAAACCTTGATTGGATAGACCTCATAATGGGGAAACCCAATCCCCATCGTAAATTAAAAGGAAACTGGACAATTCAAACGGAAAAAGATTTAAAAGCATTTCATCATATTGATTTAGAGCAGGAGTTATTAGATTCTATGGGCAAAGAAGTTGCTGAGGCGATTGACAAAGAAATTATAAAAGAAATAACTCTTGAAATTGAAAGAAAAAAATTGATATAAAAGTAACAAAATATAAAAAGGAGGATACATTTGATAACCGAATCATTTCTAAATTCATGCTTTTCACTTCTGTTAAATAAAGAATCAAAAATTAGACAAAGTAAAGCATTATACAGAGATATTTTAGAAATATTAGAGTTCTCGGAGTCAAAGGCGACTTTAGATGTATCGCTAGTCGTTAAAAACAAATTAGATTGTTTACGAAAGATTGTTAATTTATTATTGAATGATAAGACGGTACAAAATGTATTAGACAGTATATCTTTAACAGAAAAGTTTAAACAGCATCTTGATTATTTGGATGTAAAAATCAATGAAGAATTGACAGAAAATACATTTCAAGATATTGTAAGACAAATAAGATTGAGGAAAAAAATCAATGCCTTATTTGAAAACTATGATGAACTAAGCAATGTATTGGATTCAATCAAAGACGGGTCGTTTGATTCAATAGATGATTTAGTAGATGATTACGAAGTCACTATTAAAAAGTTGTACTCTAACATGGTTGAGACGAACCGTGCGGTGACAATACAGGCTTCGTCATCCCTTGATTTAACTAAAGATGATTATACCGATGTCATTGATATGATTAGGAAAAAATATGAAAGAGGCAATAAAACCCCAAGCGGATTTACAATGCTGGATAATGATATTTTAGTTGGGGGATATGAATCTTCAAGATTGTATGTCTATGCCGGAGGTTCGGGGGCAGGCAAATCCACTATAATGAATAATACTATAATAAAATCTGCCGTGTCCCCACTCCGCATGACAACTGAATCTTCAATATTAAATCCAGGAGATATTAATAAAGTTTATGTTTATGTGACTTGTGAGAATACAATTGAAGAGTCATTGATGCGAACTTATATGCCAATGTTTTCTCGGACTACTAAAGAAATGTTATCTGAAATCTCACAGGGTGTTAATATTCAGAAAATGATAATGACAGAGCTACAAAGAAATGGCGCAACAATTATTATGAAATACTTTCCAGCAATGAGTGTTGGAGTTGTTGATTTAATGGCAGTTCTTGATGATGCTATTAATGAATATGGAAAAGATAACATTGCTGGACTATATGTAGATTATATTGATCTATTAAAGACTGATACAAAATATGATTTATACAGAATAGAACTTGGCCATATTACTCTATCATTAAAGACTCTTGCTGTTCAATATAATATACCTGTCATTACAGGGACTCAACTTGGTAGACCAGCATACAAAATAAATGATTCAAGAGATTTGGGAGTTGAGATGATTTCTGAATCAATTAAAAAGCTAGAACATTCAGACTTTGTGATGTTGTTAGCAAAAGATCCTCATGATGATACATTGGTTCATGGAAAAGTTGGAAAAAATAGAAGCGGAAAGAGTAACGTTTCAGTTGATTTTAAAGTTGATTTTGAAAGATTTAAATTTATTGATGCTATGGCATTATCGAATCCACAGAAGCCAGATGCTACTATGAAAACATCATCTCAGATGTTTGATGGATTCCAATTTTGAGAAACGAACTCAAAATTATAGGCATATTTTATAAGAACATAATATAAAGATAAAAATAGTTTATCTTAAATTACGCAGGAGGAATTTTAAAATGTCAAAGACAGTTTCATATCAGAACCTGCTGAAACAAGCAATTGCGGAATATGACACTTCTAAAAATGTAGAAGTCAAGGGCCCCATGTTGGATCCTATTCTCTCGTATGACGGTGGCGGAGAGCTCCCGACATATAAAGACGCAGCTAGCATTCTTGAAAGGTATTACTTCAATGAAGACCGAGATCAAGGTATTGAGTTGATGGATGAATCCGATTATGAGAATGACACAGGCGACAAAGGTGAAGGTCAAAAAGACGCAGAGGGTACAGGTACCCAGCAAGCAGGAACAAGCGACAAAGCTAATATCGGTGCAGACATGAAAGAAATCGGTAAAGACTTAGCCAAAGAACAGGATGAGTCCGATGCAGAAGATGCCGAAGAAGATGAGGATGATGCCGAAGAAGTAGAAGAAAATGAATTTAGTGGGAAAGACGTTCCTAAAGCCAAAAAGTATGTCGATGAGCAAGAAGACGAAGGCAGCAAAGAAGATGAAGAAGAAGATAAAAAAGAAGATGAAGAAGAAGTAACAGAAGACATTGAAAATCAAGTCATTGAAAAACTCATCGCTGAGATGGAAGAAGAAGATGTTGATGATAAAGATGATGACGAAGAAGATGACGAAGATCTAGAAGAAGCAGAAGTTATGGGATATACTGGCGATGGACCAGCAGTGACTAATCCAAAAGAAAAGAAATCTACTGGACCGGAAGAAGATGCACAAGGTGCAGGAACACAGCAAGCCGGAACAGGTGATGCAAATGGTCAAGTACCTCCAAGAAAAGACGTCGCTGATTCAATGGTAAAACCAAAGAATTATACTGAACAAGATGAGCCACCCGCACCTGATGGTGAGGAAGGCGAAGACGAAGACGAAGACGAAGAGCTAGACGTTGATAAAAAAATGTCTGAAGTAGCTCCGGCTCCAAGTGCAGTTCCAGGCGGACCAGCACCTGATAAAGAAGACAGCGATGAAGATGATGTAGCAGAAGCCTTTAAACTTTTCAAAGAACAAATTGAAGACGAAGGATAATCTTCATTTAAGGTAAACTAATGATATGGGTGGGTGCTTATGGTGCCCACCCAAAAGAATTGGGAAAAGAATATGAGAAAACTAGTAGTAGAGATCAAAACACCTAGTAAAAAGATTACGTATAAAAATAGGGTAGTTCGATCACCAGTTAAGTTTGAAATCTTTGAAAACGAGTTGGAATTATTGGAAGGGCAGTTAAGACAGATGTGTGTTGAAGATTATTCTGTTAGACCCCTTAAAGTAACAACTGAGGATGATTCCTTTGATGAAGTTCTGCTTCAAAAAGATGACGAGGTATTAATTGAAGATTTATGTGAAGAAATAGAACCTAAATCAATTTTAGACAAGTTGATTAAGGATAATAATTGAACTGGAGAAATGTAAAATGAAACGGATAGTAATTTTTCAACAGAATACACCAGAGGTAGAGATTTATGACGCTGATGAAAGTGAACTCGTAGAGTATACTAATAGACTTACACAAATCTTGGAAAATGCCAACGTCACAGTTTTAGAAACATCGGAATCCTCAGTAGTATTAAGGCCTAGCAAAATAAATTCAATAGTAGTATATCCCATTGACATTGACCCCCTACCAAAAGTTGAACAACTCCAAGAAAAGAAAAATCCCAAGAAAAAACCAAAGGCGAAACTGGAAGATGAAGATATCATTACCGACGCTGATTGAAGGTGACAAATGTATATATATGGATCAATAATGGCTTCTTTACTTGTTATGTTGGTACTTGGTGCGTTTCTTGGAATTAGGTTATATCACGCTCGGAGAAGGAAAGAGTTTGTAAAAGATTTCACTGAATATGCAGCAGTATTACAATATCATATGGAAAAAGCATATGATATTATTCATAAGGATAGAATCCTTGTTTATTCGCTTGATGCTGTAACTCTTACTGACGCAGAGTTTAATAGAGCAACCGAAGATTTTGGAAGACTGGTTATCAAATTATTAGGACCCATGCTATTCAAAGAGTTTGTATTCTTATATGGGAACGAGGCAACATTTTCATTTAATATAATGGTATATTTTAATACAAAATATGAAGATGATGAAGTTAGAAAATCCTCTTTAGAGAATTTATCTGAATCTGATGAATCAGTACCTCAGGGGTAAAATTAATGGACGAGTTAACAGAACAAATTTTGTTAAATGATTCAAAGCTAACAAGTAGGACGACTGTCACGCGTCAGACAAAAATCAAAAAAGCCACAGGTCAGTTATCTAGTGGCATGGCAAAAGACCGTAATGATCCATTGTATCAGAGAATGGTAAAGTACAGAGAATTATACTACAAATATAGACGTATGATTCATGCCAAATATGGTGCCAGAGTTAGAAGTAAAGCAAGGAGATAATTGATGCCTAAAAAATTAAGTGATCTTTATGCTGATTTAAAGTCAACAATAGTCGGCACAAGAACACAAAAGATTGACGCTAAGTTAGATCAAGCTGTAAAGGATATCGTTGCTTACAAATCAAATAGTGGTAGAGCTGGTTATATTGAACTGGTAAAAGCTGTTATTTCTAAGTCAACTAATGGTTTACAGATTGGTGCAGGATCTGGCGGAATGTTTGCACAGGGTGCAGCAGGTCCAGCAGCTTTTGGTCAAGGCCAAAGAATTGCGCGTTATCAGATGTATCAAGCAATTATTGATAACATCAATTATTGTTATAGAGCATTGTCAGTATTAACTGATAATATTCTATCTCCAGATGATATTACAAAAGTATCATTGGAAGTTCGTCCTAAAACTTATCTTGAAGACGAAACTCCAACTGGTTCAAAAGCCAAACTTGTTTCTGAAGTAATCAAGTTAATTGAACTAGAGAAGAAGCTTGAAAGAGTTGTAAGCAATACACTTCTCTATGGAGATTATTTTTGTGAGATTGGTGACTCTGTAACTGCTCTTACAAGCAGATCAATCTTAACAGAATCGCAGACTTATAGAACAAAATTAAAAGAGCAACTTGACACTGGTTTGAGAGAAAAACATAGTTTCACAGAGAAGACAACTACTTTCGGATACGAAATTAACTATTCAGCATTGGATGAAAAAACAGTTGATCCTAAAAAAGATCAATATGAAAATATAGAAGATGATGATAAGGGAGATAAGAAGCGTAGAGAAGTTCTTCGTAACCTGAAGCTTATTTATCATGATGCTAAAAACGTTATCAAACTTCAAAGTGCTTTATATCCACTTTGTTTTGGTTTTTTGATATTTCCTGATGTTAGAGGGATGGGAGTTGCCAATATATCTATAGCCGATGATACAATCAATCAGATTTGTTTTTCAATTTTAAGAAGTTTGGAAAATAAAATACCTCAGATGAAGGAATATCAAGATAATAAAGAATTGAAAGATGTAATTAAAAAGATGATTCAACATGCCGATCCAAATAAAGCATTTGAAATTAGATACATTCCACCTGATAAAATGACTCATTTTAAAAGACCATCATCTAAATATGATCCTTATGGAGAATCAATCTTTGATAGTTCACAATATTCAGCTAAAGTATTGATAGCTCTTGAAACAGCATTAGCCATCGCAAGACTATCACGATCAACTGAAAAACGTAAGATTGCTATTGAAATTGGACTTCCAAGAGATGCTAAGAAAGCAATCGAAGCAATGAAGGAAGAGTTTAGAAAGAGAAAGGTTAGTCTTGATAGTTTCGGAACTGTTGATACTATTCCAAGTATGATTACTACTTTTGAAGATATTTATATTCCACAAAAAGATGGTAAGCCTTTTGTTGATGTTTCAACATTTACAGAAGGAAACATTGATGTAAGAAGTAAAGTTGATGAATTAAAATTTATGAGAGATCAGTTAGTCGCTAGTCTTGGTATACCACCTGCATTTATTGGTATCGAAGAGAATCTCTCAAATAAAGCAGCACTTAGTGAAGAGAATATTTTATTTGCTCGAACAGTCATTGGTCATCAAAAATATTTAACAGAGCAAATACAAGATTTGATTCAAAAGGTCTTTGATATTATTGATCCTGAGACTGCTTTAACAATATTGGATAATGTTGATGTTTCTCTGCCTGCTCCTAAATCATTACAGTATGAAAGAGAAGCAAGATACATGAATGAAATTACAGGACTTATTGAAAGTCTTGATAGAATTGGTATTCCTAAAGAGTACGCCAAAAAGAAATACCTTGCTCACTTCGATTGGGAAGAGATTCAAAAATATGATATTGATGAAAAAGTACAGAAAGCTGTCGATCCAACCAAGGCAGAAGATGATACAGGTCTTGGAGGAATGGGCGGAGCTGATATGGGAGGATTTTAAGTAATGTACAAATTATTAAATCAAGAAAAAAATTATTTATCAGAGTTAAAAAATATGGTTGCTCCAA
>Ga0307375_10001314_pt1 | contig 27531 bp, 25 predicted proteins | sample TR1MG_FD_202531 | JGI IMG/M metagenome (GOLD analysis project Ga0307375, IMG submission 202531) | Soil microbial communities from Risofladan, Vaasa, Finland - TR-1 | ecosystem: Environmental > Terrestrial > Soil > Coastal area > Acid sulfate soil | place: Finland: Risofladan, Vaasa | collected...
CCGATGGAGGACGTGCTCGACTCGATCTGCGTCGCCGAGCTCATGGCCTCGCCGGCCGCCTCGACGAGCTTGTCCTTGGCCTCGATGTTGGCCGCGGAGGTCTCCTTGATGTGGAGGATCGAGGTCGAAAGGCCGTCGAGGAAAAGGTTGAGGTTGCCCGCGAGCATGCCTATCTCGTCGCGCGACGCGATGCGCGAACGATCCGAGAGCTCGCCTTCCTTGAGGGAGGCGATGTTCCGCTCGATCCCGATGACCGAAGAGGCCAGGGCATTGGCGAAGACGAGGGCGCCGAGCACCGTGAGGGCTATGATCACGAAGACGATGAGGCCGGCGGTCCGAAGGGCCCGCGCCCGGGCGGAGGAAATCTCGTGGTCGATGATCGAGTACTGCTCCGAGATCGTATCGGTCGCCATCGACAGATTGGAGTGCATGGTCCCGACATCGTTGATGAGCACATCGAGCTGGAACCGCGCGTTTTCGTCGAGCTGAACCTTGGCACCGCCGAACTTGCTCGTGTACACCTGCAGGGGGCTTATGGAATCGGTCGAGCCGAACAGGGAGGTGGCGTCGGCCATGATGGTCTTGTAGTCGTCCTGGAGGCTGGAGAGGCGCATCGCGTTCATCGCCTTGAGGTTCTTGACGGTCTCGACCGCCCGCTTGATCTGGGCGCTGAGGGTCGGCAGCACCTTGATCCGGCCCAAGCCTTCGAAGGCGGACTCGACATCCTTGTTCGCGGCCGTGAAATCGTCGTGCGCGTCGGAAATCGGAGCCCAGGGCAGGCGGTTAATGGCTATCTGCTGTTCCTTGATAGCGTCGACGAGGGTCACGAAGTAGGCTTTCTCGCTTTCCATCCGATTGACCGGGGCGAGAAGCACGAAGTAACTGGCGGCTGAGGCGACGAAGAACACGACGATGGCGACGATCAGAAGAATGAGTTTAGCGCGAATCTTCATAACTGTATTTTCTCCGATTTGGTCGAAAACTCCAATGCAGAGTATACAGCCGTGACGAAGACTCGTGCAACTACGATGCCATGAGCTCCCGCCACTCGGGGAATCGCCGGCGATTCCTGCCCGAGAGCGCTCACAGCGCGCTGGTGAGCCCCGCCTCGCCCGCGACGTGCGGCGCGTACTGGAAATAGCGATCCTCCAGGTAGAGTCCGGCCATGAGCGCGGCGTACAAGGAGAGCCTCGGCGACAGGCGCTTCGTGGCGAGGCCGACTGCCTGGAGCAGCTGCGAGCGATAGCCCGAGGCTGGAACCGAGAGCAGCGAGTCGTTCAAGCCGAGCATGATGCCCGGCCTCAGGGTATACAGGAGGTAGACGTTGTTCGAGAGCTCGACGCCGCTCTTGGCGAGTGCGCAATTGGCGACGGTCTCGTAGAAATAGCCCTGCCCCCCGTCGACATCGAAGTAGCTGAGCTGCAGCGTGTCGGCGAAGGCGAAGGGGCCCAGGGCGAACTGGAGCGTGGGAGAGGCCGAAAGAAGGTAGCCGGCCGTGTTCTTGGAGGGCAGGGAGGCGAGACTGCCCGAGTCGAAGGCGGCATCGTAGCCCGAAAGGTCGTGGAAGCCGTAGCCCAGGGCGCTGTAGTAGCCGGCGACCTGGGCTGTCAGCGCGAGGTCGAAAATGGCGATAGGGCGGATGTCCACGAAGCCGCCGAAGAAGTCGTAGGCGGGTGAGAGGGCGTTCGCGAGCCCGAGGTCGACCTTGGTGGATTCCCAGAGGATTCCCGGCTTCCTGACGAGGGGCATGCGGTAGTAGAGCTTGGTGCCCAGCTGGACGCCGAGGGGGTTGTAGGCCGCCTGGACGTTCTGGTCGAGGTAGAAGCCGCGAAGGACCGGTTCGGCGAACCCCGTCGAGAGCGTGCCGAGGGCCAGAGCGAACGCAAGGAGATACTTCCACATTTTTCCGGCCATGCTATCGTCCTCCGCGCAGGATTGAATGCTCGAATGGCGGCATCATCGAAGTCAGCTCTTCCCGCCCCGGATCTCCACGCGCCTGATCTTGCCCGAAATGGTCTTGGGCAGCTCGCTCACGAACTCGACGACACGCGGGTATTTATAGGGAGCCGTGACCTTCTTGACGTGCTCCTGCAGCTCGACCTTGAGATTATCGCCGGCCGTCCAGCCCTTGGCAAGCACGACGGTGGCCTTGACCACCTGGCCCCGGTCGGGATCGGGCACGGCGGTGATGGCGCACTCGAGCACGGCGGGATGTTCGAGCAGGGCGCTCTCGACCTCGAAGGGACCGATGCGGTAGCCCGAGCTCTTGATGACGTCGTCGGCCCGGCCGATGAACCAGAAGTAGCCGTCCTCGTCGCGGTAGGCCATATCGCCCGTGTAGTAGACGCCGTCGTGCCAGACCGAGTCGGTGAGGGCCTGGTCGCGGTAGTAGCCGCCGAACATGCCCACGGGCTTCCGCTTGTCGGTGCGGACCACGATCTGCCCCTCCTCGCCGGCCTCGCAGGACCGGCCCTCGTCGTCGACGATGTCGATGTCGTAGCCGGGCGAAGGCTTGCCCATCGAGCCCGGCTTGGGCTCCATCCAGGGGAAGGTGGCGACGACGACGGTGAGTTCGGTCTGGCCGTAGCCTTCCCTGAGGGAGATGCCCGTGGCCTCCTTGAAGCGGCTGTAGACCTCGGGGTTGAGCGGCTCGCCCGCCACGGCGCAATACTGGAGCTTGGAGAAGTCGTAGCTCTTGAGGTCTTCCTTGATGAAGAAGCGGTAGATGGTGGGCGGGGCGCAGAAGGAGGTGACGCCGTGCCTGGCCACGACGGCGAGGAGCTCCTTGGGCACGAAGCGATCGTAGTCGTAGACGAAGACCGCGCACTCCGAGAGCCACTGGCCGTAGATCTTGCCCCAGACTGCCTTGGCCCAGCCCGTGTCGGAGACGGTGAGGTGCAAGCCGCCCGATTGGACGTTCTGCCAGTACTTGGCGGTGAGGATGTGGCCGAGCGGATAGGTGAAATCGTGCAGGACCATCTTGGGCATGCCGGTGGTGCCGGAGGTGAAATAGAGGAGCATGATGTCGCCGTTGCGGTTAGCGCGCGCTCCGGTCGGACGGAGGAATTTTTCCGAGGCTTTTTCCACGCCCGCCGTGAAGTCGAGCCAGCCGGAGCGGGCGCCGCCCAGGCAGGCCTTGGCCTTCAGGCTGGGAGAGTCGGCCTGGGCCTCGTCGACGTGCGCCTGGACCTCGGAGTCGGCCACGGTCACGATCATCTTGATGTCGGCGGCCTTGTTCCGGTAGACGATGTCCTTGGCCGTCAGGAGGTGCGTCGCGGGAATGGCTATGGCGCCGAGCTTGTGCAGGGCGAGGATGGAGAACCAGAACTCGTAGCGCCGCTTCAGGACGAGCATGACCGGGTCGCCCTTGCCGATCCCGGCCGCGGCGAAGAAGTTGGCGGTCTTGTCGCTCCAGGCCTTGAGCTGGGCGTAGCTGAAGGTCGCCTCGCCGCCCTTCTCGTCGCACCAGACCAGGGCGGGCGCGTCGGGCTTCTGCCGCGCGAGCTCGTCCATGACGTCGTAGGCGAAATTGAAGCCATCGGGCACCGAGACGCGGAAGCCCTCCACGAAGTCGTCGTAGGAGGAATAGTCGAGACGAGAGAGGTAGTTTTCGAGCATCGCCAACTCCGTTATAGGATTATTGCGAGAAAGCGCGCGCTCCGGCCCCCCAGGGCCTTCATGCCGTGCGCCGCGCTGGAATCGAAGAAGATCGAGTCGCCCTCGCCCAGGACGACATCGTGCCCGTCGATGACCACGAGCAGGGAGCCCTCCAGGACATAGTCGAACTCCTGGCCCGGATGCGAGTTCAGGCTCACGCTCTCGGCCTGGGGCGAGTCCACCGCGGTCACGAGGAAGGGCTCGGCCTTCTTGTGGATGAAGTTGTAGGCGAGACTGCGGTAGCGGTAGGGCGCGCGCCGCTCGACCTCGACACCCTTGCCCGCGCGCACCACCTGGTACTTGTGCAGCCGGGGCGCCTCGCCGGTGAGGATTTCGGTGAGGTCGATCTTGAAGAAGGAGGCCACTTCGTAGAGCACGCCTACGGGAATGTCCGCAGCGCCCGACTCGAAGGCCCGGTAGGTCTCGGCGCTCACGCCGATCTCCTTGGCCAGACTCTCGGGCGAGATGCCCGCGATACCCCTGAGTTCCCTGATCCGCTCGGCGATCTGCTGCAGCTGTTCGCTCACGGAGCGCTCCTTCCCGGCTTCGGCGCCGCGCGCCGGCCGAGGCCCGATGATACTTTCGGCGTTCTTATCCGTCAATACAGTCGCCTCAGCCGAATCGGCGCCCGAAGCGCGTTCCGGCGCGATCGTTGACGACACCCGTGTTTCTTTCTATAGCGTCGCCCAATGGAGGCATCCGATGAAAGTGACAACCAAAACCCTGCTCGCGCTGCTCGTCCTGACGGTCGCGGGTCTGCCGGCCATGGCGCAGGACCTGCCCAAGATCGTCTTCGGCTCCGACTGCACCTTCCCGCCCTTGGAGTTCCTCGACACGAATAAGCAGATCGTCGGCTTCGATATCGATCTCATCGACGCGGCGGCCAAGGCCGCCGCGTCGAGGCCGTCGTCAAGAACACCGCCTGGGACGGCATCTTCGCCGGCCTCGAGGCGGGCGACTACGACGCCGTCCTCTCCTCGGTCACCATCACCGACCAGCGCAAGAAGGTGATGGACTTCTCGATCCCCTACGTCAACGCCGGACAGGTCCTCATAATCCGCAAGAGCACCGGGGGCGTCACCGAGCTTTCGCAGCTGGCCGGCAAGGACGTCGGCGCGCAGATCGGCACCACCGGCGCCATCGAGGTCGCGAAGCACCCCGACATCAGACTCAAGACCTACGACGAGATCGGGCTCGCGGTGGACGACCTCGTCATCGGCCGTCTGGAGGGCGTGGTCGTCGACTCGCCCACGGCCGCGAGCTACGTGCTCCAGAACCCGACCTACAAGGCAAAGCTCAAGATCGTCGGCGCTCCCTTCACGAGCGAGTACTACGGAGTCGCCGTGAAGAAGGGCGACACTAAAGACCTCGACCTCATAAACAAGGGTCTCGAGGCTGTCATCAAGGACGGCACCAGGGACGCCCTCATAAAGAAGTGGCTGCAGTAGCGTGAGCCTCAGCGATTCACGGACGAATGGGAAAGGGCCGGCGCCGCGGGAGGCTTCCGCGGCGCCGACCATCACCATCACCGATAGCGCACTCATACCCTCGGTAGGGGAAAAGTCCCTGCTCTCGGCCTGGAACATCTCCTTCTTCGGGGCCATAGCCATCCTGATCCTGCTGCCGGTCCTGCGGCCCAAGCCCTTCGTCGCCATCCTCGCCTTCGTGCCCGACGGCCTCGTGGCGACCTTCTCCGTCACCATCGAATCGATCTTTTTCGCCCTGATCCTCGGGCTCCTCGCCGGCCTGGGGCGCATAGCCCGCACCAAGGTGATCAACAGGATCGCGACGATCTACGTCGAGGTGATACGCGGCATACCCCTGCTCGTCCAGCTGTTCTACATCTACTACGCCCTGGGGCCGCTTCTGCACCTGCGCGGCACCGCCTCGGCCGTCGCGGCCATGTCGATCTGCTACGGAGCCTACCTGGGCGAGATCTTCCGGGCCGGCATCCAGGCGATACCCAAGGGGCAGATGGAGGCGGCGCTCGCCCTGGGCATGTCGCGGACGACGGCGCTACGGCGCATCGTCCTGCCCCAGACGGTCAAGGTCATCCTCCCGCCCATCGGCAACGAGGCCATAGCCCTGCTCAAGGACTCGTCCCTGGTCTCGATCCTGGCGGTGTCGGATCTCCTGCGCCGCGGGCGGGAATACGCGTCGACGACCTTCTACTACCTCGAATCCTTCACCATTGTCGCGCTCATCTATCTCATCATGACGCTCTTCTTCTCGCGCCTGGTGGGTATCATGGAAGCGCACCTGAGGTACCATGGACGAAAGCATCATTAGGATCAAGGACGCGCGCAAGAGCTTCGGCCACGTCCACGCGCTGCGGGGCGTAAGCCTGGAGGTGGCCAGGGGCGAGGTCGTCCTCGTCATCGGCCCCTCGGGCTCGGGCAAGAGCACCCTCCTGCGGAGCGTCAACCGCCTCGAGCACCTGAGCTCGGGCGAGATCTGGGTCGAGAACGACAGCGTCACCAGCCCGCACGCCGACATCAGGCGCATCCGCGAGGAGGTGGGCATGGTGTTCCAGAGCTTCAACCTCTTTCCGCACCTCAGCGTCCTCGACAACATCTCGCTCGCGCCGGTCATCGTGCGCAAGGACTCGGGCGCCGAGGCGAAGAAACGCGCCCGGGCCCTCCTCGAGCGAGTCGGGCTCGCCGACAAGGCCGAGGCCTACCCCGACGAGCTCTCGGGCGGGCAGCAGCAGCGCGTGGCCATCGCGCGGGCCCTGGCCATGCAGCCCAAGATCATGCTCTTCGACGAGCCGACCAGCGCCCTCGACCCCGAGATGATCAAGGAGGTCCTGGACGTCATGCTCGATCTCGCCAAGGAGGGCATGACCATGCTCGTGGTCTCGCACGAGATGGGCTTCGCCCGCGCGGCGGCCGACCGGGTCGTCTTCATGGACGAGGGCCTCGTCGTGGAGTCGGGGCCGCCCGGCGAGCTCTTCGCCGCCCCCAAGGAGGAGCGCACCAAGCGCTTCCTGGAGCACATTCTCTAACCTCGACGGCGCGGGCATCTTCGTCCCCGCCGTCGGCCTGGAACTGCATCGGGTGCCCGCGGTCTCAGCGCGGGACGAACGGCCCATCCAGAGCCCCGTGGATTCCGGATGGGCCTTTTCGTCGACCGTCGCGGGCAGGGCCGACGCGTTTGGAATCGGCTCACTATGCGCGTCGGCCCCGCCGGTGCGGATCTCGGACCTGGCGCTCCCCGATATTACGACCTATACTGACCGCGCACCTCAATTTCTCAGGAAGGTTATATGGAGCCCGAGAGGAAAACCCTGCTGCTCGTCGAGGACGAGGCGATCATCGCCCTCGCGGAAAAGGCCTCGCTCGCCCGGGAAGGCTACTCGGTCATCCATTCGCTCTCGGGCGAGGACGCGATCGCCGCGGTGGAGAGCGAGCACGGCTCCTCCATCGACCTGGTGCTCATGGACATCGACCTCGGCGGCGGAATCGACGGCACCAGGGCCGCCCAGGAAATCCTCAAGCGCCGCGACATCCCCGTGGTTTTCCTCTCCTCGCACACCGAGCGGGAGCTGGTCGAGCGCACCGAGTCGATCACGAACTACGGCTACATCGTCAAGAATGTCGGGAACACGGTGCTCTTCGCCTCGATCAAGATGGCGTTCAGGCTCCACGAGGCGCACCGGCGCCTGGAGGAGAGCGAGGAACGCTTCCGCAACCTCATCGAGAGCATCCAGGAAGGCATGTGCATCATGGACGAGGAGGATCGCTTCGTCTTCGCCAATCCCGCCGCCCATGCGATCCTCGGGGTCGAGATGGGCCGCCTCGCCGGCGAGCGTCTCGACCGCTTCCTGGACAGCCGGGCCGCCGCCTACATCGCCGCGCAGAACGAGGAACGCAAGCAGGGCGGCAAGGGCGAGTACGAGCAGGAACTCCTCAGGCCGAACGGAGAGCGCAGGATCCTCCAGGTGCGCGCGAGTCCGCGCTTCGGCACCCGCGGCCGATTCGAGGGCTCCTTCGTGATATTCGAGGATATCACCGAGGAGCGCAGGGCGGCCCAGCGGATTCGCGAAAGCGAGGCCGACTACCGATCGCTCTTCGAGGACTCGGCGAACGCCATTGTCGAAGAGGATTTCTCCGGCGTGCGCGCCTTCCTCGACAAACTTCGCTCGGAAGGCGCGGTCGATCTCCGCTCCCGCTTCGCGAGCCACCCCGAAGACATCCTGCGATGCGTCGGGCTGATCAGGATCGTGCGGGCGAACAAGGAGTGGCTCACTATCATCGGCCTCGAGCGGATGGAAGATATGGAACCTTCGCTCATGCCCTACGTGAACAGGAACTCCGACTCGCTGGCCGGCATTCGCGACGAGATCGTCGCCCTCGCGGAAGGACAGGCGCCCTTCGAGCGCGAGTTTCCCAACAACCGTCTCTCGTCGAAGGTCGAGTGGGTCAAGCTCCGCATGTCGGTGGTGCCGGGCCACGAAGAGGACTGGTCGAAGGTGTTCGTGTCCTTCATGGACATCACCGAACAGAAGAAGGCCCAATGCCGGTAGGGCGGCATCGCCCTCCCCCCTTTTTCAGCCTATGAGCTCGAGCGTGCGGCGGACGAAGGCCGAAAACTGCGGCTTGACCCGCTCGGATATCTCGAAGACCTCGTCCGAGCTGACGGGCCTCCCGCTCATGCCGGCGGCCATGTTCGTGATGCACGACACGCCGAGCACGCGCAGGCCGGCGTGCACCGCGGCTATGACCTCGGGCACGGTGGACATGCCCACGGCGTCGGCTCCGAGGGTGCGCGCCATCCTGATCTCGGCCGGAGTCTCGTAGCTCGGCCCCGTGAACCAGGCGTAGACGCCTTCGCGCAGCCCGAGGCCGAGCTGCGAGCCGGCCCGCTCGGCCGCGGCGCGCAGCTCGGGGTCGTAGGCGCGCGTCATGTCGAAGAAGCGCTCGCCTATGCGGCCGTCGTTTTCGCCCACGCAGGGGTTCTGCCCGGTCAAGTTGATGTGGTCGGTGATGATCATGAGATCGCCCGGCGAGAAAAGCGGGTTGGCTCCGCCGGCGGCGTTGGTGAGGAAGAGGAGCTCCACGCCCAGGGCCTTGAAGACGCGCACGGGAAACGCGATGCGCGACACCGGATAGCCTTCGTAGTGGTGGAACCTCCCCTGCATGACGAGCACGTCCTTCCCGGCGAGGCGCCCCGAGACGAGGCGTCCCGCGTGGCCCGGGGCGGTGGAGAGGGGAAAATGCGGTATCTCCGCATAGGGGACGGCGACCGCCCTCTCGACCTCCTCGGCCAGGACCCCGAGGCCCGAGCCGAGGACGAGCGCGATGCGCGGAACCGAAGCTATCCTGGAGCGTATGAAAGCCGCAGCCTCGTTGATCTGGTCGTACATCGCGCCTCCCTTTTTCGCCGTTTCCGGATGCCGAGCCCGGCGACGAGGCGCTCGAAGCGCTCGGCTATTCCCCTCGCTTCGAGGACGGGCGGGACCGCCCGCGTTTCCGGCATGGACGCTCCTCGCGCCCGGCTCTGAATGTGCCGCCCACGGTATACCAGCATCAGCCTGCGGTCAACCTATGAACAGCGCTTTCGCGCAAAACGCCAATGAACCAGGGAATGAACTTGACAATGCTTCCGGGCAAGCTCCACCATGTTCGTCTATTCTGTGGAGCGTCGCTGGTTTCACAGCAAGGGTGAAGATGAGGCTGAGACGATGAAGGACAGGGCAAAGGTCGGCGGCTGCGATCTCGCACGGAGCCTGCGCTGGGAGGGCGGCGAGCTCTATCTGCTCGACCAGACCAGACTACCCGGCGAGGTCGTCGAAAATCGGCAGGAGAGCGTCGAGATGGTCCGGGACTCGATCAAGCGCCTGGCGGTGCGCGGCGCGCCCGCGATCGGCATAGCGGGGGCCTACGGCCTGGTCCTCGGACTGCGCGGCCACCTTGGGCTCGGCCTCGGGGACTTCCTCGCGCAGGCCGAAAAGACGGCCGCCTACCTCAATTCCTCGCGGCCCACCGCCGTCAATCTCAGCTGGGCCCTGAAGCGCATGCTCGCCCGCGCCGCGGCGGCCGCGGCCCCGAACTCGGCGGCAGCCGCGGCCCCCGATTCGGCCGCCGTCTACCGTGCCCTCGTCGCCGAGGCCGAGGCCATCCATGCCGAGGACCGCGCGATCTGCCGCGGCATCGGCGAATCGGGAGAAAGCCTCGTCGCCGAGGGCTGCGGCGTGCTGACCCACTGCAACGCCGGAGCCCTCGCCGCCTCCGAGCTGGGCACAGCCACCGCGCCCCTCTACCTCGCCTTCGCCGCGGGCCGGCGCTTCCGCGTCTACGCCGACGAGACCCGCCCCCTCTTGCAGGGAGCGCGCCTGACTTCCTGGGAGCTGCAGCGCGCCGGGCTCGACGTCACCCTCATCTGCGACGACATGGCGGCCTATATCATGTCCCGGGGCCTCGTCGACCTGTGCATCGTCGGCTGCGACCGCGTCGCTGCCGACGGCGACTTCGCCAACAAGATCGGCACCTTGGGCGTAGCCATCCTGGCCCGGCATTTTTCCCTGCCTTTCTACGTCGCCTGCCCCTCCTCCACCATCGACCTCGGCACGGCGCGGGGGAGCGACATCGTCATCGAGGAGCGCGGGGCCGAGGAAGTGACCTCCTTCGGCGCCCGCCGCACCGCGCCCGAGGGCATCAAGGTGCGCAACCCCGCCTTCGACGTGACCCCGCACGAGCTTGTCTCGGGCTTCATCACCGAGAAGGGCATCCTGCGCCCGCCCTACACCGAGAGTCTCGCGGGGATCTTCGGATGAGCCGGAGCCCGTCCGGGACGGCCGAGGCGATGGGGAGCCCCTCGTGCTCGCCGTAGAGCGGAGGAAGCGCATCCTCGGCCGACGCGGGAAAGGTCAGGGTGATCTGCGCCGGCGGCGGTCGGCGAGCCCCGGCCCATCGAGGAGGACAAGCTCGAGCTCCGCTACCGCATCCGCAAGTCGCCGGGACTGAAGCTACGAGCCTCGGAGCGCGCTTGCCTACGGCATGTCTATGAACACCTTCATCGATTTCTCGCGGTTCGCGTCGATGAAATCGTAGGCATCTTTGTAGCGGTCGAAGGGGAAGTGGGCCGACATGAGGGGATCGAGCTTGACCTTGCCCCCGGCCGCGAGGGCGATGGCGCGCTCGTAGTCCTCGCGCCGGTACATGAGAGTGCCCACGAGGCTGAGTTCGCGGTCCTGCACCAGGCCGAGGTCCACCTTGGGTTTCTCGCCGAAGACTCCCACCACGACGATCGCGCTGCCCTTGCGCGCGGACAGGATGGCCTGGCTCATCGTAGCCTCGACGCCGACGCACTCCAGCGCCGCGTCGGCGCGGTCGGGGCCGTAGATCCGGAGAATGGCCGCCTCCACATCCTCGGTCCTGGGGTTGATGACCTGCGAGACGCCACAGGCTCTCGCGAGCGAGAGACGGTAGTCGCTCGTGTCGGTCGCGATGACCTCGGCGGCGCCCAGGCCGAGCGCCGACTGGGCGACGAGGTTGCCGATGGGCCCGGCGCCGTAGACGACGAGCCTCTTTCCTTTGATATCCCCGAGACGGCCGAGCGCGTGCACGGCCACCGCGAGCGGCTCGATCATGGCCCCCGCCTCGAAGCTCATGTTCTCGGGAAACTTCAGGCACTTGTCGGCCGCCACGGCGAAGTACTCCGAGGCGGCCCCGGTGGTCTGGAAGCCCATCACCTTGAGGCTGTCGCAGATGTTGTAGCGGCCCGAGCGGCAGGGCAGGCAGGTTCCGCAGTACACCTGGGGCATGAAGGTTACGCGATCTCCGACCGCGAAGCCACTCACCCCCGGCCCGAGGCGCTCGACCGCGGCCGAGACCTCGTGCCCCTGGACCACGGGATACTTCGTGTAGGGATGCAGTCCGTGGTTCACGTGGATGTCCGAGCCGCAGACGCCGATGCGCATGATCTTGAGAAGGAGCTGGCCCGATCCCGGCTCGGGCTTCGGCAGCTCCCGATACTCGATGACGCCGGGCGCCGTCATGACCGCCTGCCTCATCGCGCGCCTCCCTTGGCCTTGGGGGCCATCAGCACTTTCATGACGCCCGGGTCGCCGCGCTCGATCAGCTCGACGCCGCGCGCGAAGTCCTCGAGGGCCAGCTCGTGCGAGACGAGGCGCGCGACATCGATCCGGCCGGAGCCGAGGAGCCGGATCGCCTGGATCGAGTTGCGCACCGAGGTGTAGGAGGACATGAGGGCGAGCCCCTTGCGGAATAGGGCGAAAGCGTCGAAGGAGACCGTCGAGCCCGAAGGCGGCACGCCGAAGAGGAGGATGCGCCCGCCGGGCCGCGCCCATTGACTAGTCCGGCCCATGATGGCCGGGACGCCCGTGGCGTCCACCACGAGATCGTAGCGGTCGGCCGGCAGCTCGTCGAGCGAGGCGAGCGGCGTGACGAGGGCCCCGCCCTCGCGGGCCGCGAACTCCAGGCGGCCGCGGTTGCGGTCGGCGACCGTGATGCGGCTCGCTCCGGCGGCGATGAGCGCCTTCATGAGAAGGACGCCGATGGGTCCCGCGCCCACGACGAGGACCTCGTCGGCCAGGCTCGGGGCCGCGCGCTGCACGCCGTGCAGGACGCAGGACAGGGGCTCCACGAAGGAGCCCGCGGCGAAGTTCAGGTCCCCGATGGCGAAGACCGCCTTCTCGGGCGCGCAGACGTATTCGGCCATGCCGCCGGGCAGCGTCACGCCCACCGCCTGCCAGCGCTCGCAGAAATTCTGCCGGTTCGAGAGGCAGGAGGGGCAGGCGTCGCAGGAAATATTCGGCTCCACCGCCACGCGGTCGCCGACGGCGAAGTTGCGCACCTCGGCGCCCACCGCGGCCACCGTGCCGGAGAACTCGTGCCCCGGCGTGATGGGATAGGAGCCCAGGTACTCGCCGCGGAAGATGTGGACGTCGGTCCCGCAGATCCCGCAGCGCTCCACCTCGATGAGGAGCTCGTCGGGCTTGGGCTCGGGCCGCGGAAGCTCCGCCACCCTCGCCGAACCCGGCTTGTCGATTACCAGCGCCTTCATGTTCGAAATTCCTCCTTAAACTGCGTCGCGCGTGTCTACACGCAGGTGAAGGCCCCGTCGATCACGAGATCCGTGCCCGTCGTGAAGCCCGCCGAGTCCGAGGCCAGGTAGACCAGGGCCGAGGTGAGCTCCTCGGGCCTGCCCATCCGCTTCTGCGGGGTGGCCGCCTCCCAGGCGGGGATCCACTGCGCGGCCTTGAGCGTCATCGCGGTCCCGATGTAGCCGGGGCTGATGCTGTTGACGCGCACGCCGTGAGGCGCCCATTCGACGGCCAGGGACTTGGTGAGCATGATCACGCCGGCCTTGGAGGCGTTGTACGCGCACTGCGGCTGGGGCTGATTGACGATGTGGCCCGACATCGAGGCTGTGTTGATGATGGCGCCGCGGCGCTTCCCGATCATCACGCGGCCGGCGGCCCTCGCGGTGAGGAAGATACCGGTGAGATTGATGTCGATCACCTTCTTCCAGGACTCGAAAGACATCGTCTCGGCGCTCTCGTTGATGCAGATGCCGGCGTTGTTGAAGGCTATGTCGATCGTGCCGAACTCGTCGACGACGCGAGCGATCATGGCGTCGACGTCGGCGGGATTCGTGACGTCGCACTTGACGGCCAGGGAGCGCACGCCGCGCGAGCGCAGTTCGACGACGGCAGCCTCGGCCTTGCCCATGTCGAGATCGACTATCGCGACATCCGCGCCGGCCTCGGCGAAGGCCAGGGCCGCGCTCTTTCCGATACCCTGCGCCCCGCCCGTGACGAAGGCCTTCTTCCCGACCAGGGAGAACATATCCACGACACCCATCGTTATCATCCTTTCACGGCGCCCATCATGAGACCCCGTACGATCGACTTATGCGAGATCCAGCCCAGGATGAGCGGCGGCAGCACGGTCACCGTGGAGATGGCGCTCAGCTTGGCCCAGAACAGGCCTTCCTGCGTCATGTACGACGCCATGTACACCGGAATGGGCGAGGCGTTGACGTAGGTCAGGTTTATGGCGAAGAAGAACTCGTTCCATACGAAGATGAACACCAGGAGCGCGCTCGAGATGATGCCGCTGCGCGCCAGGGGCAGGACTATCTTGAAGAATGACCTGATCCGCGTGGCCCCGTCGATGTCCGCCGCCTCGAGGAGCTCCGCGGGGATGTCCTTGAGGAAGGAACGGACCATCCAGATCACGATCGGGACGTTGGCGCCCACGTACATGATGATCATGCCCCAGCGCGTGTCGAGGAGGTGCAGGTTCTTGAAGATGAGGAACACGGGGATGATGACCGCGACCGGCGGCAGGAGGGTCGTGGACAGGAACCAGAAGAAGAGCGAATCGGGCTTCTTGAGCTTGCCGAAGACGATGGCGTAGGCCGTGGGCACTCCCAGGAAGATGCACAGCACCATCGAGGACAAGGTGATGATCGCCGAATTGACGATGTGCGACACAATATCCGAGGAGAGCAGCACCGTCCGGTAGTTCTCCAGCGTCGGCGTGAAGAACAGCTTGGGCGGCACCACGTCGGTCTCGTGCTTGAGGCTCGTGATGAACATGTAGAGTATGGGAAAGAAATAGACGAGGCAGATAACCCAGATGAGGAGAACGAAGAGATAGTGCGCCGTCCTGCGGCGCGCCCGGCTTCCCGTGTAATCGATCATGATTCGACCTCGCTGGTCTTCCTCCGCGTGAAGCGGAAAAAAGCGGTCACTGCTACGAGCGTGAGAATGACCGTGATCACGGCCATGGCCGTGGCCCTCCCTACGTCCCACCGGAAGAAGCCGGTCCGGTACACCAGGTAGGGCAGGTTGGTCGACGATATGCCCGGCCCGCCCGAGGTCGTGACGTAGATGATGCCGAAGACCTTGAGGATGAAGATGAGGCCCAGCATGACGGCCACCTCGATATGGCTCGCGATGGCCGGGATCTTGATCTGGAAGATCGTGCGCCAGATCCCGGCGCCGTCGACCTTGGCGCTGTCCAGGATCTCCTCGGAGATGCTCTCGAAGCCCGAGAGGAGCACGAGCACGAAGAAAGGTGTCCACTGCCAGATCACCAGCATGATGATGGTCGCGAGCGAGTGGCTGCCCAGGAAATCGATGGGCTTGATATGCAGCCACCCGGCGATCATGCCGTTGATGCCGAACGAAGGGTGCAGCATCAGGGTCTTCCAGACGATGCCCACGACCGCGTCCATCACGAAGAACGGCGCTATCATCAGCGTCCTGGCTATGTTGATGCCGACGAATTTCCGGTTGAGGAGCAGGGCGAGCGCCAGGCCCAGGACGGTGCAGCCCGCGAGCGAGACGACGGTCAGCACGATCGTGTTGACGATGACCATGTAGAACTCGGCGTCCTTGAAGACGCTCAGGTAGTTCTCCAGGCCTATGAAGCGGATGCCGAGATCGGGTCGCACGATGATCCATTTGATCGCCGAGAGAATGAGGGTGACGATCAGGGGAACCTGCGTGACCAGGGCGACGATGACCACCGCCGGCAGGGCGAAGATATTCACCGGGTCCCGTTTGCGTCTATCTCGTGTGCTCATATCCGTCCTTTCCGAGCGGTGAGACTCTCCGCGAAGGCGAGGAGCCGCGGAAGGAAGCGGATGGCGGTCGGGACATGCTCCCTTCCCCGATCCATCTCGCCGCGGTTCCCCGCCTTCAATCAGATTCGCCGAGCGGCGGGCTTACTTGGAATATCCGCCCTCGTCGGCTACGCGCTGGGCGGCCGACTGGCAATTGCCGAGCGCCTGATCCAGGCTCTCGTTGCCGGAGAGATAGGCTGCCAGCTCCTGGCCGACCTTCTCGCCCAGGCCCTGGAACTCGGGGATCGAGACGTACTGCACGCCCTTGTACGGAACCGGCTCGACGGCCGGATCGTCGTAGTTCGCGTTCTTGATGGAGTCGAGCGTGATCTTCGCGAAATCGGCGACGGCCTTGTACTTGGGATTGTCGTAGGTCGAGATGCGGGTCCCCGGGGGCACCTGCGCCCAGCCTACCTTCTGGCCGATCAGGTTGATGTAGTTCTTGCTGGTCGCCCAGGTGAGGAACTTGAAGGCCTGATCCTTGTACTTGGAGGAGGACTCGATGGCGAGGGCCCAGGCCCAGAGCCAGCCGGCATTGGCCTTCTTGACCGTCGGGGCGAGGGCGTAGCCGATCTTGCCCTTGACCTTGGAGTCGACGCCCTGGAGGGTGCCGGCCGAGACCGTGGCGTCGTACCACATGGCGGCCTTGCCGGATGCCATCAGCGCGAGGCACTCGGTGTAGCCGGCGGTCGTCGCTCCGGGCTCTCCGGCCTCGGTGATGATCTTCTTGTAGAACTCCCAGACATTGCGCATCTCGGGCGTATTGAACTGGGCCTTCCAGTTCATGTCGTACCAGCGGGCGCCGAAGGTGTTCATCATGGAATCGAAGACCGCCATGTTCTGGCCCCAGCCGGGCAGGCCGCGGAGCGCGATCCCGTAGAAGCCCTTGGAGGGGTTGTTGAGCTTCTTGGCGAACTCGAAGATCTGGTTCCAGGTCGGCGCCTCGGGCATCTTGAGGCGATGCTCGGCGAAGATGTCCTTGCGGTAGAACAGCATGGAGCTCTCGCCGTAGAAAGGAATGGCGTACTGGGCGCCGTCGACCGAGAGCGCGCTGCGGATGGGCGGGAGGATGTCGTTGCGGTCGTAGGCCTTGGCATCGGCGGGGCTCATGCCCGCGAAGAAGGGTTCGAGCGAGACGATCCAGTTGTTCTTGCCCCAGAAGGGCGTGTCGTAGGTGCCGATGGTGACGATGTCGTACTTGCCGGCGCCGAGGGCCACGTCTTCCGTCACCTTCTGCCTCAGCTCGTTCTCCGGCAGGACGACGAACTTGAGGTTGATTCCGGTCTGGGCGGTGAACTCCGACGAGTACTTCTGCATGGTGACCATGTCGGGATTGTTGACCGTGGCGATGGTCAACGTGACATTGTCCGCGGCGAAGATCGCCGCCGCGCCGAAGATCGTCGCGACGACGAACGCGATTAACGCTTTCTTCATAGTCGCCTCCTAGTGTGTTGTGCGGGTCGAGCGGACGGCCCTCGGCCCCGGTCTCGACCCGCGCACAGTATGGAGGCGGTTTTCCGGCCTGGAAATAGTACGCGGGTACTATTTTTAGTACTAATCGAACCCTAAGGCCGATACCGAGGTCGGGGACTGAAACTCTTCCCGCTCAGATCTTGCCGAGGAACGCGGCGTTGCGCATGGCCATCTGCATGACGCGCGGCCTGTTGTGCTCCCCGAGCTTGACGTACAGACCGTAGACGTAGTTCTTGACCGTCTGTTCGCTGATGAAGAGCTTCTCGGCGATCTGCGCGTTGTCCCGGCCCTGCGCGATGAGGCCCAAGATCTCCCGCTCCCTGCGCCCCAGGCCGGCGAGCCATTCGGGCGGCGCCGCGGGATCAGGCGAAGCGGCCGGGGCGGTCCCGGGCGCCGCGCCGAGGCCGGCCGGGCCCGTTCCAGCCGCGGCCGCGCCCGGAACGGCCGCCCCCGGCTCGGCGGCGCGCCCGGCTGTCTCCACCCCGGAGTGTCCCCGTCCCACGACCTTCCGGGCCACGGAGGGCGACATGGAAATCGTCCCGTCGCGGACGGCCCGCAGGGAGGAGATGAGCTCGTTGACGGGAATGTCCTTGAGGATGTAGCCCATGGCGCCGTGGCTCAGCGCGTCGAAGATGTACTCGTCGTCGTCGAAGGAGGTGAGGACGATGATCTTGATGTCGGGAAACTCGGCGTGGATGAGCTTCGTGGCGCGGACCCCGTCGAGTCCCGGCATCCGGATATCCATGAGCACGATGTCGGGCTTCTCCCGCCGCGCCAGCTCGATCGCCGCCTCGCCGTCGGCGGCCACGCCGACGACATGAAAGTCCGAGGCCCGGAAGCCGATCACCGATTTGAGGCTGTCGGCGAAGAGGGCCTGGTCGTCCACGATCAGAATGTGGGTCTTGTCGCGCATGACCTATCCCTTCGCCGCCAGGTCCGTCACCGGCGGCGGAAGCGCCTGGACGTCCTCGGCCCCGAGAGGTATCTCCACCCGGATCGAAAAGCCGTAGCCGGCGCTGTCGACCTCGAGCGTGCCGCCGAGGCCTTCGACGCGCTCGCGCATTCCCAAAAGGCCGATCCCCGGCCTGATCTCGGCCGCCCCCTGCCCGTTGTCGTCGACCTTCACGAGAAGGCGATCGTGCGCGATCCAGAAACCTATCTGGATGCGCGTGGCTCGGCCGTGCCGGAACGAGTTCGTCATGGACTCCTGGACGATCCGGCGCAGCGTGCCGCCGATCTCCTCGTCGATGCCCCAGGGCATATTACCATAGTTCACCTCGACATCGATGCCCGTGGCGCGCGAAAAAAGCGTGATGATCCTGTGGATGCTCGACACCGCGTCGAGGTTGGACTTCTCCATGTCGCGGAAAGCCTGGAGCGCCATGCGAGTCTCGCCCAGACTCGACTGGGCCTGGTCCCGCGCCCTGGCCAAGAGCTCGGCGAGCTGGCGATTCTGCCCGCCGGCCAGATCGATCGCCGACTCCAGCATCATCTTGAGGTTGATGAGGGTGTAGCCGACGATGTCGTGAATCTCGCGCGAGAGGCGCTTCCGCTCCTCGATGGTCGAGCGCTCGCCCACCTGGACCGCGTGGTTCTGGAAATCGACATTGGCGTTCAGGAGATTGCTGATCGAGTTGTCCATCGCCTCGAGGTCCCGGGCCTGGGACTCGAAGGCCTCGTAGAGCCGAAAGACCCGCGCCAGCACGGCCGACACGAGCGCCAGGGAAAGGAGCAGGAGGAGCGAGTCTTCCATGCCCGGCGCGGCGGAAAGGCCGTTCCAGACCCGCACGGGGCGGAATCGGAAAACGAGGACGAAGAGAGCGTCGGCCGCCGCGATCAGGTAGTAGGGGAGCCGGGCGAGTGAAAACAGCGTCACGACGAGGATGCACAGGAAAATGAAGGTGAGCTTCTGGTCGGCCCCGTCCGGATAGTCGGCGACGGCGAGGAGGAAAAGCTGGAGACCGAGGAGGACGGCGGGAACGATCTTGCGGTCGAGTCGCTGAGCGGCGAGACTGCAGACGAGCGAAAGCGTGATTAGAATCGAGAACTGCAAAGGCCAGTCCGAGCTGCCGGGAGGCTGCGGCGGGTCGCGGAAGAAGACGGCCAGAGCCAGGGCGTGCGCGGCTATGACGAGGGCGGCCATCCACAGGCGGAAGCGGAAGCCGTTTCGGCGAGGGCCGCCAGAGTCTTCCTCTCCGTCGACGCGGAGCTCGCTCTTCGCCTCCGTATGGTGGTCCACGGGCATGAACTCCACTATACCCTAGATTCCCTCCGGCCTGCCACGAGCGCTTCGGCGGCACAGCCGGCGGCACAGCCGACCGCGCCTTGGGCCGTTCGGCTGTGCGTCCTGCGGCGGATCCGCGGATCCGGCGGCGCGACCGGTCAACCTGCTCTTCCCGACCGGAAGTCCGGGAAGCTCGACTCAGGACGAGAAAAGCCGCAGGTAGGCTCCCTTGAAACGGCCGTAGTAATCCTCGATCCAGCCGAGGCGCTCGGGTTCGACGAGGACGCTCCGCCGGGGCTCCGGGCGGCCGCCCTTTCCCGCCGCCGCAGCCCCAAGGGCGACCGCGCCGCGGGCCGAGAGGTCGGACAGATCGAACAGGCGCAGCGGCCGGGCGAGGACCGAGGACACCAGCCGGGTCCAATACGGGTAGCGGGCGCTGCCCCCGACGAACCAGAGCTCCTCGCCCTCGGCCCCGCCTAGGGTTTCCAGCCCTAGCCGGATCGTGCAGGCGACGCCGAGCAGGGCTGCGTGCAGAAGGTCCAGCGGGCCGTGCCGGAGAGACAGGCCGAGCCAGGCTCCCCGAGCGTCGGGATTCATGTAGGGGCTGCGTTCGCCGCTGAGATAGGGGAGGAACATGAGCTCGCCCTCGGGGGCCCGGCTGCGCGATTCGAAGGCCGCGTAGGCCTCTTCCCAGCCCAGGCCGAGGAGCCCCCTCGCCCACTCGAGCGCGATGCCGCCGTTGAGCATCGCGGCCATCCGAAAGCACAGTCCGTCCTCGGCGGCGGCAAACACGTTGAGCGACGGCGAGTACGGAGGAATGCGGGATAGAAGCCGCGCGATCTGGATCCCTGAGCCCACGCTGATCTGCACACCGCGATCGGCGGACAGGGCCGAGCCGTAAAGGGCGGCGGCGGTATCGGCCGCCCCCGTCGCCACGGCGACGCCCTCGGGAATGCCGGTGCGCGCCGCGGCCTCCGGTCCGACCCTGCCGGCTATCTCGGCGCTGCCGCGCAAGGGAGGCAGCTTGCCCGCGTCGAGCCCGAGGGCCTCGATCAGCTCGCCGTCCCAGCGGTCGGCCGCGAGGTCGTAGAGCAGGCCGCCCGAGGCGTCGCTGCGGTCGGTGGCCAGCTCTCCGGTCAGACGCCACCGCAGGTAGTCTTTGGGAAAGAGGAAGACCTCGGTCCGGTCGTACAGCTCGGGACGGCGGCGCTTGAGCCACATCATGGTGAGGGCCGCCATGCCCGCGGCCGGCGCATTCACGAGGCGCTCGCCGAAGGGGGCCGCCGCCGCGCGAAACTCCTCGACCATCTCCTTGCCGCGCTGGTCGGCCCAGAGAATCGCGGGCGCGAGCGCGCCGTCTCGCAGCGAGAGCGGCACCACGCCGTGCATCTGGCCCGAGAAGCCGATGCACTCGATCCCTGCCGCGCCGCCCAGGGAGGCCAGAGCCTCGTCCAGGGCGGAGAGCCACAGCTCCGGTTCGGTTTCCGCCGCTCCGCTCTCCCTCGCTTCCACCGGATAGGCCGCGGAGGCGAGGCGTACGGTCCCGTCGGCCTCCACGGCCATGGCCTTGAGCGAGCCCGTGCCGAGGTCGATCCCGAGCCGCATCAGCGCTTCGAGGTGGTTCTGAACTTGTCGATCGTGACGGCGATGATGATCACGAGCCCCTTGATGACCAACTGCCAGAAATAGGAGATGTTCATCAGGGTGAGGCCGTTGTTGAGCACGGCCATGATGAGGGCGCCTATGAGGGTGCCCGGCACGCCTCCGATGCCGCCCACGAGGCTGGTGCCGCCCAGGACGACCGAGGCGATCGCGTCGAGCTCGTAGCCGTTGCCCAGGAGCCCCGAGGCGCTGTACAGCCGGCTCGCGGTCATGACGCCGCCCAGGCCCGACATGAGTCCGCTGATCCCGTACACGAAGATGAGCACCGCGCCCACCTTGATGCCGGTGAGCCTGGCCGCCTGCTCATTGCCGCCGACCGCGTAGATCCTCACGCCGAGCACGGTCTTGCGGAGCAGGAACCACAACACAAGTATCACAACGAAGGCGATGATGACGAGCCAGGGCACGGGTCCGAGGTAGTTGTTGCCGATCCAGGCGAAGTTGAGATTGTTGTTGATGACGGTCGTGCCGTTCGCGAAGAGATAGGCCGCCCCGCGAAGAGCCGTCATGCTCCCCATGGTCACGATGAAAGGAGGCAGGCGCACGTAGGCGATGAGAATGCCGTTGATGACGCCCATGCCGAGCCCCGCGACGAGGGGGACGAGGATCGTGGCCCACTGCAGGTGGGCGTCGAGGGAGGAGAGGAGCGACAGGACGGCCGTCGAGGCGAGGATCGAGCCGACGGACAGGTCGATGCCCGCCGTGAGGATGACCAAGGTCATGCCCGCGGCGATGACGATGTTGATCGAGGCCTGACGCAGGATGTTCATCAAATTGTTGGACGTGAGGAAGTTGTGGTTCATCACGGCGAACAGCGCGCAGATGAGCACGAGCACGGGCAGGATGCCCAGACTCTGGAAGAGCCCGCCGCCCTTCCTCCCGGTCTTCTTCTTCGTGGTGGATTCCATGTGCCCTATCTCCCGATCTTCGCGGCGAATGCCGCCTGTGGTTCGCGGACTCCTGTCGCGTACGCGATGATGGTTTCCTGATCGATATCCTGCCCCTTGAGGTCGGCCACCAGGGCGCCTTCCCGCATGACGAGGACGCGTTGGGCGATCCCGACCACTTCGGGCAGCTCGCTCGAGATGAAGATCACGGCGACCTTGCGCATCGCGATCTCGCCGATGAGCTTGTAGATCTCGCTCTTGGCGCCGACGTCGACGCCGCGGGTCGGCTCGTCCAGGATGAGGACCTTGGGCGCGATCTGCAGCCACCTCGCCAGGAGAAGCTTCTGCTGGTTGCCGCCGGAGAGCGACACCGCCCTCGTCCGGGGGCTCGCCAGCCTGATGTTGAGCTGCTCGATGGCCTGGGACGTGATGGCGTTGTTCCTGCGCGCGGCGATGAGGCCCGCCCGCGAGGTCTTGCCGATGACGTTCATGGTGATGTTGTCGTGCGAGCTCATCTCGAGGAACAGCCCTTGGGACTTGCGGTCCTCGGGGACGTAGCCTATGCCGTGGCGGATGGCGTCCTTGGGCGAGCTGATCGAGATCTTCCGGCCCTCGAGATACACCTCGCCCCGCAATCGGCGGTCGGCCCCGAAGACCATGCGCGCGAACTCGGTGCGGCCCGAGCCCACCAATCCGGCTATGCCCAGGATCTCTCCGGCCGCCGCCGAGAAGGTCACGTTCTTGACTTTCCCGCCGTCGGAGAAATCCTCGACGCGGAAGAATCCCTCCGTCGTCTCCGTGGATATGCGGTGCTGGTAGAAGTCCGTGAGCGTGCGTCCGACCATCATCCGCACTATGGCCTCGGACTCGATCTCGGATCCCTCGAGCGTGCCGATGTAGCGGCCGTCGCGGAGCACCGAGACCCGGTCAGCTATCTTCAGGATTTCGTTGATGCGATGGCTGATGTAGACGATCGCGATCCCCTGCGATCGGAGGGAGTCGACGAGGGCGAAGAGCTTCTCGGTCTCGTTTTCGCTCAGGGCGGCGGTGGGCTCGTCCATGATGATGACGCGCGAGTTGTGGACGAGGGCGCGGGCTATCTCGATCTGCTGCTTCTCGGCGATGCTCAAGAGCCCCGCGCGCGTCTCGGCGGCGAAGGGAGCGCCGAGCAGGTCGAGCACCTCCCGGGTGCGGCGACGCATCTCGGCGCGGCGCGCCAGGCCGAAGCGTCCCAGCTCGCTGCCCATGAAGACATTCTCGGCGACGCTGATGTTGCCGGCTATGTTCAGTTCCTGGTTGATGAGGCTGATCCCGAGCTGGAGGGCCTTGAGCGGGTTCTCGAGCCTGACCGGCTTGCCGTCCAGGTAAATGTGGCCGTCGTCCGGAATGTACACGCCGGCGAGAATCTTCATGAGGGTGCTCTTGCCGGCCCCGTTCTCTCCCATGACGGCGTGGATCTCGCCTTTGCGGACGTCCAGGCTCACATCGCTGAGGGCTTGGACGCCGGGGAAGCGCTTCGACACGTCTCGGGTCGAGAGAATCACCTGAGCACTCACCTTGGGATCGGACACTGTCAAAATCCTTTCCTTGTAGACGAGCCGAGCCCTCCGGCCGCCAGCATCGCCCCTGGCGTGCGGCGGCGGAGAGCTTCGGCCGCGTCAGCGCAAACGGCGCGACGCTGGCGCGCCGAGTCCGAGATTCAATTCTCCGGCTTGGTCCAGCCCTTGTAGCTCGCGACATTGTCCCGGGTGATGAGGGTCGTCGGGATGAGGTTGAGCTTCTTCGCGGGCGGATTGCCCTGCATGACGCCGTAGGCGATCTCGACGCCGCGGGTGGCCATGGTGTAGGGGTCCTGGGAAGCCGAGGCGAGGAACACCGAGGATTTGTCATTGAGCGCGACGACGGCGTCGGGCGAGCCGTCCACGCCGACGACGAACATCTGCTTCTGGCGCTTGGCCTGCCTGATGGCGAGCTCGCAGCCGATGCCCGTGGGATCATTGATGGCGAACACGGCGTCGAGCTTGGGGAAGGCGGTCAGCAGGTCGGTCATGACGCGGAGCCCGCCGTCGCGGCTGCCGCCGGCGTTCTGGCTGTCGGAGAGGACCTTGATCCCCGGATACTTGGCGAAGACGGCCTTGGCGCCGGCCACGCGGTCGATGACGGCGCTGACGGGGGGACCGTTGACGATGACTACGTTGCCCTTGCCCTTGAGCCTGTCGACCAGGAACTGGGCAGCCTGGGTGCCGGCGAGGAAGTTGTTGGAGGTGATCGTCGCGTCGACGCCGCCGTCGGCGTTGACATCCTCGGCTACGACGATGATGCCCGCCTTCTTGGCTTCCTCGACCGCGTGGGCGATGCCCTTCGTATCGACGGCGTTGAGTACGATGATATCTACGCCGGCGGCGATGAAGTTCTCGATCTGGCTGACCTGGGTATTGAGGTCGTAGTTGGCCGAGAGCACGGTCACCTTGGCGTTGGGATCGATCTGGTGGGCGGCGAAGTCGACGCCCTTGCCCATGGTGAAGAAGAAGGGGTTGCCAATGTCGCCGAAGGTGGCGCCGACCGAAAGCGCCTGGCCGTTCTTGCCCTTTCCCTGGGCGAAGACCGAGGCAGAGAAAGCCATGGCCAGACAGACGATGAGAACGGTGATTTTCTTCATGAAGAAATCCTCCTGTGAAACGAGATAGGCACTCCAGGCACCAGCCCGCATCGCCCTGTCGTACGCCAGACCGACCTCAGACCCACCCGGCGAAACCCGTGCAAGCACCATAGCACGACTTGTTCGGCCGTGCAATCTTTTTTTTCAAACCTGATAGCAACCGGATAGAATATCTGTAAATATTTTGTTGACAAATAGATATTTTATCCCACATATTTGGCTTATTCTCTCAAATTGACAGTTCAATGTTTACAGGTTAAAGTTTTTGTAAATTCGGAGTCCCGACTGGTTGCTCTATTGAGCAAGTCCAGGCAGCTCCGGCAAAATGTTTTGGCAGTACGGTTTCGCTTCGAATGAATGGTGGCACATATGGAAAATGGAAAAGGCGCAAAGCACAGATATATCTATGAAGACCTGAAGCGGGCGATCGGCACGGGCCACTACGGCGAAGGCGACAAGCTGCCGAGCGAAGCCGAACTCGCGCGCAGCTACAATGTGTCTCGTCCCACGGTGACCAAGTCTCTGAATACCCTCAAGGAAGAGGGCTTGATCCGGAGGCGCACCGGTTCGGGGAGCTATGTGGCGTCCGGCGCCTCGCCTGCCTCGTCGAGATCGCGCCTCATCGGGCTCATCGTGCCGGACTTAGGCAAGGGCGAGATATTCGAGCCGATCTGCGCCAAGATAGCCGAACTTTCCGACGCCCTGGGCTTCTCGCTGCTCTGGGGAGGCTCTTCCTCCGAGCAGAGCGAGGGCAGGATCGACATCGAGCAGCTTGCCCGGCGCTATGTCGAAAACGAGGTCGCCGGCGTCTTCTTCGCTCCCCTGGAGTTCCGGGACAACTGCAGCGCGATCAACCGCGGCGTGATCGACATTCTCCGGGCCGCCCGAGTGCCCACGGTCCTCCTCGACGCCGACTACCTGCCCTTCCCGGAGCGGAGCTCCTTCGACCTGGTCGGGATCGACAATTTCCGGGCCGGCTATCTCGTCACCCGCCGCCTGCTCGCCGCGGGCCGAAGGCGCGTCGACTTCCTTCGGCGCCCCCGCTCGGCCGACACCGTGGCTATCCGCGTGCAGGGCTACCGGGCAGCGCTCTTCGACGCGGGCATCACGCCCCGATCGGAATGGGTGCGCGAGGGCAACCCGGAAGACATCGACTTCGTGGCGCGCCACATCGTCGGCTCGGGCGTCGAGGACCTCGTCTGCCAGAACGACGAGACCGCCGCCGCCCTCATGAGCGCCCTCGACAAGCTGGGCCTCGACATTCCCGAACGGATCCGGCTGATCGGTTTCGACGACGTCAAGTACGCCAAGCACCTCCGCGTGCCCCTCACGACGATGCACCAGCCCTGCGACGCCATCGCGCAGTGCGCCGTCGACCTCATGTCGAGCCGCATCGCCTCGCCCGAGCTGAGCGCCCGCTCCGTCATGCTCTTCGGGAGCATTATCGAGCGCGGCTCCTGCTGAGGCTTCGCGCGGCAGCCCGCCTCAGCCGCCCGGGACGCGGACGGCCGGACAGGCCCGCGATATTGCCTCGACCGCTCCCGGCGGAGTATCGTGGGCTTCCGAGGTGCGGCATGGCAGGAGTCGAGGGCGGCGAAAGGTATCAGGCCGACGCGTTGCGCGCGTGGACGAAGCGGGTATTCCGCAAAATAGGCGTGGCCGAGGCCGAGGCGGCCCTCCTCGCGGACTCCCTCATCGAATCCAACCTGCGCGGCGTGGATACCCACGGCATCACGCGTATGCTCTCGGTCTACGTCGAGCGCATCCGGCGCAAGGTCGTGAGCGCGCAGACCCGCCTGGAGCTCCTGCGCGACAGCCCCTCGACCGCGCTCATCGACTGCCACAACAGCATCGGCCAGGTCGGCGCCGATAGGGCCATGCGCCTGGCCATCGAGAAGGCCGAAGCCACCGGCGTCGCCTTCGTCGCGGTCACGCACTCCAACCACTACGGCGCCGCGGCCTACTGGGCCATGCTGGCCCTCGAGCGCGACATGATCGGCTTCTCCTCCACCAACGCGCCGGCGACCATGGCTCCCACCGGCGGCCGCGAGGCGATGCTCGGCACCAACCCCTTCGCGATCGCCATCCCCGCGGGGCGTGAGCCGCCCTTCGTGCTGGACCTGGCCACGACCCTCGTGTCGCGGGGACGCATCGCCCTGTACGCCAAGCAAGACAGGCCCCTCGAGCCCGGCTGGGCCCTCGACGAGTGCGGCCTCCCGACGCTCGACCCCCAGGCCGCCCTCTCAGGCCTCCTCGCCCCCATGGGCGGCTACAAGGGCTACGGCATCGCCCTCGCGATTGACCTCCTGTGCGGCGCGATGACCGGCTCCAGCTACGGCGCCCACTTCCCCGGCTTCCTGGCCGACAACATGGAAAGCCCCACCGACGTGGGCAGCGTCTTCGCCGCGATCAAGATCTCGAATTTCATGGACCCGGCCGAGTTCAGATCGGCGGTCGACGCGGCCCTGCGCGAACTGAAAACCTCGGCGAAAGCCGAGGGCGTCGAGCGCATCTACGTCCCCGGCGAACTCGCGCTCAAGACCAAGGCCGAGCGCCTCGAGCGCGGCATCCCCATCCCCGAGCCCGTCGCCCTGGACTTCCGCCGCCTCGGCGAGGAACTCGGCCTCCCCTTCCCCGAGGCCGCGCGCTGAGCCGAAGGGCCGCGCGCCGAGGAGCCGCGCGCTGAGCCGAAGGGCCGCGCGCCGGGCCGAGGGGCCGCGCGCCGCGCCGAGGGGCCGCGCCACCGCGCCGAGAAGCCGCCCGCCGGGCTGATGAGACGCGCGCCTGCGCCGAGGAGCCGCGCGCCGAGCCGAGGGGCCGCGCGCCGGGCCGCGCCGAGGGGCCGCGCGCTGAGCCGAGGGGCCGCGCGCCGCGCCGAGGGGCCGCGCGCCGGGCTGATGAGACGCGCGCCTGCACCGAGGGGCCGCGCGCCGCGCCGAGCCGAGGAGCCGCGCGCCGAGCCGAGGAGCCGCGCGCTGAGCCGAAGGGCCGCGCGCTGAGCCGAAGGGCCGCGCGCCGGGCTGATGAGACGCGCGCCTGCGCCGAGGGGCCGCGCGCCGGGCCGAGCCGAGGGGCCGCGCGCCGAGCCGAGGGGTCGCCGGCGCGCCGAGCCGGGCCGAGGTGCCGCCTGCCGCGGGGCCGCGCCGCGGGCCGCCGAATTCGTTTGACCCGCATGTCGCCGCATCGCTAGCTTTTCCCAAAATCGGCCTCGAAAAACTTCGGTTTTCGGGATCGATCTTCTAAACATGCGATTCCCGCAGGGGCATCGCCAGGAGGAGCAACGTGAAATACCGCCGCTTGGGCAGCACCGGCCTCATCGTCAGCGAGCTTTCGCTCGGCACGATGCAGTTCGGCAGCACGATGAACATGGG
>Ga0307375_10001315_pt1 | contig 27526 bp, 33 predicted proteins | sample TR1MG_FD_202531 | JGI IMG/M metagenome (GOLD analysis project Ga0307375, IMG submission 202531) | Soil microbial communities from Risofladan, Vaasa, Finland - TR-1 | ecosystem: Environmental > Terrestrial > Soil > Coastal area > Acid sulfate soil | place: Finland: Risofladan, Vaasa | collected...
GCACCAGCGGCGATCAAATCGCGAGTTCCTTCCGACGTCACTACGTTTCCAGCCACAATCAGAACCGACGACGAGACCTCGCGCACCGCAGCAATGGCATCGAGCATCTTCTTCTGATGACCGTGTGCGGTATCGATCACGAGGCAATCCACACCGGCATCAATCAAGGTCTTAGCCCGCTTCGCAACATTGCCGTTAATTCCCACTGCCGCAGCTACCCGCAATTTGCCATTGGCATCAAGTGCAGGTTCGTACATCGTTGCTCGAAGCGCACCAACGCGGGTGAGGATTCCAACTAACCTTCCCTGGCCATCTACCACGGGCGCCAATTTGCGTCGCTCGGCCGTCAGGCGATCGAATGCGGTTCGCGGATCGGCGGTGTCCTCAAGAAGCACTAAGTCAGAGCTCATAACGCGCGTCAATTGAGTGAATCGATCGACGCTTTCGCAGTCGCTTTGCGTGACGATTCCAACCGGTTTCCGATCTCCATCGATTACGACGAGAGCACCGTGGGATCTCTTGTTCAGCAGGTCCAGCGCATCTGCAACCGTGCTCTGCGGCGTAAGAGTCACCGGAGTATCGAAAATAAGGTGACGCGATTTAACCCAAGAGATGACATCCGATACGACATCGAGTGGAATATCTTGCGGGATAACGCTGAGCCCGCCGCGTCTAGCCACTGTCTCAGCCATGCGGCGCCCGGAGATCGCGGTCATGTTCGCAACAACGATCGGAATGGTTGTCCCAGTGCCATCTTTGGACTCGAGATTTACATCAAGGCGGCTAGCAACTTGTGATTCGGACGGCACCATGAAGACGTCGTCATAGGTGAGGTCGTAGGCCGGCATCTGATTTATGAATCGCACGTGCCTAGAGGTTACGGCAAAGTGGCCTTGCGGCCTACCTGCGCGCTTGATCCTTGCCGCTAGAGCGCCTGGAAATCTCGCGAGCCATTTCTCGCCCAGCCTGTTTCTCCATCAGCGCAGCCCGCTTATCGTGCAATTTTCGTCCCCTGGCCAGGGCAATTTCGACCTTGGCTCGGCCATCTTTGAAGTAGAGCGATAACGGAACGAGAGTGACGCCGCCTTCTTTGGTCTTGCCCACCAGCCTTAGGATTTCGCGCTTGTGCAGCAACAATTTTCGCTCGCGTCTAGGTTCATGATTAGTCCAGGTCGCTTCCGTGTATTCAGGAATGTGAACTCCAGCCAACCAGAGTTCGCCATCTCGAACCGTCGCGTAGCCGTCTATCAGTGACGCGCGTCCAGCCCGAAGCGACTTAACTTCGGTCCCGGTGAGAACCAGCCCGCATTCAAATACGTCGTCGATGAAATAATCGTGTCTAGCTTTCTTGTTCTGGGCAATCAACTTGCGCCCTACTTCTTTGACCATTAGCCCTTTCCTCCGCGTGCCGAGACACTGCTTAGGCTCTTTAGCACTGCTTCCCCTATGGTCACCGCATTAGTATCGCTGGCTTGCACGTCGGGCGACACCCCAACCCCATCTATGTATCGTCCAGTGGGTGTTCGGTACTTGCCAACCGTGATTTGAATCGACGAACCATCACTCATAGTGACCGACTCTTGGACGGAGCCTTTGCCATAGGTACGAGATCCGACAATCACTGCTCGGTTTCGGTCCTGAAGCGCGCCCGCGACCACCTCAGCCGCGCTGGCGCTCTGATGATTGACCAATACCACCAGTGGATCAAGGGTTTCTGACCCTGGATTAGCCTCAAGAACCCTGGTGTCGAGGCCGCGACGCTGATAAGAAACCACAACTCCCCCGTCGAGAAATAAGCCGGCAACATTGACCGCTTCCTCAATCAGTCCCCCGGGATTGTTGCGAAGATCGAGAATCACGCCGCTTTGGTGAGGATGGGTCCGCAGTTCCTCCGCTACGAGTTTCCCCACTCCAACCGTGAATGCGGTGATCTGAATCAGAAGATCGCCATTGGGTAAATTAAGCGCTTCGACATCGGGGATCGCCACTTCTCGGCGAATCATTGTCAGCGATAAATCAATTCCCGACCGCACCAAATGCAAGGTTACCGGAGTCCCATCGGCACCCCGAAGCGCCGCGGCAACCGTGGGAACGGTCGCATGGCTGAGGTCGGTTCCATCAATTCCAATAATGGCATCGGCACTCTTAACGCCAGCAGTTCCCGCGGGCGATCCGGTTTGAACGCTAGCGACCTCAACGCCGCCAAACGGAGCGGCGCGCAACCAGATCCCGACGCCGGTAAAGCGTCCGGCGAGCGATTCGTTATAGAAGGCAAATTGTTTTGCATCGTAAAAACTCGACCAGCGATCTCCGGTTGCCTTGAGCATGCCTTCAATCGCGGCGTGTTCAAGCGTGGCCGGATCGATGACCTTGGCGGCTCTGGCCAAGATCGACGCTTTCGCCTCATCCACTGGCGAAAGATGCCTATCCCCTACCTGTAGACCCAACAGATAGGAAGCCGAAAGGGATGCCGCGACTGCAATAGTGGCGACTATTCGCGACCTTGGGGACATAGTCGTTCATTCTAGGGTCGTTCAATCGAGGCGGGCGCCCCACCTCTGACCTTGGACTTTTGGCGATATTTAGACGCGCAAGTACTTTCGAAGGGTCAGCATAGAAGCGATTGAAGAGACCAAGAACCCAGTGATAAATAGGTAGCTGGAGGCCTGCCAAACCGCTGGCCAGCCAAAGAATTTGGTGAATGTCAATAGCGGCGCAACTCGGTGATCGATCAGGGTTTTTAGGGCCGCCAGCAATCCAGTTGCAATCATCCAGCCGAAAATTGACGCAATCACGCCTTCGAGAATAAACGGCAACTGGATAGAAAACGACGATGCCCCGACTAATCGCATCACGCCGGTCTCGCGACGCCGGTTAAATGCCGCGATCCGCAGGGTGTTTGATATGAGGAGCGCTGCAGTAAGGACACTGATCAGACCGATGGCAAGGGCGCCGTCTCGAAGCACGCCAATCAAAGAAAAGAACTTCTCAAGAACTGCACGTTGATCCTGGACGCTATCTACCCCGGGGCGTCCGGCGAATGCACTCTGAACCACTGCAAATTGCTTTGGATCTTTCAATTTAACTCGGAAAGATTCGGGCAACTGATCTTGAGTCACGTTCGCCGTGATGGATGATCCCTTAAAACGCTCCTTGAAACGGGAGAAGGCCTGGGCTTGCGATTCGTAGTAAACGGTCTCCACGACCGGAAGCGCCTTGAGATCGGCCTGGATCGAGTCGCGCTGCGCTGCGGTAACTGGTCCACCAGAACATGACGGCGATTCAGAGAGCGTGCCACAGAGAAACACAGACACTTCGATCTTGTTGTACCAGTAATCCTTCATCACACCGACTTGGCTGTTAGCCAGCAGGCCAACTCCTAGCAGCGCTAGAGATATGGCTACCGTAATTACCACTGCCACCGTGAGAGTTAGGTTCCGACGAAGACCAATTCCGACTTCTGAGGCTATAAATCTTGCGCGCATTGAATCTCCTCAGCCGCTGTATCCGTAGACGCCACGAACCTGATCACGTACAACACTCCCAGCATCAAGTTCAATCACACGCTTCCTCATTTGATCAACAATTCCACTGTCGTGAGTGGCCATGATTACCGTAGTTCCCGTTCGGTTAATTCGGTCAAGGAGTTTCATGATTCCAACACTCGTCGTTGGATCAAGATTGCCCGTAGGCTCATCAGCAATCAAAATAATCGGCTGGTTTACGAACGCGCGCGCAATTGCAACTCGCTGCTGTTCGCCGCCGCTTAGTTGGTTGGGTCGTCGTTGGCCGTAGCCCTCAAGTCCCACAAGTTCGATAACTTCGGGAACTGCTCGCCTGATCTCTTTTGTACTTGCGCCCAATACGTGCATAGCGAAAGCGACATTCTCTGTGACAGTTTTGTTGGGTAGCAATCTAAAATCCTGAAAGACCGTACCAATTTGACGACGTAATTCAGGCACTTTCCACTGAGAAAGTGAATTTAGTTCCTTTCCTGCGACGTAGATCGTGCCTGAAGTCGGACGCTCCTCTTTAAGAATGAGGCGTAAGAACGTCGATTTCCCAGAACCCGATTGTCCGACCAGGAAGACAAACTCTCCCTTAGCGATCTCAAGGGTCACGTCATCAAGAGCTGGCCGCTCTTGACGCGGGTAGACCTTACTTACGTTTTCCAGACGAATCACGACTTCATCACCAATCAAATTTTAGGTGGGCGAACCCACTCTAGGTATGCGAGCCACGCCGCCAGCGAATGCCAGCCTCAATAAAAGCATCAATTTCACCGTCTAGGACGGCAGAAGTATTGCCAGTTTCATACTCAGTTCTCAGGTCTTTCACCATTTGGTATGGGTGAAGGACATAGGAACGCATCTGATTGCCCCAAGATCCGCTTGTATCCACCCTCAATGCATCCATTTTTTCACGCTCTTCGCTCCTTCGGAGTTCGAGCAATTTTGCTTGGAGAACGGCCATCGCACTCGCCCGGTTCTGCAACTGGGAGCGTTCGTTCTGGCAGGAGACGACAATTCCAGTTGAAATATGAGTTATCCGAACCGCCGAGTCGGTGGTATTCACTCCTTGACCACCGGGACCACTCGATCGGTAAACGTCAATCCGGAGGTCCTTCTCGTCGATATCAATATGATCGCTCTGCTCTACTACTGGTACGACTTCAACTCCAGCAAACGAAGTCTGCCTGCGTCCCTGATTGTCGAATGGCGAAATACGAACCAGGCGGTGCGTGCCCTGCTCGACGGAGAGTGTCCCGTAAGCATATGGCGTACTTATCTTAAAAGTTGCTGATTTGATTCCCGCTTCTTCGGCGTATGAAATATCAAAGATCTCAGTCTTGTACCCGTGCCGTTCCGCCCAGCGCAGATACATTCGCATCAACATCTCTGCCCAGTCAGCGGCGTCAACGCCACCAGCTTCTGATCTGATCGTTACCAGTGCATCTCGTTCGTCATATTCACCATTAAGCAGCGTACGAACTTCCATCTCTCCGATAGCAGCCGTCAGTGAATCAAGTTCACTATCTGCTTCTGCATACGCAGATTGATCATCCTCGCCCTGTGCCAGCTCCAACAGAATCGGAATTTCATCTACTCTGCGTCGCAATGCTTGAAGTTGACGCAGATCGTTCTGTGCATATGACAACTGGCTGGTGACTTTCTGGGCAGCTTCGCTGTCGTCCCAGAGATTTGGCACGCCAGCGGCTTGTTCAAGGTCGGCAATCTTTGCCTCAAGTTTCGGCAGATCCACAACTTGCTCAATCGAGGTCAAGGTTGCGCTCAGTGCGCTTATCTCATCCTCATACTCACGCTGCGCCACCCCGGAATCTTAGCGGTTAGGAAGGAGAGCTAATCTCGCCTCGAGACAGCAGAAGAGGTCGCTTTCAGCGTTACATACCCTGATCTCTCGTTACCCGAGAGCAAGCCGCCAGGAACTTGGGCGGAAAGCGTAACAATCACTCTCCCATTGTCGACACCCAGGGCAACCAGCTTTAAATTTTGCAAACGAGAGTTGGGAATTCTCGCGCTTGCTACCCATTTCTCGGCAAGTCTTAGCGCCTCATCGCGATCAATGGGAATCACGCCGGAGGAGCCGGTCAAGTAGTACACCGTCTGATCAAGCGCTCTTGCCGCAACCAGCGCTGTTGAATCTGAGATCGTGATCAGCTCACGGTGGGCAAGGAAGAATCTAGAAGAATCTACAATGACATGCAGTAGCAAAGTGCCAATCAACAGCGCCCCGATGATCAGCGGTGAAATAGATCCTCGCTGCTCTGAAATTTTTGATCTCATCTTGCTCCGACCCAGACATCCACAGGCTCAACCTCTTCGACATGAATCGCCCTCGAGAAGGATCGAAAATCCATATTTAGATCCACAGTCGCAGTAACTGATCCGCCTGGCGACAAACATGGATTCCTCGAGCAGGAGATTCCCAATTTAAAATTGTGATAATGAATTCCCGAATCCCCAAGGACTGTGAGTGCGATTCGCTGGGCATTTATCAGCCCGAGTGATCCCGAAGGCGATAATGAATAACCTCTCGCCGCCTCTCTTGCCGCGCTCTGACTCGCCATTAAGGCACTGAAATAATTAGAAGTATCCGCCATGCCGAGCGATAGCGGCACGAACAAGACGATGGCAAAAAGAATAAATTCGATCATGGCGCTGCCGTGCTCGCAGCCGTTTTTTTCCTTTCCGATGAGGTACTTAGCGCTCTGCGATCGCATGTCCGAGTACCCGAATCCCGCGCACCGCAAAAATTGAGAAGAGCGGCATCGGAGCTCTGATTTCAACTGCCACTTCATCCAGTCCCGCACTGGCTTGGCGCCAAATTCGCACCTCTTCGATAGGCGCCCTTCCGATTGCTTGATATTTCCTCGCTTCTACCATTGCGATCCCTGCCGTGGCGTCTCCGCTGATTGCAACTACTCGTGCGGCATCGCTAGCCACGGTGAGTAAGACGTCGCGCGCGTGCGATACCAGCCCAATTTCAAGCATTCCAGCTAGAAGGAGGGCAAGTGGGGCAATCATCAACCCCGCCTCGATTGAACCTCTTTCGTTCATCTACCAGAGACAGAGTCAAGGGCCGCGGACAAGAGTGCGGTCAGTTTGGGCCCAGCCACGGCCCACATGACAGTCACCAAGCCGGCAGTCATTAACAACACCAGAACCCACCCCGGAACATCCCCTCGTTCCTTGCGCTGCCGCAGTGAATCTATCCGTCTGAACAAGGAACTGCTCAGCTGGAGCCAGAGGCGAGTTACATAATCGGCTACAGATTTCATTTGGATTCCTGTCTATTTGTAGGTCATCGACGAAAGCGCGACGATGCTCGGCCAAAGTGCAAATAACACGGTTATGGGCATGACGAGAAAGACGATTGGAATCATCATTGCGATTTCTGCTCTACCGCTCGCCTCTAAGAGCGCACGCCGTTGTTCTTCGCGAGCATCGTTTGCCTGCATTCTCAAGGTTTCGGCAATGGGGGTTCCGCGTTCTAACGTCACGATTACGCCATCAATAAAGCGTCGCAAAGCAGCTACGCCACTTTGACGCGAGATTTCATCTAGTGCGACTGCAAGCGGTACACCCGCGTTCATTAAGCCGATGGCCGAAGAAAACTCAGCGATCAACGGACCCTTTCCACGTGCAACAAGACGATCAAGGGCGGCTACTGGTGATTCGCCGGCAGAGACTGCTAGTGCCAACAATTCTGCTGCTTGCGGAAATCTCGCTGCAATTTGGAATTCGTGTCGCTTTACTTGCGCACTCAATTGACGATCCCTGAGAAAGGCACCACATGCAGCGCTAGAAATCAGCACAACAATTGATTGGGTGGCGCCTTGACCAAGGATTACGACGATCATCCCCCCGATCGCTAATGCGGTTGATGCCCAACGAATTTGTTGCCGCCGGAACTGATCTGGCGATATTTGCGCGCCCACTCCAAGGCGTTTTAGCCGCCGAGCAACGCTTATTTCAAGGTGCATCTTGGCTGGAGTCAAAACGCGAACGACGTATGAATAGGAATGATGAACCGCCCACCCCAGGGCCTGATCCTTATTGGACCTCGACCACATTAAGAACAACATGGGTGAGATCAGAAGGGCAAGACCAAGTTCTCTCATTCAGCCAGACCTCCAAGTCGTCCGAGCCGAGACATCCATAGATATGCAAGAACGCTCAAGCCAGCCCCTACAAAGATCACAATGAAGCCTCCGGTGCTTTGAAATGCGACGACAGATTCACGGCGAAGCGACAGCATTGCAAGGAGGAACCAAGGAGCTGCTACTGCAATCCGCGCACCATTTACAACCCAACCCTGGCGAACGCGAATCTCCTCCCGCGTCTGAATATCTACACGGAGAAATTGTGAAAAAGTCCGAAGTAAGCGCCCAATCTCATTCCCGCCAACCTCATGCGCGATGAGAACAGTCTCGACCAACTGATCAGCGATGGGATCATGGCATTCAAGACTAAAACGGGTGAGAGCCGAGGCGAGCGGAGTGCCCGACGAAAGATCATTGCCCAGCGCCACGAAATATGGTCTCAACGGCGCAGGCCCCCTTAGTCCAATCGCCGTCAACGACTCAGCCAGGCCCAATCCTGCTCTGATTGCCGAACTGAGATGATCAATCGCATCCGGCCAAGCCTGGGTCATCGCCGCTTCATTTCGGCGTCGCTTCGCTTTTGCGGCCAGAGTTGGAACACCAGCCAGTAGTGCAGCAAAGGGCGCCCCAAGTACATAGGATCCAAAGATTGCGCCTGCAGTTAATAAGCCAATTCCGAACAGGGCGAGAACTCCCACCAGTTGCCTGGACTGCCAGGCGCTTGACCTTCCTGATTGCTCAGCTGGAGTTACTGAAATTTTCTGCGCGCCAATATCGAACAACAGCGCGAGATTGATACCAATGACCAAAGAAAGGATGAGCAAAAACATTGGAATCGGTTCCAGATACTTATTCACAAGATTCGCCGACTTTGGACGAATACGGTTTGAGCATGCCCTCGGAGTCTCGAACAAAAATATCTGAAACATGTATTGACACGCCGTCGGTCGAGGATTCCAAAGCAACTATTTCGGAGATGAGGCGATTACCTGATTTAGCATTCAGTTGACAGTGCACGACAAGATCAATTGCAGCTGCAACGGTGGGGATAATGAAATCATGTCTTACATTTTCACCCGCCAGCAATGGCAGAATCGATAACTTCTTTACGGCCTCCCTTGCCGAATTGGCGTGGATGCTCGCCATCCCGGGCAGACCCGAGTTGAGGGCAATCAGCAAATCCAAAGCCTCAGCTCCACGCACTTCACCGACGACAATTCTTGATGGCCGCATGCGAAGCGCTTCCTTGATGAGCCTGCGTAACGTGATTTCGCCTTCCCCTTCAAGATTGGACTGGCGAGTTTGCATTGAAACTAGGTCTGCCACTTGTGGTGAAAGCTCGAACACTTCTTCAACCGTAATGACCCTTTCATAGGACGGAACCGCAGAAATAAGACAATTGAGAAGAGTTGTTTTTCCCGCTTGAGTCCCACCACTAACCATTATGTTTTTACCTTCGGCAATACTTCTAAAGAGGAAATCGGCGGCCGCTTCGCTTAGTACCGCCTGTTCAACCAGATCAATCAAGGTCGCAGCGCGGAGAACATGTTTCCTAATATTTACGCACCAATGCTTCGAGGTCACATCTGGAATCGCTACATGTAGCCGACTTCCATCGGAAAGTGTGGCGTCGACGAATGGGTTTGAAAGGTCAAGGCGACGATTACTTCCCGCCAGCATCCTTTCGACGCTATCTCGAACCTCCGGGGCAGTCATCGCCAGATTTGTGAGTTCTGAACGTCCGCCACGAGCTACAAAAATGCGAGTCGGCGAATTGAGCCAAATCTCTTCGATGCTTGGGTCTTGGATTAACGGCTGGAGCACTCCGTACCCAGACACCAGATTAAGAACACTCTTGTACAGGGCCACTCGCTCGGTACCCGAGAGATCACGACGGAAAAGTTCCTCCTCGATAACCTGCGAAACTATTTCACTCTCGATGAGGGTGCTCGGTGAGCGACGCATTAGTTCGCTCCGCACTGAATCCGCAATCTCGCGATCTACTTGGCTCATTTCTCACCTCGAGGCAAGGAGCCCATAATTCGCCAAAGAGCAAGCCCTAACGGACACAGGTGACAATCAAACTCAATGGATGATTTACGCTAAGGCGATGACGATTCGCGAAGCGTTGCCCGAAGACGTGTCGGCTATCCACGAACTAATTCTTGAATTGGCGGACTACGAGCGTGCCGCTCATGAGGTCATCGCCACGCCACGAGACCTATCTGCGGCACTTTTTGCCCAGTCCCCTCAGGTCCACGCGCACGTCGCGATCGATGATGATTCTGGCGCAGTCGTCGGCTTCGCCCTCTGGTTCATTAATTATTCGACTTGGCTGGGGCGTCACGGCATCTATCTGGAAGATTTGTACGTAATGCAGTCGATGCGAGGGCGTGGATACGGGCGCGCCCTGCTTGCCACACTCGCCAATCTCTGTCTTGAAAACGACTACGGTCGATTGGAATGGTCGGTTCTGGACTGGAACGAGCCCGCGATCAATTTTTATCGCCAACTCGGCGCGGTGCCAATGAACGAGTGGACTGTAAATCGGGCTAGTGGGGAGGTGTTGAAAGCGATCGCTGGAATTCAGTGAGGCAAGGCGCCGCTCACGGGAGGCAAGGCGCCGCTCACGGGAGGCAAGGCGCCGCTCACGGGAGGCAAGGCGCCGCTCACGGGAAGTTAGAAGAGCTCGATCGGGATCCGAGACTCGGATTTCGCCGACTCCAACGCTTGGTCAAGGCGGGTAAAAATCTCCTCGAGTTCGGGGTGCGGCGATCCAATCAGAAGAGCCGCAGCGTCGAATCGAATTTCCACCAATAGTCCGGCCACCTCATAGGGCTCATTGACGGAGGCGACCACTCGATCCACCATCGCACTGAGATCTGTCAGAGATCTGACCCCATCATTAAATATCAGCTGAAACTCGTCATTTCCCAACCGCCCAACTAAATCAGAAGGTCGTATGCAAGTTTGCATTCGGTCTGCAGCCATCACGAGAATCGCATCTCCGATCGAGACGCCATGAATCCGATTAACTTGAGCAAATTTTGAGATATCCAAGTGGAGAACACCGAATGGGAGCTGATCCGCTATTCGACGTGACAGCAGCCAATTGGCTCGCTGACGCAGCACTGCCGGTGCGCATACCCCGGTCAGAGGATCCACTAATTCGTTCATTTTTCGTTAGGGAATAGGAAGATAATCGCCGTCACAGCCACAGCAGCAAGGGGTAGGCCAATCAGCCAACGTCCAGCTTGAATCAGGTTGTAAGCGATCGGCACCGAAATCAAGTTGATGATTAGTGATGGGGTTCGGCCGGAAAACCTTCCTATCGATATTCGCCGCGCGGCTAGGAATAGAGTCGCACCTATCAGCAGAAGCATGGTCAATTCAAAGATAGCTGCCACCAGATGCTCAGATTTGGCGGTCATCAACTCGTAGCAGAACCAGATGCTGCCAACGCCGAATGCGGCAGATTCCGCTAGTAGCAGCGCTTCGCCAAGCCGCTTTCCCATTGCCGTTCGCTTAGCCATGACAAGAGGTTAGCCTGAACCCATGAGAGCTCTGCTCATCGTCAATCCGAATGCCACCTCGACGACGCCCAGATACCGATCGATGGTGGCTCGCGCCATCGGTAGTGCAATTGAACTTAGTGTGGTCTCTACCAACCACCGGGGACATGCGCGCCAACTCGCAGCAGACAGCCACAACTATGACTTGGTAATTGGATTCGGCGGCGACGGCACGGTGAATGAAGTCGTGAATGGTCTAATCGACCCAGAGACTGGCAGAAGCAGGGGGCCCCGACTCGGAGTTATCCCAGGCGGAAATGTAAATGTGTTTGCCCGCGCTGCTGGAATTTCCCCCGACCCTACGGAGGCGACCGAACAACTCATCGAAAGTATTGCCAGCGCCCGAACTCGTGCACTCAATCTTGGGTGTTTGAATTGGCACGAAAATGATAAAAATCAGAACCGAGTCTTTAACTTCAGCGCTGGGATCGGCTTGGATGCCACCGTAATCCATGAGGTTGATCGCCTTCGGAGGATTGGAAACCCCCCGTCGAGATCCATGTACTTCGTTGCGGCCGCGAAGACGATTTTGGCCACGTCTCGTAGCCGAAACCCAAAGCCGCTGGCTCTTGTAACGGGTGAACGACAGAGGACCGATCTAGCGGTGGCGCTGGTTACCACAACCGATCCTTGGACCTATATCAAGGATCGACCGATCAGACCGACGCCTGGTGCCTCTTTTGATGGCGGGATCGACATGATGGCGGTCACCTCTGGCAGTGCTGCCGCAGTCTTTCGTGCGGCGCAGGTTCTTGTGAGTGGCAAAACTCCGCGCGGACAGACGATTCTGCATCTACACGATCAGGAGACAATCGTTCTCGAGAGCGTAGAAGTTCTACCGCTGCAAGCAGACGGCGAGGCGATCGGATTCGCCAAGCGACTCCAGATCACCAGTTTGCCAAGAGCCTTGGAAATTCACTACTAGCCAATGCTTTGGATCGCGTGCTCAGTATGTGGGTAGCGACGGGTCGATCTGTCTAGCCCAGGCTAGAACCCCGCCACCAACATGAACCGCACTGGCGAAACCGGCTGCCTTGATCACGGCTAAACACTCAGCCGACCGCGCACCAGACTTGCAATGCAGAACTATCTGCTTGGTCTGCGGAAGCTCGACCAAGGCACTGCCATCAAGAATTTGTTGCTTTGGAATCAGAATTGACCCCGGAATGCGCACAATCTCAAATTCATTGGGCTCGCGGACATCGATGAGAACAAAATCAGAATCCTCATCCATCATCTTCTTGAGAGTTTCAACAGAGATCGTTGATTCTTGTGCAGCCGCCAACGCCTCCTCGGAAATCGTTCCACAGAACGCTTCGTAATCTTCAAGAAGGCCAGTCTGAGTTGCGTTAGAGCCACAAAGTGGACACTCCGGATCTTTTCGAATCCTTATCGTTCTGTAGGTCATTTCTAACGCGTCGTAAACCATAAGACGACCAACGAGTGGGTCGCCAATGCCGGTCAGGAGCTTGATCGCCTCGGTAACTTGGATTGACCCGATACTGCCGCAGAGAACGCCTAACACGCCGCCTTCGGCGCAACTTGGAACCATGCCCGGCGGTGGTGGCTCGGGATAAAGACACCGATAGCAAGGGCCGTGTTCAGACCAGAAAACGCTGGCCTGCCCGTCGAATCGGTAAATCGATCCCCACACGTACGGTTTGTTGAGGAGCACGCAGGCATCATTGACGAGATAGCGGGTAGCAAAATTGTCTGTGCCGTCAACGATCAGGTCATATTGGGAGAAAATCTCCATAACATTGGAGGTATCAAGGCGAGTCTCATGGATGATCACTTCTGTGTAGGGGTTGATCTCCTGAACACTTTCCCTGGCGCTGACCGCCTTGCTCCGTCCGATATCGGATTGCCCATGGATGATTTGGCGCTGCAGATTGGACTCATCGACCGTGTCGAACTCGACGATTCCCAGGGTGCCAACGCCAGCGGCCGCCAGATACATAAGAGCGGGCGAACCTAGGCCGCCAGCACCCACGCAGAGCACCTTTGCGGCCTTGAGCCGCTTCTGCCCGCTCATGCCGACCTCCGGGATGATTAGGTGCCTGCTGTACCGCCTAACCTCATCGACGGATAAGTTCGTCGCGGGTTCCACCAAGGGTGCGTAACTCATTTTGCGCCTCTCAAATGCCCATATTTCTCTTTTCCGACCATACTGAGGCCAACCCGCAGAAGCCACCGGGTATTCCGACCCGCGGATTGGGATCTAACATCTGACAGGTGACCCAACAGATGACTGGACGAGTCAGCCGCCTCCCACGGGACCAACGCCGGGCCGAGTTGCTCAGCGCGGCCCTTGAGATCTTCACTACTTCTGGTTATCACGCTGCCGCCATGGATGAAATTGCGGAGCGCGCCGGCGTGAGCAAACCGGTCCTGTACCAGCACTTCCCGGGCAAACTTGAGCTTTACTTGGCTGTACTCGACTTACACATCGACTCTCTCGTGTTCGAGTTGGAACGAGCTATCGCATCAACTCATGACAATGCCCAACGTGTACGCGCCACCGTGGAAACCTATTTTGCTTTTATTGATGGAGAGAGTGAAGCTTTCCGCCTACTGTTCGAAAGTGATCTGACCAATGAGCCAGCCGTCACTCAACGACTCACTCGGATGACTTATGAATGTGCCACCGCAGTGAGCGCAGTTATCGCCGCAGACACCGGACTGCCGGAGGAAGCAGCCATGCTTCTGGGCGTTGGCCTAATCGGCACGTCACAGGTGATTGCCCGCTACTGGCTCCAACGCGATGGCCGACTCTCCCGCGAGCGCGCTTGCGAATTAGTTGCCAACTTGCAATGGCGGGGAATTTCCGGCTTCCCGCTCTCAGAACATCAACCGCTAGGCTAACGAGCGCAGCAGCGAGTACCAAGGAGAAAACAAGTGGAAGTAAAAATCGGCGTCATTTATTCAGCCAAAGAAATCGTTCTTGAAAGTTCGCGCAAAGCCAGCGAAGTTGAGAAAGATGTTGCTGAAGCCCTTAAAAGCGGCGGCTTACTTTCGCTCACCGACGAGAAGGGCCGAGTTGTTCTCATTCCAATCGAGAAATTGGCATACCTTGAAATCGGTGAACCATCCGAGCGACGAGTAGGTTTCGGCTCGATCTAAACGGCAAGACCCAGTCGCTGCATCCGATGCGTGTGCTTTTCGGTCAGCCGAATGAATGCGCGCCCTAAATCAAGGCCGGGCACTTCGTTCGATTCCTCACCGACTGCGCTGCTATTGGCAGTGCCGTTGATCAGTTGGAAAAGGCCCTCATGCTCTGCCGCCAAATACTGGGCCTGCGCGATGGCTTCACCGACGAGCCGGCGCGCCCAGAGTGCAAGCCTGCCTCGTAAACGTGAGTCAAGGGCAAAGCCGGACATCAAGGTTGAAACCGCAAATTCAATATGACTGGTGGAATCGGCCGTCTTCAAGATAACTGCTCGGGAATCTTCGGGCAGGAGTGTTGCGATTTCGAGATTGAAATCAGTCGCTATTGAATCGCCGACGTAGGCCTTTACGAGCCCTTCAAACCAGTCAGCCGGCTTGGTCCGTTCGTGATAACCGTCGAAGGCCGCCGCAAATGGGGCCATGGCCTCCTCCGGTTCAACGCCAAACGAGCTGATATGGGCGCTAATGAGCGAATAGTGGCGAAACTCGATATCGGCTAATTCGGCCATTCTGATTGATTCAGCCATGCTCGGAGCCAGTTCGGCGTCGGCTGCAATCCGGAAGAAGCCAGCCAGTTCGCCATAGGCGACCACGCCGAGAAGTTCGATTAGGGCTTGGGACGGTGATTCCACCTGGCAATTGAAGCACCAGTCGAGGGCATACCATTACAGGCACTATGACTGCCCCTACCTTTGCCGCCCTAAAAGTCCGCCGTGAGACCGTTGAGGCGCTTGAACAAGTGGGCATTGTGGCGCCTTTCCCAATCCAAGAGATGACTCTCCCCCTGGCGCTGGCTGGCAATGACCTAATCGGGCAGGCCAAAACTGGAACCGGAAAGACGCTTGGCTTCGGGATTCCCATGGTCGATCGAGTGGTCAGTTCCATGGATGAGGGCTGGTCAGACTTGCCGGAGCAGGGAAAACCCCAAGCTCTGGCAGTGGTGCCCACCCGCGAACTCTGCATTCAGGTATCTGAAGACTTAACCGTGGCCGGTAAGAACCGAAATGTCCGAGTTCTCTCGGTTTATGGCGGAAGAGCTTTTGAGCCGCAGATCGACTCGCTGAAGCGCGGCGTCGAGATCGTGGTCGGAACACCTGGCCGCCTCCTTGACTTAGCCAGACAGGGCCACTTAAACCTTGGCTACGTCCGAATCCTGGTGCTTGACGAAGCAGACAAAATGCTGGACCTGGGATTTCTACCCGATGTGGAGCGCCTGCTAAGCCAGATCCCGGCTGGGCGACAGATGATGCTCTTTTCAGCAACCATGCCGGGGGAAATTATTACCCTGGCCAGAAGATTTATGGATCAACCAACCCACATCAGGGCGCAGGATCCTGATGACTCCGGTCAGACTGTCGCGGCTGTAGAACAGCACGTTTTTCGCGCGCACGCGATGGACAAGATCGAAATGCTAGCCCGAATTCTCCAATGTGAAGACCGCGGACCTTCAATAGTTTTCTGCCGAACTAAACGAACCGCACAGAAAGTCTCCGACGATCTGGTCGAGCGCGGTTTCGCCGCTGGTGCAGTTCACGGCGATCTCGGTCAGGGTGCACGCGAACAGGCCATCCGAGCATTTAGGAACGGAAAGATCGACACTCTCGTCGCGACAGAGGTTGCGGCACGAGGACTAGATATTGAGGGCATAACGCACGTAATCAATTTCCAATGCCCCGAAGACGAGAATGCCTATCTGCACAGAATCGGACGAACAGGTCGCGCGGGCGCTACCGGCATTGCGATTACCTTCGTTGACTGGGACGAAGTTCCTCGCTGGAACGCCATCAGCAAAGCCCTTGAGTTGCCGTTGGCTGACCCACCAGAGACTTATTCATCTTCCGACCATCTGTTTTCGCAACTTCGAATTCCAAAGGGAACCACCGGAGTTTTACCAAAGCGTTCACGCACTCACGATGGCCTAAAAGCTGAGCGTGTCGAAGATCTTGGCGAAACGGGGAAGAAACACGCTAAGGATTCAGGTTCGAGATCGAAACCACCAACTAAATCAAAATCCACAAAAAATAAGAGTGTTGAAATGGTTAGCCCAAAGAAGCCAGCACCCAAAGACGAGGGAAAGAAACCCGTTAGAAGCCGTCAACGCACCCGCAAGGGCGTTTAGAGCGCTTAGGGTTGTTCTATCGCAATCCAGGATGCCGCTCGCGTAGCCGTGGAATTTCCTTCCGGGCAGTGCTTTAGAAAATCACAGTAACTGCAGAGCCTTGACGGATTCGGCGGAAAGACATCATCGATGTCCTCGAGCGCAATTGCTTTGGCCTTGAATTCACGCTGAGCTACCAGCGCCTCTTGGCCGATTGAGTCCGCCCTTTGCAAATGTCTGGATAAAGATTCATTGGTGTGACGATGTTTCAGAATTTCGCCGCTGGGAAGATGGTGCAACTCCACTTGAAAACAAGGCATTCGCAAAGTCCGCATGGATGCAGCAGCGTAAATTGCCAGGGCGAGCGAGCTTGCCGCGTCGTCATCAGTCAGGTGGGAGCGCCCCGTTTTATAGTCAACGACGACTAACTCGCCGTTTCTTTCATCGATCCGATCGACCCGCCCCTGTATCGATAGGCGGTCGGTGGTCATGGAAACAGTTCGCTCAACACCACGCGGATCCGATGTTGGATCCAGATCGGTTACGTAAGCCTGCAACCAGGAGATAGCGCGCCCAAGTGCCTCAAACGACTGCTGGGAATCGCGGAAACCTTCGTCGCGCCAATGCGCCCTGATTAGCGAAGCGATCGAGTCGGTTGTTCTTCCCTCAGGTGGCAAAGAGTAAAAGTCTCGCAATGCGTTGTGAATTGCTGCACCCATCGAGTTATGAGCCCACGGCGGCCCCTTAAGCGGCTGCGGCGAATCAAGATACGTCATCCGATATTTGCGTGGGCAACTTCGCCAATTGTCTAGGCGCGACGGCGAACAGGTAAAAAGGGGCTCGGGCATTCCCGGAAGAGTTGGCACTAGCCCACCTTGATGAACTTGCTAGAACGCAAGATTGGCCAGCGCATCAGGTGCACGACAACCACGGCGAGCGCCAACATGAGGCCCTCGTTAACATCTTGCCCTAGTCGCACGCCGTATTTCCAAAGGCTCACCCAAAGATCACTCCCGTTCCACTCGTTCGGCTAGCCAACTCATCCCAGACCAGCGGCGAGGTCACATTCTCGGCTAATTGATTTAACTTACCTGTCCCATGGAAATCGCTAGAGCCGGTTACCAACAGACCGAGCTCAGCAGCCAAATTGCGTAACTGCTTGCGAACCTCTTCAGGGTGATCTCGGTGATCGACTTCGAGAGCGTCCAGCCCGGCCCTTGCCATTGCTGCGATCGCCGCTTCATCGACACAGTCGCCGCGGGTAGCCGCGCCTGGGTGAGCCAGTATTGCCACCCCACCGGCAGACTTCACGAGTTCGATGGCTCGGATCGGATTAGGGGCAATATGGCTAACGTAGTAAGGCGAGTCATCGTTGAGAAATTGATCGAATGCTTCGCTTCGATCTGACACGATCTTCAGTTCAACGAGAGCGTCGGCTAGATGGGGCCGACCAAGCGTGGCACCAGGTTTAACGTGTCGTTCAACGTCGGCAAAGGTGACCACGACGCCCCCGAGTCTTAGTTTCTCGAGCATCGCATGCATTCTTGGAATCCGATCATCACGCGTGATAGCCAGCGTTTCCACGAGTTCGGCATGCTCGCGGTCGAATAGAAGACCGAGTAGGTGGACGCTGATGTGATCATCGGTTCGACACGAGATTTCCGCACCCGGGATCAGGCCAACTGGCGTTGGTAACGTGGACAACGCGGCGGCCGCTTCGTCCCACCCCGCCGTGGTGTCATGGTCAGTAAGGCCAATCAAATCCAACCCAGCCTCCGATGCGGCTGTCATGAGTTCGAACGGGGTTAAGGTGCCGTCACTCACGTTGGAATGCGTGTGCATATCAATCTGCAAAATCGAACCCTCTCTCTATCTCTACTACGGTGAAGATATCGGGTAAAGGTGAAAGGATGCCCAAGTGACCAGTTACCGCATGTTACCCAGAGCCAGAATTGGACTTTTTATGGCGGGGCCGGTTCTCGCTTTCGTGGGAATCTTCATGGTTGGCACGCCTGGAATCCCGATTGGTCTGGCCGTTGGCGTGGCACTGTATCTCTGGTCGAATGGCTGGGGTTGCACTATTGAAGAGGACGCAATCGTCATCGATTCGGTCCGCAAGAAGCGAATTCCTTGGGCCAACGTCCAGGCTATTAGCTACAGCATCTCAAGGTTTAGCACTGCTGCCACCATCGTCGATAACAGCGGGAAGACCTGGATCCTGCGAGCTCCAACGCATTCCAGTTTTGCTCCTGATCCGCTGCTTCGCGCGAAGATGACCGACATTGAGAACTTTTGGAAAATCCAACGCGGCAGCCAGTGGCAAGAATCAAGCGAACTCACGTCTGGATTGCCAATCTGGCAACGCACTTCTTAGCCCGTACGAAATTGCGGCGTGACTTATCGCTCGCAAGAACTATTTTTTGACCGGCGAGATTCCAAGAGCTAACCCGGAGAGCCCTCGAGTTCGAGCAGCAAGGATCGAGGCGATCTGGCTTATTGCCCGCGCAGCTGGACTGTCTGGATCGGCGACGACTATTGGTGAGCCTCCGTCGCCACCTTCGCGAAGAGCGACCTCAAATGGGATAGCGCCAAACAGCGGTACGTCAGAACCAACCAATTTGGACAGCGCTGCCGCAGCCGCGTCGCCGCCCCCTTGCCCAAAGAGATCGACTGGCTCGCCGCAATGTGGGCACGGGAAAGCCGACATGTTCTCCACCACGCCGACAATGCGTTGACGCAGTTGGTGAGCAATCCGGCCCGCCCGTTCGGCGACCTCAGCCGCTGCCAGTTGCGGAGTCGTTACCACGATGATCTCCGAGTTGGGGATCAACGAGCCAAGGGACATCGCCAGGTCCCCGGTGCCAGGCGGAAGATCAATCAGAAGGTCATCAAGATCGCCCCAGAATGCGTCAACCAGCAATTGTTCAAGGACACGATGTAGCAGTGGACCTCGATACGCGACCGGATCTTCGCGTTGGGGCTTAAACATCTCCATCGAAACAACTTTTACGCCATGGGATTCAAGCGGAATGAACATTTGATCGATGGCAGTAGGGCGTTGACCGACCAGCCCCATCAAGCGGGGAATCGAGTGGCCGTAAACATCGGCATCCAGAATGCCCACTTTCCGACCAAGTTTGGCCAGGGCGATAGCCAGGTTTACGGCCACCGAAGATTTTCCAACACCGCCCTTTCCAGAGGCGATGCCATAGACGCGAGTTAGCGAACCGGGCTGAGCAAATTGGATCACGCGCTCGCTACCGCCACGCATCGTTGTGCGTACGTTGTTCCGCTGCTCTTCATTCATCACCCCAAAATCGATGGTGACATTCGTGACGGTTGCAACTTTGCCGACGGCCCGATTGATATCCGAACTCAATCGGTCGCGCATCGGGCAACCACTAATGGTTAGGAGAATCCGCAAATCCACACGTCCATCTGCAAAGGCGATTGTTTCCACCATTCCCAGATCTGTTATCGGTCTGTGCAACTCCGGATCAATGACGGTTGCTAAGGATTGGCGAATTAGGGTCTCAATATCAGGTTGCATCAGGATCAATCTTTGGGGTTGGTGGTTCGATCAGGGAATTCAACTGGTTTTTGACGATGCTTTTAGGATTCAGATCGGTGATTTTCTTAACTTCGCGTAGATCATCAAATACTTTCAGTTCATCGCCAACCTGGCTACGCAGGTCCGAACTCGCATTGGCATACATAATACGAAGCTTGCGAACAAAGTGAGCAGCGTCGACGGCGAGCTTGGGCAGGCGGTCTGGACCAAAAAGAATCAGACCCAAGACCGCAAGCCCAAGAAGTTCGCCGCTACCGAAGTCGAAGAACACAGCAGCAACTCTAGTGCGTTGTTACACCAATCCCCCGACCAACTACTTGGTTGACGCCGCCAACGTAAGACTTACCTTGACTTCTGGATTTTGGCCACGAACATAGGTCAGATCCACTCGATCACCTGGGGCATGAGCCCGGATGGCGACGATCAGCTCATCTGCATTTGCAACCTTTTTACCGTCAATCCCGGTGATCACATCACCCGGCTTGAGGCCCGCCTTAGCGGCCGGCGATCCTGCCATTACTGAGCCAGCAGTAGATGCGATCTGAGCCCCAGCTCCCGCGTATGAGGAGGTCAAGGAGACCCCGATAATCGGATGCGTTGAGACGCCGGTGCGGATCAATTCTTCGGCCGTTCGCTTGGCCTGATTGATCGGAATAGCAAAACCGAGACCGATAGATCCTGACTGTCCGCCATAAGCAGAGCCAAGTGAGGCGATTGCCGAATTCACACCAATAACTGCACCCGTCGCATCAACCAATGGCCCGCCGGAATTACCTGGGTTTATTGCGGCATCCGTCTGTAATGCGTTGATAAATGAGGTATTCGGGGCATTGGATCCGCTAGTGGTCACTGCACGGTCCTTTGCGCTGATGATGCCAGTGGTCACGGTGCCACTCAGGCCAAGCGGCGAACCGATGGCAATAACGGCATCTCCAACCTGAATCTTGTCGCTGTTGCCAAGAGCCAACGCAGTGAGTCCAGTAACGTTAACTTTTACAACTGCTAGATCGTAATAGGGGTCGCGACCAACAATCTTTCCATCGAAAGTGCGCCCATCGCTTAGTTGAACTTTGAGGGCGCCAGGTATCTGAGCCCCAGACGAATCAATCGCCTCAGCCACTACGTGATTATTTGTTAGCAGGTATCCATCGGATCGAAGCACAAAACCGGAGCCGGTGCCGCCGCCGTTTGGAGTCGAGGTTGTAATAGATACCACCGAAGGAATCACTCGAGCCGCAATCGCAGCTACCGAACTAGGGCTTCTTTCGATTACTGAGGAGACAGTTTTGAGCGTTGCGTGCGTATCAAATAATGAGGTGCCATTCTGCGCAGCGGTAAATCCGACCGCTCCGCCGGCTCCGCCAGCTAGGAGTGTTAGGGCAAGGACACTTGGGATTCCAAATCGCCGCGGGGACTTAATTGGAGCTGCTTCGAAGGTAAATGGAGCACCCATCGAAGAAAACGGGCTAGCGGGTGGCGGCGGAGAGGCTTGCGCGCCCGGCGTTGACCACCATGGGGTGATCGGCGTAGCCGACACCCCTGGCGTTACTGCTGGATCCGGAGTTACTGCTGTATCTGGAGTCACTGCTGGATCCGGATTCACTGGCGGCACCTGCGGAAAATCTTCGTTGCTCATATCCTGCTCCTGCTATCTATTTTTGGTTCCTTGACAACACCTACTCCTCAAGTATGGCCCCTTGATCTAGAGCCAGCCCTGATGGGGCTGAGGAATTCCTGAGACTCAGGAGTGACGGATGGCAAGAATCAAGCCCTCACCCATTGGCACAAGAAGAGGTCTCCAGTTGTCTATGTCTGCGCGAATTGATTTACCCAACTCGCGCATGGCGATCGTCGATTCGTCTCGCTGCGCTGGATCGGGAACCCGCCCGGACCAGAGAGCTCGGTCGATAACCATGACTCCGCCTGCCCGTAGGAGTCTGTGTGCATGTTCCACCGCAATCGCCAAGTCGCGTGGCTCGCTTCGCAAGATCACCAAGTCATAGGCACCATCGGTTAACCGTGATAGCACGTCCAGCGGCTCTCCAGTTATCAACCGCACGCGATGTTGACTTATCTGAGCTTCGGTCAATGCTTCCCGTGCCAGGCGCGCGTACTCCGACTCGGCATCGATGGATGTCAATGATGAGTCGATTGGCATTCCGCGAAGAAGCCAGAGTGCGCTCACTCCGCAACCCGTTCCGCTTTCTGCAACGTTTCTGGCATCAACTAAGGCGGCGAGAAAAGCCAGCGTCGCACCGACTGCAGCGGAAGGCTCATAGGAGCCAACTTCACTCGCCCTGGCCCGCGCTGCCGTGACGGCTGCTTCTTCTGAGATAAACGTGTCGACGTAAGCGTCGATATCGCCTCTGTGCGCTGGCGGGTTCACAGTGAAGCCAGCCATTCAATTAAGAGCCTTACGCCGTACCCAGTTCCACCCTTTGGATTTTCGCCGGAGTCTGAATCGCTGCGAGCTGGGCCGGCAATATCAAAGTGTGCCCAGTGCCGGTCGCCTACAAATTTCTCAAGGAACAACGCTGCGGTAATTGATCCGGCCTTGATGATGCCTTCAGTGTCCGCATTCTTGAAATCAGCGATCTGACTTTCCAGAACAAAGTCATAATCATCGGCCAGTGGCATCTGCCAGGCACGTTCACCACTTAGGTTACTGGCGCGCATTAACGAGGTTGCCAACTTTTCATCGCGGGTGTAGAAAGCCGAATACTGTCGACCGAGGCCAAGGGAGGCAGCCCCCGTGAGAGTAGCAACGTCTACTAAAAAATCTGGCTTAAGTTTTATATCGGCATAGGCAAGCAAATCAGCAAGTATCAGCCGGCCCTCGCCATCGGTGTTGATCACTTCCACGGTGGTGCCACCATAATGCTTGATTACATCTGAAGGCCGCTGCGCGGTTGCAGAGAGCGCGTTTTCCGCACAACCCAGCAAGGCAGTTATCCGAACACGAGGCTTAATTCTTGACATGGCAACACAGGCCGCAAGAACCGTCGCAGCACCCGCCATGTCAGTCTTCATCGGAATCATCGTGTCGTACGGTCGCTTAAGCGAAACCCCACCAGTATCGAAGACAATGCCTTTGCCCACCAGCACGACATGCGGCCAGTTCTTTGACCCAGTGGGCGCATACTTAACTTCGACTAACCGCGGTGCACGTTTAGGCGAAGACATCCCGACCGCGAGCAAGCCGCCGAAACCTTCCTGAGCCAACTCGCGTTCCTCGCGCACTCGCACAGTTAATGCACCATCGTCGCTGGCTTCGACCATGGAATGGGCCATCGCCGCCAGCCACGCAGGGCTCTTAGTGTCGCTCGGCGTTTGAATGAGATCACGGGCAGCAAAAACTGAATCAATAAGGATTTGCGCCCGGGCGATTTCAGCGTCTGTATCTGGCCGGTTCACGACGAGATCGATGGTCTCCAGCGCTGTTACCCGATCGGTCTTGACCCGTCGCGACCAGGCATAAGTGGCGAGTGACAGCGACACGTTATGAGCGATCAACCCTTGCTTGGAGGCGGCAAAAGAGACTGCATTCGTGATTGAGTTTTCTCTGCCTTTGACACGACGCCCAAGTGCAGCACCAGCCTTGCGATAATCCTCGACGCTGCCAGATCCAATGCCGACAACTAAGATTCGCTCAATTTTCGAATTCGGTGCCGAAACCGGAAATTCTACAATTTCACCTACTTTGCCGGTGGCGTTCTCGAAGGCAAACTCATCCGAAAGTTTTAGGTCGAATAATTTCTCAAGGCTCGACCGTAATTTCGTTGGCACTTTGAGGTTCAAATCAAGTGGAATGGAAAACAGCGCAAAGTTAGCGCTGGCCACCGAACCTGTGGCCAATTGAGGTGCCACCTGGTGACTACGACTTCTTGACGAGGGGCACCGCGGCCATCAACGCTTCCCCAAGCGCTTCCGCCTCTTGGGCGTTCAACTCCACAACTAGCCGGCCGCCGCCCTCTAGGGGCACCCGCATTACGAGCCCGCGCCCTTCTTTGGTGCATTCAAGTGGGCCATCACCCGTACGTGGCTTCATCGCCGCCATTAGATCCCCTGCCTCCACTTTGATTGTCCCAAGTATCCCAGGTGAAGGCCATTAGTGGCCAATCCCGTTTTCTCAGTCCATTCCCAGAGCACCCAGTAACCGGCATTTGGCCGTATCCAAGACGGCCAGGACGGCTCTTGGAGGAACCGATAGCAGGACGGCAATTTCGGCGACCGAGCAACTTCGTACGTAGTGGAGGGTCAGAATCGCCCGCTCTTCGTCGGGAAGGGTCGCGAGCAGGGTCGCAAGGCTTCCTGAGAGTTCACGCGAGGTTATCTCCATTTGGGTCTAAGGGTACCGAGACGTCCCGCTCCAGGAGCGTAGCCAGAGGCGAGATGTCTGAGAACTGCCTTAGAACCGATCGCCCCGATCTAACCGATCACCTGCGGGGCAGCCCAAGGTGTGATCATTGACGAGCCCGCAGGCCTGCATCAAGGCATATGCGCTGGTCGGCCCGGTGAAAGAGAAACCTGCCGCCTTCAGGGCCTTGGCAAGGGCGATTGATTCGACCGACTGGGTTGGGATTTCTTTCGCCGATGCCGGTCGCAACCCGGGAGTTGGTTGATGAGACCAGACCAACTGGGTTAGTCCGCCAGCACCTAAATTAATGGTCGCCCTAGCGTTTCCAATCGCCGCCCTGATCTTGCCCTGGTGTCGAATGATTCGACTATCGCCACTGAGCGAGAGGATCTGCCCCTCTTGGTAGTTCGCGACGATCTCTGGGTCGAAATCGGCAAAGAGGAGGCGGAAATCTGGACGTCGCGAAAGTATGGTCCACCAGGAGAGCCCAGCTTGGAAGCCCTCCAGGCAGACTCTTTCAAATAGACCACGGTCATCCATTACCGGTTGACCCCACTCGTGATCGTGGTAGTCGACATACGCTTCGGCAACGCCAACCGCCCAACTACAACGGTTTCCAACGTGTTCGGCGCTATTTTGCGCCACAGGCGTCCAGTGCCTCGTCGACGGTGGTCGTCCATTTCACGATCTCGAGATGTTCAGCTCGAGCGAACCCGCGATCTTTAAGCAGGGCGATCTGATCACGTAGTGGAGCAAAAAGCCCATCCGGATCTAGCACAACGATGGATAGATCGTGAAAACCCAGATGCCTACCGACCCAGATTTCAAATAACTCCTCAAGCGTGCCCAAACCGCCTGGCAAGGCGAGAAAGGCATCCGCGTGCGATTCCATGAGGGCCTTACGCGTTCGCATATCGTCTACGACAATCAGTTCATCGGCCATAGTGTCGGCGACTTCGAGTTCGACTAGCGCCCGGGGAATTACGCCGATCGTGTGTCCGCCTCCCTTTCGCACGCTTCTGGCGACTGCACCCATCATCGACAAGTTGCCGCCACCGGAGACCAAACTCCATTCACGAGCTGCGATCTCACGCCCAACTTCTGCGGCTAAGTCGAGGTATTTCTGGCCGATTAGCAGCGACGATGAGCAGTAGACACAGATCCTCATGGCGAGAGCCATTCCTTGAGTTGCGTTGCACCACGTTGAATCAATTCGATGTCTACCGATTCGTCAACGGTGTGGGCCAGGCTCGGATTTCCCGGCCCAAAATTAACGGCCGGAATATTAAGGGCGGTGAACCTTGCGACGTCAGTCCAGCCAAACTTTGGGGCTGGCACCCCGCCGATTTTCGCTATGAACTCTTGCGCAGCCGGACGGGTTAGCCCAGGGAGTGCACCCGGCGCACTATCGATAATCCGCACTGGATATCCTTCGAAAAATATGCGTAGGAACCGCTCGGCATCGGCCTCGCTGCGATCCGGGGCAAAGCGAAAATTTATAGTAACTACACATTCGTCGGGGATAACATTGCCCGCAACTCCGCCGCTGATGGCGACGGCCTGCAATCCCTCTCGATATTCAAGCCCGTCGATCAATACGCGCCGGGGCTCGTGGTTATTGAGAAGATCCAGGATTTCCCCAGCGCCATGAATCGCATTCTCGCCGAGCCAGGAGCGCGCTGAGTGCGCCCTGACGCCTCGGGTGCGAACCTCAATTCTCATGGTTCCCTGGCAGCCCCCCTCAACCACGCCGTCCGTTGGCTCCAACAGGACGGCAAAGTCACCGGCTAAGAGTTCTGGCCGCTCCCTCGCGATGTGCGTCAACCCATTTCGTTCGGCTTCGATCTCCTCGCACTCGTAAAAGATGAAAGTAATTTCGCGATTTGGGTTAGTTATGGAAGCCGCCAAGTGGAGTTGGAGGGCCACACCACTTTTCATATCGCTTGAGCCAACCCCGAATAATCGATCTCCTTCAAAGTGACTCGGCAGATTCTGGGCAACCGGAACGGTATCGATATGTCCGGCCAGGATGACGCGCTCGGAGCACGATCCGGTTGTACGGGCAACCAGTGAGTTGCCGATTCGGTCGATAGCCAGGTGGCTTGCCTGGGCGCGAAGGGCCTCCTCAATCAGATCTGCCAACTGCCCCTCGTTGCCAGAGACGCTCTCAATATCGATAAGGGCGGCACACAGGGCTACCGGATCTGCGAATAAGTCGATCACGCCGGTACGGTATCGGGATATGAGCCCAGATACGCGATCAGAAGGGGTGGCTCACGGTCATGCCCTAGTCACCTATGCCAACGAACAGGTACTTGACGCCTGGTTTCCCGCTCCGACACTGGGTGAGGCTCCGAACTCAAGTGCCGCAACCGAGCTGACCGCTTTGGCCGGCGCTGATTCGGTGCGTCAAGTACGAACCGCTGTGGTTAGTCGGGAAATATCGCTGGCCACCCCGCCGACGGACGCCATCGATGTGTACCTTCGCCTCCACCTACTTTCGCACCGGCTGATCCGACCGCATGAAGCCAATCTCGATGGATTATTTGGGCACTTAGCCAATGTCGTATGGACCAGCGCGGGACCATGTGCAGTTGAAAATTTTGAAAGCACCCGGATGCGACTACGCGCACGCGGACCGCTGCAGGTTTTTGGAATCGATAAATTCCCGCGAATGACCGATTACGTCGTTCCAACCGGGGTTCGAATCGCTGATGCAGATCGAGTCCGGCTCGGGGCTTACTTGGCGTCAGGCACGACTGTCATGCACGAAGGATTCGTAAATTTCAACGCGGGAACCTTGGGCTCATCAATGGTGGAAGGACGCATATCATCGGGCGTAGTAGTAGACGACGGATCCGATGTGGGTGGTGGCGCTTCCATCATGGGGACGCTGAGCGGTGGTGGCCAGCAGATCATTTCGATTGGAAAGCGATGCCTACTTGGCGCAAACTCTGGCATCGGAATTTCGCTTGGCGATGACTGCGTAGTTGAAGCCGGAACTTATATAACGGCAGGCTCCAAAGTACGCACTCCAAGCGGTGAGGTAGTAAAAGCGCGAGAGCTTTCTGGGTTACCAAATCTACTGTTCCGACGAAATTCGCTTAACGGATCACTTGAAATAGTCCAACGCACT
>Ga0307375_10001319_pt1 | contig 27493 bp, 33 predicted proteins | sample TR1MG_FD_202531 | JGI IMG/M metagenome (GOLD analysis project Ga0307375, IMG submission 202531) | Soil microbial communities from Risofladan, Vaasa, Finland - TR-1 | ecosystem: Environmental > Terrestrial > Soil > Coastal area > Acid sulfate soil | place: Finland: Risofladan, Vaasa | collected...
TGCCATGTTCTTCGTGAACTTTCTCGCCTCCATCTGGTACCTGGCAAAGCGCACGGCGGGTTCGGATGCGCTGGCGTTGGCATCGGCTGAAGTGGGAGTGGTTTTCTGCACGATTGTGCTGCTGACGGGGCCGATCTGGGCACGGCCGGTGTGGGGCATCTGGTGGACGTGGGACGCCCGGCTGACGAGCACGCTGGTGCTATGGCTGATCTACGTCGCTTATCTCATGCTGCGGCGCTTCGCGAGCGGAGGACAGACTCCGGTGCTGGCGGCGGCACTGGCGATCTTTGGATTCGTCGACGTTCCAATCGTGTACCTCTCCATCCGGTTTTTCCGCACGCAACATCCACAACCGGTGATTGGCGGCGGTCCCGGCTCAGGCCTTGATCCGCGAATGTGGACGGCGGTGCTGTGGAACCTGGCGGCATTTGCAGCTTATGGAAGTCTGCTCGTCTGGACTCGCTATCACATGGCGATCGTGGAGCGGCAGGTCGAAGAGGCCCACGCGCAAAGAGCGCTGGAGAGCGAGGAAGGGGCAGAGCAATGACACACGACGATAAGTTTCTCTTTGCCGCGTATGTGGTCACGTGGGCGGTTCATATCGTGTACCTCCTCTACCTCACCGGCCGGTCACGGCGTCTGCGGAACGAGATCCGTGACCTCGAGCGCAAGTCGTAGCCGTGAAAGACAATGCTCGTACGATCCTGAGCGCGTTTGGAGTGGCCTGCCTGCTGTTTGCGATGGCCGCGATCCTGATGAGCCTGCCGTTTGCAGCGCGTCAATACGCGGTGCTGAAGCACTGGCCGGAGACAAAGGCACAGGTTCTGTCTAGCAACGTAGTGCAACGCGGCGGCGACAACTATTCAGTCCAGCTGGAATTGATGCTGCAAGTGGCGGGACATCCGCAGGTTGTGACGACTGAGATGCCTCAGCCCGGTAGTGATGCTGAGAAGGCACAGAAGGCGGCGGACCGATTCCGCCAGGGTTCATGGATCATCATTCGGTATAACCCCGCTGACATTTCCGAGATTCGGCTCGATCCGGACCATCCGGCGCGCTTCTTCCGGCTTCCCATCCTGCTGGGATCGATGGCGCTGCTATTCGGGGTGATTGCGATTGTGTTTTTCTGGTCTGCGCGCCGAGCTTCCACGAATTGAAAAGGCTGCGCCGAGACGCAGCCATTCTCTCTCCACAAACTGAAAGTCAGTCGGCCACCGCGGTTGGATCGCCCGTGTGATATTCGTTAATTTCGGATCGGATGTAAGCCTGAATCGCCTGGCGTGCAGTGTCGTTGAACGTGAAGAGGCGGAGGGCACCGCCGCCGTCGATTGATTTCGGGTCAAAGGTAATGTCGTCCCGAAGTTTCTTCATCCCTGCGACGCCATCCACGTCCTTGCCGTGCAAGGCATAGACGCTATCAAAGTTTCCCTTGCCCCACTCCTTCGCCTCGCGATCCAGGTACTTGCGAATCGCATTGACAGTGGCGGAGTCATTTGCGTCCTTGGCGACGATTTCGATGGCGCCTCCACTTTTCAGCAGCCAGAAGTGCATGGTGGTTTTGGACAGATCAAAACCAAGAATTTTCTGGAGTCTCTCGTTGGAAGCCTGGTCCTGGAAAGTGGCGGAACTTTGTCCAAATGCGTTTAAACCCAGAAGCAGCGCAACCAGCAGTGTTCCGAACAGCGCGATTCGTTTCATGGCGCACATCCTCGATGCATAAGAGTTTTCAGAGCCATACATTTGTGGTCGATGACCATATGCTGCAGTGTTGGATACGTTATCTCCGTCATTTGCGAAACGCAAGCCCAAGCTGCATGGAATGTGCGCGGGAGACCTTTCTTCCGCGGGCGATCCGGAAAACGAGCAGCTCGCCGAGGAAGAAGTTCACCAGCGAACAGGCGACAATACTGACAAAGTTGGAGACCAGAATGGGGACGTGCGCGTGTCCGAAGAGAAGTGTCATGAAAGTGAGGCTTGCCGCGAGTGAAACAGCGCCATTCGTCAGTTGGAATTGCACAAACCTGGCGAAGATCAGCCGTGACGAACGAAGGTGCCGGTCTCGCCACGTGTAGAGCACGTGCCAGACGAAATTGTGGATGATCGTACACTCGACCGCGATCAGGGTTGCCGCCTGGTAGTGCAGAAGCAGACCGTGGGTGAGCCCCTGGAGGATGGCGAGCTGCACGAGAACGCCGGCGATTCCAACCGCATTGAAGCGCAGCCAGCGCCGGAGATATGTGGTTTGCCCGTGATTACGGTTCATCGCAGTGTCTCCTGACGGTAGAGGACGCAGGTGTGAACCGATGCCTGATACACGAACATGAGCGCCATGCCAATGGCGCCGCAGAAACCGCCGACATCAAAAAGCCGGTACACGCCGCCGAACAGGTGGACATACGGCTTCCACAGGAGAAATGCATTGCCAATCACGAGGAGCAGCCGGAGCTCGGTGGGCCCGAACTTTGCGATTGAGATCTGGAAGACGGCCAGAGTGTAGGTGGCGAGAACGGCTTCCATGAACAAGAGGTAATAGGTGAGCAACAGCGCCACTGCGACCCGCGAATGCATGTATCCGGAGACGGCGAGCCCTGACAACAATGCTAGGGCGCCAATGGCGTCGACCAGATGATCGACGTAGAAGCCGTAGCGGGGGCGTGTCTGACGCCGAAACCGCGCCAAAGTGCCATCGAGGCTGTCACCAAGCCAGTTGAGGGCAAGACAGATGCTGCTGATCCAAATCCACCGAACATCGATGGCTGCGGCGGCATAGGCTAGTCCCGCCGCGAGCATTGCGACGAGTCCAAGGGCCGTCAGGTGATCGGAGTTGATGGACTGAGGAGTTCGGACGGCGAGCCACTGAAGAGCTCTGTGTTCGGGGGCTGAGAGAAAGCTCTTCTGGATGCGGTCTGCGGGCCGAAACGTTGGGGAAATGGCGGTTGCGTTCATATGGACCTCCCTGGCAGGGTTGCCAGAGAGATGAAACCGCTGTAGCCGCAAAATGGGAATGCACAGTGCCTCATCCCAGAGGTCATCAGTTCATCACGCCATAAGTTATAGAAATATAGTCAGTTACGCGCGGAAGTGATAGGATCATGCAATTATCAGGACGCTCATGTTCGCGTTGTGATGCGGAAGAATTACAGCGAGTGACGAGAATTCCGGGCAACCGGAAAGGCTCTGTGGCGCAAAATGTTCGAAAAACGTTCGAGTTAGAATGGCTGCAGGTTGAGTTTTCTCTCAGCGTTGGCGTTGTTCTTGCCCGAAAAATCTGTATAGCGGTTTGAGCGTACCGTAGTTTGTGGTTGAGAGCGCTGAGAGCAGTTCTGTTCAGGCTAAAGTTGCGTGAGCCGTCTAACTCAGGTTTGGGGAGGTCGGGTTGACCGCAGGTGAAACCCTGCGCTCCCTCAGGGAGTCGCTGGGGCTGACCATACGGGACGTCGAGGCCGCCAGTCTTCGTCTTGCGACCAAGTACGAAAACCAGGAGTACTCGATATCGCTGAGCAGGCTCTCCGATATCGAGACGAAAGGTATCGTCCCGAGCATCTATAAGCTCTATACCCTCTCGGCGATCTATCGCCGGGACTTCAAGGAATTCCTGCGCCTTTACGGAGTCGACCTTCAGAATTGCATTGGAGACATGTCGCTGGTGGAGATTCCGAACTCCCACCAGGTCAGCGTCCTGAATAACGTAGACCCATACAACGTGCCGGTACGGATCGATCCGGGTTTCGATCTGCGCAACACTGGCGTGCTCGGGCGAATGATTCTAAAGTGGGGAACGGTTCCGCTTGCTTTCCTGGCAAACTTTTCGGACCGCCGATACACCTATGCCTACGTCGGGACGGATGACTGGACGATGTACCCGTTGGTGCTGCCGGGAACATTCGTTCAGATTGATGAGACACGAAGCAAGGTGGTCGAGGGATTGTGGCGATCGGAATACGAGCGGCCGATCTATTTTGTGGAAACGCGCGAGGGGTTTACCTGCTGCTGGTGCGAGCTAAGCGGATCCAACATCACGCTGAAGCCGCACCCGATGTCCCCGACGCGGACACGTATTCTCCGCTACGGAAAGGACGCAGAAGTGATCGGCCAAGTAGTGGGGATCGCTATGAAGTTGGATGATTGGACGAACCCCGAGAACGCGCGAGGAGTTTGAGCATCTTCAGAACGAGCGAAAAGTGCTGCGTGGAACCTCCCGCCAGTTCAGCCGGAACGAGGTTCTCGTTCTTTGAGAGTCTCTCGGCATAATTTCCAACCCCGTCATCCTTCGCCGCTTCCGTCCGGGTTGCCTGCTCAAAGAGGTCGGGAACCGGCGTCCGAAGAGTGTCCAGAAACACGCTGGTATGGGCCTCTGAAATTGCCTTGTTAGCCTTCTCCTCGCCGTAAGTGGCCGACATTCCCCAATGTTCGTACTGCTTCTTCCCAACCCGAAGGCCAGCAAGAAAATCGAGGCGCTGCCAGACTCCCTCCATTGCGTCCAGAGTCCGGTGCATGAAGTCGTCAAATGCCGAGACGATTCTCATTTTGTTCTACTTTCGGAACGCAGAAACACTTCCAAGTAATCGTTCACCGAGTTTCATTTGGGTCAACATAGCACGTGTGGACGATTTTACTGACAAAGAAATCTTAGCGCTGTTCCCGATTGACCGGGCGTTTGCTCCCGAAAATTTTGCGGCCCTCCCCCGCGATCTGGCAACTCTGGAGGCGGACAGTTACGGAATCAGAACAGAAGCGAAGATTTCCGATGAATATCTTCAGTCAGCGGGGCCCCACGGATGTGTCGCTTGCTTGGTATGTAGGTCGAGGTGGATGTAGTGTTTGACTCTGTTCGCCATTCATACCGGAGTTATCCACTGCTGAGTGCGTACTGTCTCTACCAGTTTGCGCGCTGGCTGTATGTATTACTGGCTGCACCGGCGGGCGGTTACGCAGGTTTTGAGGCACTCGATGCAGTGCTGAATCTGGCGGTCGTATACGAAATCTTCGGTCATACTTTTCGCGATTTCGAGGGGTTGCGGAAACTGGCGTGTGCGATGTTTCTATGGGCCACGTCCGTGCTAGCTGTGCTTGGCGCCGTGGTGGCGGCTTCGATATCGGGGGCAGCTTCCCTCCGGGTGGAGACAGGCCTGCATGTACTAGGCGGAACCGGAAGCGTGGCGGTAGGAAGCATGCTGTATCTTCTGGGAAGTTTCTGTCAGCCTCGGCGATTCACTGGGAGCTATATCGCGTTCTGCGTTGCCACCGGGATGGGATTGGTTACCAGTGTAGTTAATGGAACATTCGTAACGTTTAACGGCGTGATACAAGGCATTGAGCCATATTGTTTTGTGCATGCGATGTCGTATAATCTCGCGATCCTGATTTGGATTTTCTGGCTGGCGTCTACGGAATGGGAACGCAAGGCGGATAAGTTCGTCGAGGCCGGACCGCTGCCAGATATGAATCGGGCTCTGATGGAAGTGCTAAATCGATGATCGTTACTCTGACAATTGTATTGCTCCCATTGTGCTTCGCGGTCCTGCTGTTCTATTGGGGCCGCGGCCGCGTGCGTGGCGTTACCAGCGTTGCAGACGTTACGTCGCTCACAGTTCCGGTGGATGTGAAAGCGATGATGAACCTGCTGGATCCCGCGCAGCAGATGTTCCTGGCTGCCAGATTGTCCGAAAAGGACTTTCGCATGCTTCAAGCGGAGCGGACAAAGGTGTTGCTGGAGTATGTTCACCGTATTGCGCACAACTCGGCCGTGCTGATATCACTTGGGCACACGGCGATGGCCAACGAATCCGAGCCGCAGGTTGCGATGCAGGGGCAGGAGTTGGTGACTCTGGCACTGCGTACGCGAATGTTGGCGCTCGCGGCCATGGTGATGCTTTACACGAGTGCGCATACGCCGTGGGTTTCGACATGCCTCGAGATGTCGGTCGGACGTTATCAATCGGCAAAGGCGCGACTGGACATACTGGGCGGATTGCTGGCGGCGTCACATGAACCGTCGGCAGGCTGATTTCGGTAGATGAAATCGTGACCTATGTGGTCTGCGTGATGTGTCTTGCATATGTTCTGATATACGGCGGGGAATCGGGCGAGCAGTTCTGTGGGCAAGGTCCATCGGGGTGGTGGCTTGTTCTAAAATCAAAACATAGCTGAACTATCCGACGAACACTCTGGTTTTGTTGCTGAATTGAGTTAGTGTAGGAGTGACTCGTGGCAATGTTCGACGTCGTTCTTCGGCACGACATTATGGACCCCAATACCCGAGACTCCATGCTGAAGCAGTTCCTGCTCATGGTCGGCGGTGACAGGAGCCTGAACTTTCTGAAGTGGTATGAATGCGGGTTCGTAGTCGACGTTGCGCTGAATTTCTCGGATGCCACGGAGAAAGTTTCGAAGTCAGGGATACTGGACCTGGTGGTTGTAGACCTGACTTGGAATCGAACGGGCGCTGCCCATTTTTGTTCGGAAGTCAGGCGGCTTTGTCCGAGCACCAAGGTGGTTGCGCTGGTGGCTGGCGCTCCGGGGCTGGAAGTTGGACTGGTGGACCTGGAACTGGATTACCGTACCGGCGAAGAAGAACTCATCGATCAAATCTCCAACCTCTCTTTCGACAACTGAATCCAGCTTTCCTTGGGTACACCTCAAAATCATCATCGAATGTCCGTTTTGCCGGAACCCGTGGTAGTGACTTATCGTATTCTCCATAGGATCAGGGTTGGAGGATTGAATTGTCCATGCTGCGAATTCGTTCGGTTGTATTGCTTACGCTTGCGCTCGTAGTCGCGGGGGTTCCAGTATTTGCCCGTAACAGTTCGGACCAGGTTCGGTTTGGTCAGAATGTGACGGTGCAGGCGGATGAGAACGCCGGGGACATCGTCTGTTTCGGCTGTTCTGCGCGAATTATTGGTACAGCCGGCGATGTCGTTGTCTTCGGTGGCGACGTTACCGTGGAAGGCAGAGTACACGGCGATGTTACCGTATTCGGCGGAAGCCTGAATGTCTCTTCCGGAGCGAACGTCGACGGCGACGCGGTTGCGTTCGGAGGCGGGGTGCATCGATCCACGGGGGCGAGGATCGGTGGAGAAGTCACGAACTTCCTCGGACCGGTCTGGATTGGCGCGGTGTTCGTGCCACCCATCGTCGTGATTATTCTGATCGGAGCGTTTTTTGTCTGGCTGGTGTCGCCAAACCGTCGAGTGCGACGCCCACCGCCGGTAAGGCCGCCCGCAGGACAGTGATGGTTGCCGGTCAGCACCGCGACCACAAAGGGAAAAGGCGTGTCTGGGGGGGGGAGTAAGGGAAGTATGGTGCGCCCGGAGAGATTCGAACTCCCGACCTAATGCTCCGGAGGCATTCGCTCTATCCAGCTGAGCTACGGGCGCACATCCACGTTCGGAGTTAGTGTACAACATCCCATTCGATTGCAGAATCGCCGTTGTCAGTCCGGACGCGTCGGCAAAGACAGGTGTTCGTGAAAGATTCGGATCTGGCCGTCGTAGTCGAGCGAGAATACCTGCGTTGCGCGTCCTTTTTCAATGTGTTCCTCAGTCACTCTGGAACCGCCAGGACCAAGTTTGGTTGCGTGAAACTGGAAGGTGTAGGACGCAATGGCGGCCTTGTCGCCGAGCATGATGACCTCGACCTCCCCATGACTCGCGCGCAGCACGGAATTGGCTCCGAAATATTCGCGTTCGCGCCGGGTGGCGGCGAGGCGACCCGGTTCGGAACGCGTACTGATGGAACCAAAGACGCTGGAATCATGGGCATAGAACTCTGCCAGCTCGATTGTCGACTTCGAAGTAAACGCAGTCCAGAACTTCTCGACTTCGACGCGAACGTTTTCGGGAGAAAGTGTAAACATAGGGCTACTACCAATGTATCATTCGAATCGCCGGGGTTGCAGCGTTGGACACACCATAAATCCGCGGCCTGAAGTCGAGAAGTTACACTGAAAATGGTCTCGCGAAAAGGGTTCTCGTCCACTGACGAACCAGACGATGCGTGGCCAATTGTGGAGGAGCACGATGCAGACGTGGAAAAAAGCGGTAGTCTTTGGTTCGCTTGGGGCCGGAACGGTGCTGGCGATCTCAGGCCGGAGGCCTGTTGGCCTGGCGCTGATGGCGGGTGGGCTCGCATTGCTGGCGTCCGAGTACCCGGAGAAATTTGAGGCGGTCTGGGAAAATGCGCCGGAATATGTAACACGCGCGAGCCAGCTCTTTGCGGCTCTTTCGAAGGTGAGCGAGCGATACGCCCAAGAAGCGGAGCGCCGCAGCATGGAACCCATCTCGGCGATGAGCGAAGAGTACGCCGGCTGATCCCACCTTAAGCGCCCGTCCTGTGACGCTCCAGACGCCTCCGGACGTTGGTTTCAGGGGCGAGAATGAGCCTGTCAGGGCAACGATTTTTCGCCGGCAGGCGGCGGATAGATCGATGCCTTTCATACCCAAAGACCACTTCACATCTCGCCAAAGGCTGAACGAAAGTACTCCAAAAACTCAGAATTTGGTGCGCAGCAGTACACTGTCCATTAGGACAATGCCCATTGTCCGATGATATTTTGAACCATCGGCCAAATATCGATATTCTACGAGCATCTCGACAAGGGGCGATCATGAAACCTGCTCCCACAAAGAAGATCTCAATTCGCATCGCGGTAGTTGAAAGCGATCCTTTGCGTTTTATCGGCTTTCGCGCGCTGTTCGATTCACAGCCAGAGTTGGAACTGATCTCGGCCACCGTGCCCGAGATTGGGACTCGCGAGAATGTCGATCTTATTCTGCTTGGAAGCCGTGGGCAGCAGAACCTGTTTGACGTGATGGCTAGTCTGAAGGCCGCACGACCGGATTTGCGCATCATTGTGACGGGTACCGGCGCTGACGATGAGACGATTCTCAAGGCCCTGGCTGCGGGTGCAAAGGGCTATGTCGACGAGGGGACCACGGCGGCGGAGTTCTTTCAGGCGATCCAGGTGGTACACCAGGGTTCGGTTTGGGCTCCGCGGCGCGTACTCTCCATGTTTATCGAACGGGTCACATCCTCTCCGGGACGTATCTTCCCGGCAGGACGAGTGTCGTTCACGGATCGCGAGAAGGAAGTGCTGGAATTGCTGGTAGCCGGCCGGTCCAACAAAGAAATCGGCGCGGCACTCGGGATCGAAGAGCGGACGGTGAAAGCGCACGTGGCGAAATTGATGCGCAAGGTGGGAGTGCAGAACAGAATCGCGCTCTCGGTGCATGCAATTACGCATTCACTGGTCTCAAACAAGTAATTTGGTGGATGTACCTTCGGGATGGGTAGTGGTTACTGAAGTACAATGGCTGTCAGGACGACTAACTCACGGGCCGACAGTGACTTGTCAAAGGCTTCAAAGGCGGCCATACTCTTTTCACCTACCACAGAACCTGGGAGACGGGGTTGGAATTGGTTACGAGGGTCACCAATTCCAGCCCTTTTCCATTTCAAGCAGTATTCCTCCTATCGATTTCGCGCTGCTGCAAGACGACGCCGAAGAGTAACCCGGCGTGACGTGTTTAATTGAGCTAGTGGAAAAGCAAGATATGCTACGTTCGAATGGGCGGGCGTAGCTTTTGTGAAATTGGAGGGCGTGGAAAACATGAGAAAAATAAGTGCAGCGATTTCCGTATTGCTGATGCTCACGATGTTCGGTGGCGTTGCGTTGGCCAGCGACCGTAGCGATGACATTGACAGGTTGCAGGGCGCAGCCGATGTTCTAAGCGAAGTGATGGGCGCGCCGGATGGTGGGGTTCCCGCCGAAGTGATTGGAGATGCCAAGTGCATCGCCATCGTGCCTTCGATGAAGAAGGGCGGATTTGTGGTCGGGGCAGCGTATGGCAAGGGCGTTGCGAGTTGCCGTACGGCAAACGGATGGAGCGCACCGGCGTTCTTTGCGGTCAAGGGAGGCAGCTTTGGGTTCCAGATCGGCGCGCAGGAAGTCGACTTGGTCATGTTGATCATGAACGACGGCGGCATGCGGAACCTGTTGGAGAGTAAGTTCAAGCTGGGAGCGGACGCCAGCGTTGCCGCCGGACCAGTAGGCCGGCAGGCAGAAGGCGCCACGGATTGGAAGATGAGGGCGGAAGTACTGACCTATTCACGAGCACGAGGTGTCTTTGCAGGCATCACGCTGAGCGGAGCCGTGATTTCCCAGCATCAGGACGACACGCGTGCGTTCTATGGACGCATGGTGCCGTTCCGCACGATTCTTACAGGAAGAATCGCTCCGCCGAGGGAATCCGAGGCGTGGATCAATGCATTACGCAAATATGCGGGTGCGGGTGTGCATAAGAAGTAAGAGGACGATTTGGATACGAAGGGGCGGCTTGCGAGTCGCCTCTTTTGTGTTTATAGGTTTGACATCGATTTTTAGCAGATGTTAACTTCGGGATTCTCGATGCGAGACCGCCTGGAATATGCGCCGGTGTGGCTCATTGCGCAGATGCTGCGCATGCTGCCTCGTCCATTGGCGCGGGCGGCGGCGATTTCGCTGGCCCACGTGATCCGGCTGCTGCACCGTAGACTCCACCGGGTGGGGATGCGGAACCTTAGCCTGGCGTTCCCAGAGAAGACCGAAGCAGAGCGCAAGCGGATCCTGCGGGGTGTGTATACCTCACTGGGCAGGCTACTGGCCGAATTCTCGAAGTTTCCTTCCTACACCAAGAAAAACGTGGCGAATGTGGCCATCCATGACGGCCTGGAGAATTACCTGGCTGCCAGCGCACGCGGCAAGGGTGTTCTCTTTATGACGGCCCACCTCGGCGGTTGGGAGGTGGGATCGTTCGTGCACTCGCTGCTCGGATATCCACACAACCTGGTCGTCCGCGATCTCGACAATCCCTACCTCGACTCAATGGTGCGCAACCTTCGAACCATGCACGGGAACAAGACATTCGATAAGGACGAGTTCGCGCGAGGACTGCTGGCAGCCATGCGTCGAGGCGAGACAGTGGGCGTGCTGATGGACACAAACATGACGCCTCCGCAGGGAGTCTTCGTAGATTTCTTCGGCATTCCCGCCTGCACCCCGAGCGGCGTTGCGCGAGTCGCGATGCACACCGGAGCAGCGGTGCTACCGGCGTTTACGATCTGGGACAAAAAGCTGGGAAAATATCGCATTCGATTTGAACCGGCGGTGCCGGCGATTTGCACGGGAGATGCTGACGCCGACGCACTGGCGAACACGGCGGCCTACACGAAAGTCATTGAGCGATTCGTTCGGGAATATCCCGACCAGTGGTTATGGGTTCACCGCCGGTGGAAGACAAGGCCGGAGGGCGAACCTCCTCTCTACTGAACTGGCGACGAGTTCCGGTTGCAGTGTTCGTGGCGTTCCGGTAGAAAGGGCGCATGCGACTACGTGAACTGGCGGAACAAATCGGCGCAATTCTGCACGGCAATGCTGACATTGAAGTTCGAAGCGTTTCGAGCATCGCACCGGCGACTCTCGCGGATGTGGTGTTCGTGGAAGATGTGCGCTTCCTGGAGCAGGCACTGGAATGTGGTGCAGGCGCGGTAATTGCGAGGGAAAGCGATCTGCCTGCGAACGCGGACAAGATTGGCAAGCCACTGCTGATCCATGCGAACCCCAGATTGGCATTTGCCCGTGCCGCGGAAGCGCTACGAAGGGCGGAGGCCGTTCCGGGATTTGTCCATCCGACGGCATTGATCGAAGAGAATGTGGAGATCGCTTCCGATGCACGGATTGAAGCCTATGCAGTGATCGGCAGGAATTGCCGTGTCGGCGCAAGAAGCCACATTGGGCCGGGATGCATCCTTGGCGCCGGCGTGACGCTCGGCGCGGATTGCGACCTGGTGGCGCGAGTGACGATTTATGCAGGCGCGACCCTGGGCAATCGCGTGGTAGTGCATGCCGGGGCAGTGCTGGGCAGCGACGGATTCGGATTTGCTCGCGACCCGGAGAGCGGACGCTACGTGAAGTTTCCGCAGATCGGACGGCTGCGCATCGAGGATGACGTGGAGATCGGAGCGAATGTCACAATCGATCGAGGCGCGCTGGGCGAGACGGTCATCGGACGCGGCGTGAAGCTCGACAACATGGTGCACATCGGCCACAACGCGCAACTGGGCGAAAATGTCGTGATCGCCGCACAGTCGGGTGTATCGGGCAGCGCGGTGCTTGAGCGCGACGTTCTGGTCGGTGGGCAGGTGGGAATTGCAGATCACGTGCGCATCGAAGAAGGCGCGATCCTGGGAGCGCAGAGCGGCATTCCAACGAAGAAGGTGATTCGAGGCAAGGGCGTTGTATTCTGGGGAACGCCGGCGCGTCCGATCGCCGAATACCTGAAGGAACTGGCAGTATTGTCGCGGCTTGCGCGAAAGAAGAAAGAGTAAAGCAATGGCAATTGTGGTGGTCGGCGGACACGCGCGCAGAGTCGGAAAGACAAGCGTGGTCTGCGGCCTGATTGCCGCCATGCCCGAGTATCGCTGGACGGCCATCAAAATTACTCAGCACGGGCATCACGTCTGCGCGGGAGACGGCGGTGGCTGCGACTGCGCAACGCCGAACCACAGTTTTGCAATCACCGAAGAACTCGACAGCACGGGGACGAATGACACGTCGCGATATCTGCAAGCAGGAGCCACGGCGTCGTTCTGGCTGCGTACGCGTCCGGGAAGCCTCGCAGAGGCCATGCCGCGAGTGCGAGAGATCATTGGCGAGGCGGAAAACGTGATGATTGAATCGAACAGCGTGTTGGCTTTCCTGGAGCCCGATGTTTATCTCGTGGTGCTCGATCCGGAGACAGAAGAATTCAAGGCATCCTCGCTCGAGTTTCTTGGCCGCGCTTCGGCGTTGCTGGTGCATCAGAGTGCGCCCGTATTGCAAGGTTTGGACACTCAACTTCTGCGCGGAAAGCCGGTGTTTGCGATTACGCGCAATGCATACGTGACGCCGGAGGTGGTGGATTTTGTGAGAGGATCGCGGAAAGTGCAGTAGGCAGGGAAGCAAAGCTTCGAGAGAAATTTGGGCAAGGTGTATAAAGGGGCCACGATAGTCGGGGAGAATCTGATGCGAGATTTCCAGGTGCTGTTCGAGCATGGCGAGCACGCAGAGTTGCTCGATCCCGTTTACGCCTCGTATGGGCGCCTGGGGTTTCCCGCACCTCCCGACGGCCGCCCCTGGATCTATGCCAACTTTGTGCAGTCGCTGGACGGCATTGTGTCGTTGCTTGGACCGGATGCTTCGGGCGGCGACATAGCGCAATCGCCGGACGACCGATGGCTGATGGATCTGTTGCGAGCGCATGCCGACGCCGTGGTGATGGGGATCAAAACCCTGATCCAGGAGACGGCCCTAGGACGTCCGCGGCCGCGCGGTCCGGTCTTCCGCATCGTGGAGCCGACGCTGCAACAACTGCGTCAAAAATTGCACCTTGGTCCGGAGCGGAATATTTTTGTCACGGCATCGACGAAACTTCGTCTGGACGACTTCGCTGTTTTTGACGGAGACAAAGTCGAGCCAATGATTCTGACAACCGAAGAGGGGGCAGCCGCGCTGCAGCCACAAATGGAGAGTCATCCCAAGGTCCGCGTGATGGCTGTTGGAAGAGGAGCACTGGTGGACCTGCCGCTGGCCATGCAGCGACTACGCGAGGAATTTGGTATTCGGCGTTTGCTGTGCGAGGGTGGGCCGACGCTTTACGCGAATCTACTAAGGGAAAGCCTTATCGACGAAAAGTTCCTGACGATTTCGCCGGTGGAGGCCGGACAGGCGATGCCGCTCGGACAACAGTCCAAAGGCGGGCCAATGCTTCGGCCAACCGTCATGCCCGGTCCCGGCTTTACCAAGGAACAGCTTGTCCACTGGCAGTGGATGAGTTGTCGAAAGATCGGCGACTATCAATTCAATCGCTATCGCGTTCGACGAGACTAAGGTTTCAGAATCGGAGGCGTCTGCGGCTGGCCGGGATCGCGTGGTCTCGGACGTCCCAACTCTCCCTTGGCGCGCCGCTCCTCCAATCTCTGCAACTCCGTCAGGATCGACTCCCTGTCTGTCACCGTGTAATCGTGGGCGAAGCGCGTCAGCGCCATCGTGACGAGGTCGGAGTGGTGTACGTTTTCAAGTCCCTTGGTGCGCGTGACGTCCAGCCATAGACGATGCACGAGGTGCACGTCCTCGGTGCGGATCGACGGACTGTGCGGACCAATGCGGAAAGTCTCGACTTCACCATCAGGGCGAACCACCTGGAACAGCATCTGGCGCTTCGGCTCTGGCATGGCCTCCCACGCATGGCCGAGATTGAATGCCTGCTCCTGCGCATTCATTTTCGTAGACAGTCCGGCGACGATGGCGGATGACTCGAGAGCGTTCGCCGTCTGCACAATTGCGGACCAGACATCGCGGGCCGGGACGACGAGCAGGGCAATGTGCTTGCCGTAGCTTTCGGCGATGCTGACGGCGCGCGTAAAGAGAGTCTGCTCGTAATCACTGAAAATCTGGTCCATGGACAGGTCGTACTCGGCGCTGCCGGGACCCGTGAGTCGCGCGGCAAGAACGACGACATCCTGCTCGACGTTGTGTGCGAGAACCCACTTCAGGTGGTTGAGAGTGTTGTAGTCGCGGACAGCAATCAGGATGCTGCCGGGGCGTATGCCAACGCCCTGCGTATCCACCTGGTCGCGGTGCAGGAGTTGAAATTGCTCCTGCATCTGCTGCTCCGTGTGGGCAAACTTGCTCCGGTTGACGCGCTCCGACACCAGGAAGATCACGAAGAAGACAGCGGTAAATGTTAACCCGGCAACCGTGGCGATTGACTTGGTAAACAGGTTGACGATCGCCGTGGTGAAAAGCACCATGAATACCGACAAGAGTCCAAGGGGAATCTCGCGTCCGCCGATGGTGATGTTCGGCGGAACCTTCCAGCCGCGAGCACCCTTGAACTTGAAGCGCAAGACGAGCATAGCCAGGCTGTTGAAGGTGAAGCTCCAGATGACGCCGAAAGCATATGCCTCGCCCAGCATATAGACATCGCCGCGGCTCGCGATGATGGTGAACAACTGCATTCCGACAACAAGATTGATGATGCGGAAGCTGGTACCAAATCGCTTGTGGGGCTTGCGGAACCACTCGGTCAGCACGCCATCCTCGGAGACGCGGTTCAACACGCCGTTGGAACCGACGATGGCGGTGTTGATGGCTCCCGAGAGAATGAGGAAACCGACCAGCACGACGAAGGTCTGGAAAAGGAGCTTGAGGAAGTTCGGCCCCACTTCGTACATCGCCAGACCGCTGATCAGGTTATCCGAATATTGCGCCACCCGAACGTTGTCCGGAATGATCATCACGGCGAGCAGGGAAACGAGTCCGGTGAAGACGAAGCTGTAAATGGCAATGACGACGGCCGCGCGCTTCAGGTTCTTCAGCTTGGGATGGGCAAGTTCGCGGTTGACCTGTGCCAGCGATTCCTCGCCGCTCATGGCCAGCACGGAGTGCCCGAAGGCGATCATGATCCCGAAGAGGCCGAGGAGGTGCGCGAACTGCGTGTGCTTCAGGAAGCCGAGAGCCGATTCGCTGAAGTGAAGATTACTTGGGATGGGAAGCGGGGGAAGCTGCCAGTGTGCGGCGTTGTTGGCCGGCTTGCCGATGAGCAGCGTGAGGGCTGACCAGCCAAGCAGAAGCACCACCATGACCGTGGTGATCTGCATGACGCGCAGCGCTTTTTCGCTCGACTCCTGGATGCCCTTGGTGTTTTCCCACCAGTAGTAAAGGGTGACCGCAACGGCCAAAACGACGGCCGTCAGGTTCTCGTTGATATGTGGAGCGCCGCCGAAAATGTGGTGAACCGCGACGGGAACCCATCCGGCCGCGTCGGCGGTGGCGAGCCATTTATTGACCAGTCCGGCGATGTAGTGTCCGGCAGAAACACCCGAGATTGGACCGGTAAGGATGTAATCGAACATCAGCGCCGATACGCTGATTTTGGCAAGCGTTCCGCCAAGAGCCTCTTTGACGACTCTGTAGACTCCGCCGCGAACGAACATCGAGCAGCTCTCGACGTAGACGGCCCGCACGGCGAACGAAAAAACCATGACGCCGATGATGAACCAGGGAGCAGCTTTGCCCACAGCCTGCTCGGCGATGCCCGCGGCGTAAAAGGCGGAGGAGCCGAGGTCGTTCAGGACGATGGCCGCGGCTCGCCAGAAGGAGATAAACGTCAGCATCACCGACGTGGCAACGACGATGCGTACGCGCGTAGATCCTGGCTTGATAGCGGTTGAATCCGAAGCCATGTTGGGGTCCTGTGTCGTCAGCGGGATTACCTCAGATTATGGTCGCCGCCCACGGGAGTGTCGGGCGCGTCGTCCTTTTGAAATATTGTTTCCAAATCTTCAACACCGCTGATGAGTACAACCACGAGCGAGCCGGCTGCCCCAACGAAAAACAGGAACTCGAGGAGGCGTACGCACACTGTTACGATTCCATTCATACCGCGCTCATCATATAAAGATGCCACGTTGGTTGCAAACACGTTTGTAGAGAGCCTGGAGGAAAGAGCAGGGTCTGGTAGACTGTCGCGTGGTGCGAAAAATCCACAAGAGCGCGTGGCTACTGGCCATCAGTTCGGGCGTCCTACAGGTCCTTGTTTTTCCCAAGCCGGGCCTATATTTCCTATGCTGGGTAGCCCTTGCACCGCTGATGTACGCCATCTTGCGGGCGCGCGAGGCGGATGCCGCCCAACTGCTGGCAGACGACACGTTCTCTTACTTGGTCCCCGCGACGAAGGCGCAAGGATTCCTTCTGGGATGGCTCTCGGGATTCATCTGCTATCTCGGAACCTGCTACTGGGTCTACCACGTCATGCATCTCTATGGCGGGCTGAACCCTGCGCTGGCGGTGGTTCTGCTGGTTCTGTTCGCGCTTTTCATCGGACTACACCATGGGGTTTTCGGAGCGCTGCTGGCATGGGCAGGGCAATCGCGCGCGGGCTTTAGCCGGCGAGCTCTTGTATTGGCGCCATTTCTCTGGGTATCGGTGGAGTTGCTGCGGACATACGTCGTCAGCTTTCCATGGGACCTGCTGGGAACGGCGCAAGTCAACAACGTTGCGTTGGCCCGTATAGCGACGGTAACCGGCGTCTACGGAATTTCGTTCGAGATCGCATTGGTAAATGCGGCATTTGCCGCGGCATTTCTTGTCCGGCCGAGGCGCCGTCGTAATCTTCTGCTGGCTGCTGTTACGGCGGCTGTCGCTCTGCAGGCAACGGAATTAATCCGTATTGAGCCATCACCTGCGGACAGCACGGCGATGCTGGTGCAGCAGAACGTGCCAATACAGGACAATTGGACATATCAGGGTTACGACAAACTGTTGAAGGATCTGGAGGCTACCAGCATCCGGCATGAGCCGTTGTCCTCGGCTCCGAATGTGGTGATCTGGCCGGAGTCGCCAGCGCCGTTCTTTTTGAACGACTCGCTATTTGTTTCGACGGTGACGGACATTGCGCAAAAAGATCAGGCCTACGTGATCGCCGGAAGCATCGGCGTGCCGCCAGATCAAGGCCCGGACCCCAAGCGGGTCTATAACTCAGCGGCGCTATTCGATCCAGCGGGAGCGCTCATCGCTCGTTACGACAAGGTGCACCTTGTTCCCTGGGGCGAGTATGTTCCATTCCAGCGGATTTTCTCGTTCGCGAAATCGTTGACGGAGGACGTGGGCAATTTTGCGAGGGGCAGCGGTCGTGCGCCGCTCGAGCTCGGCAACAACAAGTACGGAGTGTTCATCTGTTACGAGTCCGTGTTTCCCGGCGAAATTCGGCAATTTGCAGACCGCGGAGCGCAGGTGTTCGTGAACATCTCCAATGACGAATGGTTCGGCAACAGCGGAGCGCCCGAGCAGCACCTGAATATGGCGCGCATGAGGGCAATCGAGAACGACCGCTGGCTGCTGCGCGACACGAACTCGGGAATTACCGCCGCGATCGATCCGCTGGGCCGCATTGTGGCGCAGGCGCCGATGCATGAGCGTACCGTGCTGGAGGCGCCGTATGCGCTGCGGAACAGCACGACGTTCTATACGCGCTATGGCGACTGGTTCCCGATCATGTGTGCGATAATTTCGTTGATAGGGCTGCTGTGGCGTGCCAGGCATGGCGCGCACCTGGCGGAGCCCCAACCCGTATCGTAGGAGAACCTCCCAATGGTAGAACAGCTCGAACAGGAATACTCGGTCCTGAAAGACAAGGTCCGCGAGCTACGGGAGTATCTTTGACGCGCCCAAACTGCGCGCTCAATTGCAGGAAGTAGAAGAGAAAGTATCCGACCCGAATTTCTGGTCCGATCCCGAAAACTCACAGAAAGTCATGCGCGAGCGCAAGCGTCTGGAAGACGCGATTGCGATTGACGGCGAACTGACGCGCCGCTCGGATGACATCGTCGCCTACTTTGAACTGGCCCACGAAGGCGAAACAGTCGAGTCCGAAATCGAACGCGAACTTGCATCGCTGCGGGTGGTGATCGACAAGTTGGAGACAGAAACGCTGCTCTCCGGCGAAAGCGACCGCCTCAATGCCATCGTTACGATCCATCCGGGCGCGGGCGGTACCGAGTCTCAGGACTGGGCTGAGATGCTGATGCGCATGTATCTGCGCTGGTGCGAACGCAAGGGTTTCGAGACCGTACTCAACGATCACCAGCCCGGCGAAGAAGCCGGCATCAAGTCGGCAACGTTCAGCGTCAGCGGGGAATTTGCCTATGGGTTGCTGACGAGCGAGATCGGCGTGCACCGGCTGGTGCGCATCTCTCCCTTTGACCAGGCACAGCGGCGGCACACATCCTTCGCCAGCGTTTATGTTTCGCCCGAAATCGATGACAGCATCGACATCGTCGTGAAGCCCGAGGATATTCGTATCGACACGTTCCGGTCAGGCGGCAAGGGTGGACAGCACGTCAACACGACGGATTCGGCGGTGCGCATTACGCACTTTGCAACCGGAATCGTGGTGAGCTGCCAGAACGAACGCTCGCAACACAAGAATCGCGAACGTGCATTTAAAATTCTCCGGTCAAAACTCTATGAGTTTGAGTTGGAGAAAAAACGGGCGGTATCGAGGGCGGTGGAGGATTCGAAACTCGAAATCGACTTCGGCTCGCAGATCCGTTCCTACGTTCTTCAGCCGTACCAGATGATCAAAGACCACCGGACGAAATATGAGGTGGGAGACGTTGACCGCGTGCTCGACGGCGACCTGGATGGATTTATTCGCGCCTACCTGCAAATGCGGCGAGCGGAGCAGAAAGCCTGATGAGCGGAACCGCACTGACGGATCGATTCGACGAGGCCATTAAGCTGGCGACTGACTTGCACCGCCAGCAACGTCGCAAGGGTGGCGACGTGCCTTACATGGCGCACCTGCTACAGGTGGCGGGACTCGTGCTCGAATTCGGCGGTGACGAGGACACGGCGATTGCCGCGCTCCTGCACGATGCCGTGGAAGACCAGGGCGGGACTGCGACAGACCTGCTGATTCGCAAGCGCTTCGGCGATGCGGTGGCCAATGTAGTGCTGGAGTGTAGCGATTCAGTGGGCGATCCCAAGCCAGCATGGGGCGTGCGGAAAGAAGAATTCATCGCGAGCATTCCAGCCCTGAGTCCGGCGGCGCGTCTGGTTTCGCTGGCCGATAAAATGCACAACGTGCGGTCCATCACCGCCGACTATCGGCAAAATGGGGATCGCGCATGGGATCACTTCAAAGGCAAGCGAGAAGGCACGTTGTGGTATTACCGGCAGGTGACGGCGGCATTTCGCGCGGCAGGCAATGACTTTCTTGTCGGGGAACTGGAACGAGGCTTGCAAGAACTGCTCGCGCTAACCGGGGAATCCAAGTTCTAATAGCAAGCGTTGAGGTGACGTCGTGGCTCGAATGCTCGACATGATCCGGCAGTCAGCGGTCCCCGCAAACCTGATGCGAACCGCGGCCAAGGGTGCGCTTGCGCTGCCGGAGCCAGAGATGGTGGAGATACTTGCATATCTGGCTGCCCACCCTGTTTTCGGAGAACAGGCGCGGCTCACTCTGGCGGGCTGGGATGAAGCATCGCTCGTGGCAATCTGCGCGGATACGCAAACACCCGGCCCGGTCCTGGAATATTTCATCTCTCCGGAAAATCATCGCCCGGCTGTATTGAAGGCACTCCTGTCGAACGAGGCGCTGCCAGACGAGCGGATCGCGATAGCTGCGCGGTCGGCAACTGTTGGAATGGCGCGTGATCTCCTGGAGCATCCGCGTATCCAGACGAGCGTTCCCGTTCTGCGGGCATTGGCGGAAAACCCAAACCTTGGCCACGCGATTCACCAAGCACTGCAACAGCGCCTTGAGGAACTGGGAATTCATCCAAACGAGGGTGCGTTCGAACTGGACGATTTTGCCGCACCGTCCGGCGTCGTACCTTATGAGGTGCAACACGCGGCGGAGATTATGGCGGAAGAGGGAAAGCCCTTTCAGCTTGTCATGGAGCACCCAGATGAAGAAGACCTGCTGGCAGCGCTGGCTCCGTTGGCGGGCGTAGGAATGCAGGGAAATGCTTCGAGTGGGATCAAGCTCGCGGAAGTGAAGGCGCCTGAGCACAAAGAGCGCATTTCAGTGCTCCAGAAAATTGCGCGCATGTCGGTTGGCGATCGTGTGCAATTGGCGATGAAAGGCACTCGCGACGAGCGCTTCATCCTCATCCGCGACGGGTCGAAGGTGGTCTCGCTGGCAGTGCTGGAGTCGCCGAAGGTGACGGAAACGGAGGTGGAGGCTTATGCGTCGATGAAAAACGTGCAGGAGTCGGTCCTTCGCACCATTGCTTCCAAGCGCAGGTTCCTCAAGCAATATGTCGTGATACGCGCGCTGGTCAATAACTCGCGCACGCCGCTCGATGTGTCGCTTCCGCTAATGAATCATCTGTTGATGACAGATCTCCGGCACCTCTCGATGAACAAGAACGTCGGTGAAATGCTGCGAAAAATAGCGCTGAAGCAGTATCGCGATAAGCTCGAATCGCGCAAAACTTAACGGCGGCAAAGTTTTCCACGCTTGAAATCTCAAAATCCAAAAACAGAGAAGTGAAGATGACAGAAGATGTAATCACGAATGTCCTAAGGAATGCCCGCACGATTGCCGTCATCGGACTTTCCAACGATCCGATGCGCCCGAGCTATGGCGTGACGGAGTACATGCAGCGGCAGGGGTACCGGATCATCCCGGTGAATCCCAGAGTGCCGGAAATTCTCGGCGAGAAGTCGTATGCAAAATTAAGCGACATCCCCGGCAAGATTGATATTGTGGATGTCTTCCGGCGTCTGGAGGCTGTTCCCGAAATCGTGGACGAGGTGATTGCGCTCAAACTGCCGGTGATTTGGTTGCAGGAGTCCGTGGTGCATGACGAGGCAGCTGAAAAGGCGAGAAACGCAGGGGTGACAGTCATCATGGACAAGTGCATTTTGAAAGAGCACCGCGCCAGGCGCTCACAGTTGGGATAAAAGGTATTGGATCTTACTCTTTCTCTTTGGGGCCGTCTTCCCCTGGCTCCGCACCGCGCTTTCGGCTGGACTCGGCGCGTTTCTGGCGAATCTGCGCGAGCCTGTCCTGGATGCGCTTTTCCACTCCCTCTGACGTCGGGTGATAGTACGTGCGGTTCTTCAGGTTGTCAGGCAGACATTGCATGTCCGCGACTTTTTCTTCCAGGTCGTGGGCATACTGGTAGCCGCTGCCGTAGCCGATTTCCTTCATCAATTTCGTAGTCGCGTTGCGCAAGTGCAGCGGCACGGGATCGGCGGCCGTGCTCTCAACGTCGCGCTGGACGTTCTGATAGGCCGTGTACAAGGCATTGGACTTCGGCGCAATCGACAGATAAACCGCGGCTTGTGCGAGCGCAAGATTTCCTTCCGGCATCCCTATGAAGTCGACCGCGTCGCGTGCGGCTACGGCGAGTTCGAGGGCATGCGGATCGGCAAGGCCTATGTCTTCGACGGCCATGCGTACGATGCGACGCGCGATGTACAGCGGGTCTTCTCCGGACTCAATCATGCGGCCCAGCCAGTAGAGCGTGGCGTCGGGATCACTGTTCCGAACGGATTTGTGCAGCGCGGAGATGAGGTTGTAGTGCTCCTCACCGGACTTGTCATAGCGCAGGACACGCTTTTGCAGCGCATCTTCCACCATCTTGCCGGTGATGACGCCACCGCTGGCGCCTCCTGCCGCTTCCACTGCGAGTGTCGCGGATATTTCCAGCACGTTGTAGGCGCTGCGGGCGTCGCCGCTAGCGTAAGCCGCGATGCGCGCCAGGGCCTCTTCTTCCGCAGTCAGTTTCAGCAGTCCGAGGCCTCGCTCTCCATCGAGCAACGCCCGCTGCATGAGTACGACGATCTGCTCCTCGGTGAGCGGATTGAGCAGGTACACGCGCGAACGCGAAAGCAGCGCGGAGATCACTTCAAAGGACGGGTTCTCGGTGGTCGCGCCAATCAGGCGGATGTTGCCCTTTTCCACGTGCGGCAGGAAGGCGTCCTGCTGTGCCTTGTTGAAACGGTGAATCTCATCGATGAAGACGATGGTGCGAGTTCCATATTGGCGAGCGCGCTCGGCCTCGGCCATCACCTGCTTGATTTCCTTGATTCCCACCAGCACGGCGGAAAATTCGACGAACTCGGCATTGGTACGGCGGGCGATGATCTGCGCGAGCGTGGTCTTGCCCACTCCGGGCGGTCCCCAGAAAATCAGTGAGCCGAGATCGTCGCGCTCAATTTGGACACGCAATGACTTCCCGGGCGCCAGGATGTGCTCCTGCCCGACAAATTCATCGAGATCGCGCGGACGCATGCGATCGGCAAGCGGCCGGGAGCGGTCGATGGGTTCGTTCGAAATTGCGTGAAAGAGAGACATGCAAACTTCCAGGTGGCCGCTACTTATTCCGCAGCTTCCTGCTGGGCCTTTCTCCTCTGTCGTGTTGCTTCGTAGAGAATGATGGAGGCCGCGATGCCTGCATTCAATGACTCCACTCGCGGAGAGTGGGGAATTGCAATCATCTCATCCGCTTCAGCCAGCACGTTCTTCGGCACGCCTGCGCCTTCACTGCCGACAAAAACAGCAACCGGTCCCGTCAGATCCACTTCGTCCAGTGGCATCCCCTTGTGAGACGACGTGGCGGCAATTCGGACACCTGCGGAGCGAAGGCTAGCGGAGACGTCTTCAAAACTGGTCTTGACCACCGGCAGACGGAAGATTGAACCTGCTGAGGCGCGGATCACTTTTGGATTGATAGCGGCCACTGTTTTTTCCAGGGCCAGTACGCCGCTGGCGCCGAAGGCTTCGGCGGAGCGGATCATCGTTCCAAGGTTGCCGGGATCTTGAATGCCGGCCGCGCCCAGCAGCAACAGGTTCGGGCTGCGCAGCATGTCCTGTAGGGACAGATCCTTGAGCTTCACCAGTGCGGCAACTCCCTGCGGAGTCTCCGTATTGACAGCGCTCTGAAATACTTCATCCGGGAGAAGCAGCGTCTCGGTGTGGCTGCCGATTTGGGGAAGCAGTCCGGCAGCTCGTTGCTGGCCGGATTGGCTGAAGAAGACGGCTTTGATGCGCAGGCCGCTGCGAATGGCCTCTTCCAGGATGCGCAAACCCTCAATGGCGCAATAGCCATCGTCAGTACGTTCGGCTTGCGAAAAGGATCGGCGGAGGTCCTTGACCAGCGAATTCTGCGGGCTGGTGACCAATCGTAGCCGCTCCTGGGTTCCTTCAGTCATGCCATCTCCTCCCCAAAAATGGGCTCGCCCGAATATTTTGGGGCCGATACGATTGGCGCAAAGCACGTCGCTAGGACATAATACGCTCTTAGCGGGAATGAATTCCGGCGCGAGAATTCCTCGCCGCCCACGGATACTCCTCCCGCTTCTGGGCAGCAACTTGGCAGTCGCCGTAGCGGTATGTTAGTGTTCGCTGGCTTAAGTCTTCGTCGATAGGGGACAATAACGGGTGCACCCCGAAATCATCAAAATCAATCCGACCGAGCCGGAATCGGCACTCGTAGCTTATGCCGCGGAACAGATTCGGCAGGGACAAGTGCTCGGCATGCCGACCGACACGTTCTATGGCCTGGCGGCCGATCCATTCAATTTGCATGCCGTTGATCGCGTCTATGAGATCAAAACCAGGGGTCGTCACAAGCCTTTGTCGCTTTTGATCGAGAGCATCGACCAGGCGGAAGAGCTGGCCAAGCCGCTGCCCGACGAGTTCTACATGCTTGCCGAGCATTTCTGGCCCGGGCCATTGACGATTATCGTTTCAGCGGCTCCGAGACTACCCCTGAAGGTAACGGCAAACACCGGCAATATCGCCGTCCGGATTCCTGCGGCGCCAATCCCCCTGGCAATCATTCGCGCCTGCGGAGTGCCGGTTACCGCCACGTCGTCGAACTTGAGCGGCGCGGCCGAATGCACCACCGCCGAAGCCGTGCGCGATCAACTGAAGGAAAGTATTTCGATCATCCTCGATGGCGGTACGTCGCCGCGCAGCGTGCCTTCCACGATTGTGAATCTCGCCGAGAAAAAGGGCGGGTGGAAGGTGCTTCGAGAAGGCGCCATTCCACTTCACGAAATCGAGGACCTTCTCGGCGACCAATGAGTGACGTTTTGAAAACGGGGCGCCACTGGATCGTCAGGACCGTACTCGTCCTTCTGGCCGCGTACGCCATTTTCTTCGTTACATCCTGTTTCCGCGTGGTCGCGCAGTCCAAGCTTGACGAGGCGCGTCCGGCCGATGCGATCGTGATTTTTGGGGCGGCGGAGTATGTTGGTCATCCTTCACCAGTGCTGAAGGCCCGGCTGGATCATGCACTTGTACTTTATCGCCGGGGCCTTGCGCCCATGCTGATCACGACCGGAGGATCGGGCTGGGATCCGAAGTATACGGAAGGCGGAGTCGGCAGAGAGTATCTCGCCTCGAAAGGCGTTCCGGATGCCAACCTGATCGCGGAAACGATCAGCACAAGCACGGCGCAGTCTGCCGAGCGTATCGCGGTCATCATGCGCGCCAACAACATGAAGACGTGCGTGGCCGTCAGCGATCCCTACCACATGTTTCGTATTAAGCAGATTCTCCAGGCAAATGGCGTCACGGTGTACACTTCGCCGCGCCCGGAAGTCCACGTCAGCATGAAAGACGATCTTCTCGGAATCATGCGCGAGGCACTCAGTTATACGCTGTGGCGCATGCATATCACCCAGGTTTTCGAGCTGTAACCATTTGTTTGCGGGCCGCCTGCGGCAAGGTACGATAGTGGAGTCATCAAGCCCTGCTTGCGGGGTAATTCTCATGGAGTGATCGTAATGGCGAATACACCGGGCACAGCGGCGCCGCAAAGCGGCATCTACTGGTGCAGCGTTTGCAAGACACCCGTGCAGTTCAAGGCGGGCGAGATACTGCCCGTCTGCAAGAATCTATGCGGGCGCGGTAATTGGGAGTTCGTTCGGGCTTCCGAACAGAAGTAGCAGGACACGAGGGGCGGAGGACCTGCCAGCGGCAAGGGCTTCGCCCATTGTTTTTCAATATTCCTCAGGGAATCAGGGCGAATACCCTGACGGGTGCGCCGGACCCGCCGTCGATTTTTGCAGGCGCAACGACCGCAAGCGCGCCAACTGGCGGCGCGTTTTCCAGATTCGCAACGTTTTCCAGGTGATAGACATTTCGCATTGCGCAGAAGCGATGCACTGCATAGTCCTGCGACGCGCCACTGTCCACGCTGAGCGTGTCGATTCCTATACCAAAGGCCTTTCGAGACTCCACCAGAAACTCCGCAGCCTCAAGCGCGTAGGCAGGGAAGTGAAGTGTGCCGCCAGCGTCAGCATTACGATACGCTCTGGAATCCGGCCAGCGTTCGTCCCATCCGGTGCGGGCTATCACCACTGCGCCGTGAGGAATAGTGCCGTGCACAGCCTCCCACGCGGCAATATCGGCGGCGCAGATCAGGTAATCGTCGTTGTTGTGCACCTTATCGCGGACATCAAGCACGATGAGCGGACATACCAGTCGTTCCGCAGGAACCTCATCGATGGTCCACATCCCCGGGCCCATGTGTGCGGGCGCATCCATGTGCGTCGAGGAATGCTCGTCGAGCGCGATCTTACGAACGAAATATCCATTGGCCGCGTGGCTGGCGGTGACGGTGGTCCGGAGTGAGTGCGGAGTGCCTTCCCAGTTAGGGGCATTTTCACTGATGGAATGACTCAAGTCGATGATTGCTCGGAACACTGTATCTCCGGTAGGGCGATTGGCCCACCGCCACCATACCAGCGGAGAACAACCTTCGCAAAAAGGTTCGGCGTGGCAATTGCTCGCCACGCCGAATGCGTTCATCGCAGACGGTGCCTCCCCCGGCACCGGTTCTAAGGAAGAACGAAATCAAGATAGCCGAATTTCCGGAGCTAAAAACGGATTCCGGCAAAATGTTACGAAATCAGAACACGGCTCAGTTCACCCGGATAATGAACGAAATCAGAATCGCCAGGAACGCTGCAAATCCGGTGCTGGTGAAATTTACGGAATTGTTTCCGAGCCGATCCGGCTTCTCCAGCGTCGCTCCCAGCAGACTGTCGAGAAACATTCCGAGCGTTGCGCAAGTTACGGTAAGAAAAAACCAGCGCTGATCGATTAAGTTCACGGCCACGCAGACATAAGCGATTAAGGTGGCGGCAAGAATTCCCGTGACGCTCCCCACGATGGTGACGGCTCCATTCTCGCCGGAGGGGACTCGCTTCAAATTAGTGATCAGCACGGGATGGCGGGAAAATACCTGCCCAACCTCACTGGAGACTGTGTCAGCAGCGGCCTCGGCAAGTGCTGCGGCCACACCTATCAGCACCCAGCGGCCGGTGTCCGGATACCACATAACCGGTGTGGCGCACATGCCGGCGATGGCCAGATTCGCCAGCACCTGGCGGGCACTGCGACCTTCGCTGCCCTCGGCAGTACCGAGCCGCTCCTTGACCTGGTGTCCAAAGCGGGTCGTGAAATACGTCAGCGCGAAGACTACGAGAACTGCAATGAGTGCTCCGGGGCCGGCGGCCATGCATAGCAAAAATGTTACTGCCGCTCCCGCGAGAGCACCTGAGGTGTCCACGGCTTTCAAGCCCCAGGCGGCAAGCGCAAAGGAAATCGTAAGGCCCGCGGACGGGATCACTCGATCCAAAAGTGGGGAGTAAGCCCCCTGGAAATAGGCGCCGGTCAACGGAATCGAGGGAAAAATAGTCATAACTTACTTCTAAACCCTGGTTCGCCCGAACTGCTTCGCAGAGCCCGCGCGCATCAGCCCTTGCAGCGAATGCTACCAGAACAGCCACGGTGCATTGAAGCTCGCAGCGGGTCACCGGAGAGAATCCGGGGTTAGATACATTGGCTACATCCAGCCCATCCTTTACAATAGATCGTTCCCATCGGAAAAGGTATTGGGATGAGAGTTACCGGCGGAGAGTCAATGACACAAATGCGGAAGGCCG
>Ga0307375_10001320_pt1 | contig 27474 bp, 25 predicted proteins | sample TR1MG_FD_202531 | JGI IMG/M metagenome (GOLD analysis project Ga0307375, IMG submission 202531) | Soil microbial communities from Risofladan, Vaasa, Finland - TR-1 | ecosystem: Environmental > Terrestrial > Soil > Coastal area > Acid sulfate soil | place: Finland: Risofladan, Vaasa | collected...
CTGACGGCACGGCTGAGGCCCTGAACAAGTACCTCGAATTGCAGCCCACCGGCCCCTATGCGGAGGCGGCAAAGCAGCTGCTCGCCAGCTTCAGCGCCTCTATCGAAACAACATTCGGCAAGGGGAAACAGGAACCGAAGAAGGGCAAGAAGCGATAAATTCCGGAAGTTACTACAAGGGCGGCTCCGGCCGCCCTTATTTCTTTGGATGAAGCGATGGCCGGGAGCAAGATGGTCATGGAGGGAACATTCGCTAGAATCGTTTCCATGCCAGTTACGGGCCAACCCGAGTTGCCGACGTTTGCGACAGTTCGCGCGATGATCGAGAAGTACGCCTCGACTCTGCGACCCACGAGAGCGGAACGCGTCTCTCTGGAAGATGCGCTGGGGCGCGTGCTGGCGAAGAGCATTGCGGCCGACCGCGATCTCCCGCCATTTCCACGCTCCGCTCGAGACGGCTTTGCTGTACGAGTGGGTGATCTTCGCGATACATCAATCTCCCTGAAGGTAATCGGCGAATTGAAGGCGGGCGACGATGCGGGAAGGTTTTTCGTCGGCGAAGGCGAATGCGTTTCCATCATGACGGGTGCAGCCGTGCCCGAAGGCGCGAATGCCGTCGTCATGGTTGAGTACGCCACCCAGGCGGGCGGCTTCGTATCTTTCCAACGCGGCGCCGAAGCCGGAGAGAACATTGTGCCGCGTGGTTCCGAGGCCCGTGCGGGACAGGAACTGGTCGCGAAGGGGATGCGGATTGGTCATGCGGTGATCGCCGCAGCGGCCACGGTGGGACAAACCGAACTCACGGTCTATTGCCGCCCGACTGTTGCGATCCTGGCGACGGGCGACGAACTGGTTCCGATTGACGCCGCACCCGGTCCCTACCAGATTCGGAACTCGAACTCCTTCTCGCTGGCGGCGCAGGTGCGCGCTGCTGGAGGATCACCCTCGATCTTGCCGACCGCTCCGGATGATCCAGTACGTTTGCGTGAATTGATCGCCGAGGGATTGCAGAGCGATCTGTTGCTGCTCTCGGGCGGCGTCTCGATGGGAAAGTACGACATCGTGGAGAACGTACTGGAGGAATTCGGGGTGCGGTTTCTCTTTACCGGTGCGCTTATCCAACCGGGAAAGCCCGTCGTGTTTGGAGAGTCCGAGATGGATGGCGGGCATCGGGCACGGGTGTTTGGGTTGCCGGGGAATCCAGTCTCAACGATGGTGACCTTCGAGCTCTTCGTGCGCCCAGTATTGGAATCGCTGGCGGGACGACCCATGCGCACGCTGCGATTCACCCAAGCAAAATTGGCGGAGGATCTGCGGACCAAACCGGGGCTCACTCGTTTTCTGCCCGCGAGATTGAACGGGGAAGCCGGAACCGTGCAGGTGGAACGCCTGAACTGGCAGGGGTCGGGAGATATTGTGACCGTAGTGCAGGCGAGCTGTTACATTGTGGTCCCGCCGGATCGCGAGCTGATTGCAGCGGGCGAAATGGTATCGATTCTGATTCCGGGAGCTGATCTCTAGTGGCGCGAAAACTCTCGCATTACGACAAGCAAGGCCGGGCATCGATGGTGGACGTCTCGAGCAAGAAGGAGACGAAACGCACCGCAGAGGCATCAGCGTTCGTGGAGATGAGGCCGGAGGTGCTGCGAGCACTGCCGGACAATCCCAAGGGCGACCCTTTGGAAGTGGCGCGCATCGCCGGCGTGATGGCTGCCAAGAAGACTTCCGAGCTGATTCCCATGTGCCATCCCGTGCCCCTCAGTCACGTTGATGTGGCTATACGTGTGTGCGAGAATGGCGTCTCCATACGCACCCGGGCCACGACGAAGGCCGTCACTGGCGTGGAAATGGAAGCGCTGGTGGCCGCGTCGGTTGCGGCCCTGACGGTGTATGACATGTGCAAAGCTCTGGATAAATCCATCACGGTGCGCGAAGTGGCGCTGGAACGGAAAACGGGCGGGAAGAGCGGCGAGTATCAGCGGAAAAACGCTGAACCAACGCAACGGACGGGACGGAAATAATCTCCTATGGCGACCGACATCCAAGTCCTGCTTGTCGATGACAATCCGACCATCCTGGAAATGCTGCGCCAGGCGCTGTCTCCGTTGGCGCACATCTCGACCGCCAAGGATGGCGCGGATGCGCTGATTCATGCACTGGAATCCCCACCCGACCTGCTGATTACCGACTACCAGATGCCCAGCATGAACGGCCATCAACTGGTGGAGAAGTTGCACAGCCGCGTCGTCACCGCCCGTCTGCCGGTGATCGTGATGGCCAGCAAGAGCGACCTCAACGAAAAGCTGGGTACTCTGCGCGACTCGGTGGACGATTTCATCGAGAAGCCGTTCTTTCTTCGCGAAGCCACGGCGCGCGCAAAACGCATCATCGACAAAGTTGCCCTGGAAAAAATGGCGCGCCACGCCGCCGGCGAAAGCCGTGTGCGAGGATCGCTGGCGCAGATGAACGTCATAGACCTGTTGCAGTCGCTTGAGCTGGGGCGCAAGACGTGCCGCCTTATCGTGAGCCGCAAGAATGAATCCTGCGAGATGTTCTTTACGGAAGGCCAGTTGGTTCACGCGGTATTCGGCACAATGAACGGCGACGATGCGGTTTACCATGTGCTGACCTGGCAGGACGGAACCTGGGAAATCGACTTTGCCGGCTCTGCGAAAGTACAGACCGTGACGCGCTCCACGCAGGGCCTCCTGATGGAAGGACTGCGCTTGCTCGATGAAGCCAATCGCGACGCAGCCGACGGAGATCTCAACGATGCATAAGGCCGTGGTCATCACTGTAAGTGACTCGGCCACCCGTGGCGAGCGGGAAGATATCTCCGGACCTGCCGTCGCCGAGACCCTTCGGAAAGCCGGATTCGAAGTGGTCGGACGCGAGACCGTGCCGGACGAAGTCGTATCTATCAAGAAGGTCCTGATCGACGCATGCGCGATGGCGCCACTGGTGGTTACGACCGGTGGAACCGGACTAGCCGCACGTGACGTCACTCCCGAGGCGACTCGGGCGGTTTGCGAGCGACTGGCGGAAGGCGTGGCGGAACACATGCGCTCCGAAGGTATGAAGCGGACACCCTTTGCCGCGCTCAGCCGGGGCGTGTGCGGCATCCGTGGCGGTTCGCTGATCCTCAACCTGCCGGGAAGTCCCAAGGGCGCTGTGGAGTCGCTGGAGGCCGTGCTGATCCTGTTGCCACATGCGTTGGAGCTATTGGCAGGAAATACCTCACATGCCTGCCAGCAGGGCTCCTGAGATGCCAAGCTTCCGGAAGGCACTGCTGCTCTACAATCCCGTATCTGGTGCTGGCGCCGGGCTGCGTGCCGTGGAACGCGCGGCAGAGGTCTTCCGTTCGGCGGGCATGGAAGTTCATCTGGAGGCGACCCGCTCACCAGGCAGCGGGGGAGCACAGGCGCGGACCGCCGTAGACGCCGGCTATGACGCCGTTTTCGCGTGCGGCGGCGACGGCACGGTCTTCGACGTCTTGCAGGGAGTGGCCGGAACAGACGCCACGCTGGGGATCATTCCGTTGGGCACGGGCAACGTGCTGGCAACGGACCTGGGGCTTCCGAGGAGCGCCGAGGCAGCGGCACGAGCGTTGTTGCATTACGAATCCCGGCGAGTTGCGGTTGGCAGAATAAGCTACAACAACGGTGCGGACTCGCGATTTTTTACGGTTGCGGCGGGCGCCGGTGTCCATGCCGAGTTGGTTTACAACGCCAGCGCGCAGGCCAAGCGGCACGGCGGCAAAGCGGCGTATTTTCTCTCCGGGTTCGACCTGCTCTTCCGGCATGACTTTGTGCCATTCGAGGTGGAGATCACCATGGACGATGGGTCGACGCGTCGCGATGAAGTACTGGAATTGGTTGCAATGCGGGTGCGCTCGTTTGGCGGCGCACTGAAAAGGTGGCGGCCCGGCGGTTCGCTGCTGAAACCGTCGATGCAGCTTGTTCTGCTGCGCAGGAGCAGTCGCAGCGCGATGGTTCGATACGTGATGGGCACGCTATTGGGAACGGCCCATCGGAAAGACGGGTCAAGCCGTTCGGCCGATGTTGAGTTCCTCTCCGCAACCCGCGTGATGTGCCGTCCCCGCGCGGAGAACGGCCATGGCATGTTCAGGCAAATTTCCGCGCAGGCGGATGGCGAGATGTTGGGATCAATTCCGGCGGAGTTCACGTTGGTGCCGGACGGACTTCGGTTGCTGATGCCACCGGGTCCGAAGGGTTACACAATCTGAAATTTTTCTGAGAACTTACGGGGCGAACGAAGTCAAACCCTGAGACGTATCACCCGATGCTCGGCGCGGACGGGCCGGCCGAAGAAAGGTGAAACAGAGTGGAACCGGTCACGCACTTTCTCACGGGCGCATGCATGTCGCGCACGGGCTGCAATCGCAAAACGGCACTGGCAACGTTGACCATGACGCTGGCAGCCGAGGCCGCGGACCTCGACATGCTCTGGTACCTCAAGGGCTCGGCGGTGGGGTTCGCACACCACCGTGGATTCACCCACACGCTGATTGGCGCTCCAGTAGTGGCGGCGTTCGTGGTGGGAGCAGTGTGGCTGGGCCGCAAGTTATGGCTGAAGTGGAGACCACCGGCGGAAAACAAACCGGCCGAAGCCGCTCCTCCCCTACCGATCCGCTGGGGCTGGCTCTACTTGTTTGCCTGCCTTGCCGCCTACAGTCACATTCTGCTGGATTTCACGAATAGCTATGGAGTGCGTCCGTTCTGGCCATTCAGTTCGCGCTGGTATTCATGGGACATCGTGTTCATCGTGGAGCCGGCGATCCTCATCGTGCTGGTTGCGGGGCTGGTGCTTCCATCGCTTTTCTCGCTGATCAACCAGGAGATTGGCGCCCGGCAGAAGGGGCCGCGGGGACGAGGCGGCGCGATCACCGCTCTGGTGCTGGTCGTGCTGATATGGGGCCTTCGCGATTATGAGCATCGCAGAGCGGTGTATGCACTGGCTTCGCTGGAATACCAGGGAGCGATTCCAAACCGAGTCGCGGCCTATCCGTATGAGTTCAACCCCTTCCGCTGGTATGGCGTGGTCGAGACGGACGACTTTTACGAAGGCATGCGCGTGGATTCGCTGGGGCCGGAGGTGGACCCGCAAGGCCGCGCGTTGACCTACTACAAGCCGGCGGAGAACAAGGCAATCGCGGCGGCAAAGGCGACCTACCTGGGACGCGCCTATCTGGACTGGGCGCAGTTTCCAATCATGGAAGTGCAGGAACACGGCGATCCGCACCCCGGATACACGGTGATTCTTCGTGACCTGCGATTTATGTATCCCGAGCGTCGCGGGAGCAATGCACTTGCCGCTTATGTGGACCTCGACCCGATGTACAGGGAGACTGACGAAGGGTTCCTGATTGGCAATCCCACGCACGGCAGGATGGAGGGGCCGTCGAGCCCGGACCAATAAGCATGGTTCCCGGCCAACGCTCTTGACGGAAGTCGCCGGGCGCGAAAGAATCAAGGTTCAGACTTAACGAGGTGAACATGCTGGCCTACCTGTTCCTGGTATTCGCAGTCGCGTTTCGATTCATGCCGCACTCTGCAAGCTTTAACTTCACACCCGTAGCGGCCGCGCTGCTGTTCTTCGGTTCCCGGATTCCACGGAAATGGCTATTCGTTCCGGTGGTTCTGCTGGCCGGATCGGATGTGCTACTGAACAGGCTCTATGGCTACCCACTGGGCGTGGATCTGCTGATCACGTGGGCGTGGTATGCCGCCATCGTGCTTCTGGGCTCCGTGCTCCTCAGTGGGAAGGCAAGCGCCCTGCGCATTGGCGGAGGGTCGCTGCTGGCCTCCGTGAGCTTCTTCCTAGTGAGCAACTTTGCAGTGTGGGCCGTCTGGCAGAACTATCCCAAGACCCTTGCTGGATTGGGCACATGTTACGCAATGGGTGTGCCGTTCTTCCGCAACACCGTGGCCGGCGACCTGATCTTCTGCGCGGCTTTCTTCGGCATCGCAGTAGCAGTCGAGATGTACTCGCGCCGCACGGCCAAGGATTCGATCTCCTCGTAATTCGAGTGATCTGGAAACACAAGCCGGACCCAAAGGGGTTCGGCTTTTTGCTGCGCGAAAATTTTTGATGATTTACTTCGCGGAAGACTGCTGAGTGCTCTTGGAACGCTGTTTGCGCCACAGGTTGTACGCAACGATGAGAAGTACGATCGCGCCAAGCACCAGCAATGTCGCCGTCAAATGACGCTTTACGAGTTGTTCGGTGATGTCCACGATTTGCGGGCCGAACTCGATGGTCAGCGCGGAAAGGATCAGGAAGCGCAGGAACCGTCCGACAAACATGGAGCAGACGAAGCGGATCCAGCTCATCTCCGCCACGCCGGCGGAAAAGACGAACAGCTTCATCGGTGTCGGAGGAGGAAGCATTGCGGGCACAATCAGCGCCAATTCGCCGTATTTTTCCGACAGGCTATGGATGTGGCTGAAACGCTCCTGCCCAATGCGCTTGACGATAAGCGCCTCGCCTCCCTTATAGCCAATGATGTAGGGAATCATGCTGCCAGCCGCCGAGCCGAGCGCGGCCACGGTCGAAAACAGCAGGAAACGATGCGGATCTGTGTGCACGTAATAGGCGACCAGGGGATCGACCGGGATGCCGAAGATCCCGGCATCGAGCGTGGCGATGATAAAGACCGCCCACGGCCCGCCTAATGGAGCGAGCACGGCCATCAGCCATGTTTTATACCGTGCGAAAAGGTGCGCTAGAGACTTCACAGTGTCCGCTGTCGTTGTCGATTGCAGTCTGGAGGGTCGCGCGAAGATGCCAGCGAGGCTGAACTCTCATCGGAAGCGGAACGGAATCCGCTCCGGCCGTAAATAGCGTCTCAAGACCTGGGTTCGATTGTAATGGGTGGAACCGGACGCTGTCGATGCAGGCCGTTGCTCTCCCCGATTCGCCCTCTGACGGAAATCGGCGGGTTCGGATTAGAATCTCCGCATGTCGAAAGCGAGCCAGGAACTTGAGCGGCGGGCAGAAGCTCTGCGCGAGAAGATCCGCTACCACGAGCATCGTTACTTCGTGCTGGATGATCCGGAAATCAGCGACGCCGAGTACGACCGGCTGGTGAACCAACTCAAGGCGTTGGAAACCGAGCATCCCGGGCTGATCACGCCGGACTCTCCAACTCAGCGCGTTGGCGGACAGCCGCGCGAGGGCTTCGTCAAGGTCCAGCACTCCTCGCCCATGCTTTCGCTGGACAACGCCTACAACGAGCAGGAGCTGCGCGACTGGGCGCGCCGCGTCTACGAATTGAGCGGCACGGAGAAAATCGACTTCGTCTGTGAACTGAAGCTCGACGGCCTCTCCATGGCGCTGCACTACAAGCCGGATACCGGTGGGCGCTCCAAGTTCGTACTGGCCATCACCCGCGGCGACGGTTCAACCGGTGAAGACGTAACCGCGAATGTACGCACCTTGCGTTCCGTACCGCTTACGGTTCCAGCCGCAGCACTGAAGAAGGCCGGATTGCCACAGGAATTCGAGGTGCGCGGCGAGGTCCTGATGCCAACGAAATCGTTCGTGCGCATGAACGAGGAGCGCGAGAAGGAAGGGCTGTCTCGCTTCGCCAACCCGCGCAACGCCGCAGCCGGAGCCGTGCGCGTATTGGAACCGAACATTACGGCGCAGCGGCGACTCGACTTCTACGCCTACTTTCTGCTGACCGAGGGCCGTGTCTCCCGGGCAGAGCAATCCGAGGCACTGGACGCGCTGGAAACTGCCGGGTTCAAGGTAAACCCGAATCGCAAGATCGCACACAGCATCGACCAGGTCTGGGGGTTCATTCAGAAATCCGAGGAAAAGCGCGAAACCTTGCCGTACGAGATCGACGGCATCGTGGTGAAGGTGAACGATACGGCGCGCTGGCAGCGACTCGGCTTTACCGGGAAGGCGCCGCGCTGGGCAATCGCCTACAAATTCGCGGCGCGCACGGGAATCACGAAGGTGAAAGACATCCTCGTGCAGGTGGGACGCACGGGGAAGCTGACACCAGTGGCCGCTCTCGCGCCCGTGCCCATCGGAGGGACGACGGTTTCCCGTGCAACGCTGCACAACATAGACGAAATCGAGCGGCTTGGATTGCTCATCGGGGATTGGGTGGAGGTCGAGCGCAGCGGCGATGTAATTCCCAAGGTAATCCGCGTTGTCGAGGACAAGGATCACCGGCGCGGCACAGGGAAATTCAAGATGCCGTCCACCTGCCCCGTCTGCAAGGGTCACGTTGTGCGCGCGGAGGGCGAGGTCGATCATCGCTGCGTCAACGTCAACTGTCCGGCAAAATTGCGCGAAAGCCTGCTGCACTTCGCATCGCGCGGCGTGCTCAACATCGAGGGCATGGGCGATGCGCTGGTGGATCAACTGATGGAGAAAGGGTTGGTCAAGGACGTCGCGGATATCTATTCGCTTACCAAGGAGCAGTTGCTCTCGCTTGAACGGATGGGTGACAAATCAGCGCAGAACATCCTTGATGAAATCGAGGCGTCGAAGAAGCTGCCATTAGAGCGTGTCATCTACGGACTCGGAATTCGTTTCGTCGGTGAGCGCACGGCGGAGTTCCTGGCGCAGCACTTCGGTTCAATGGAAGACTTGATCAAAGTGGCAACCGATGACGACGAAGCAAAAAGCCTGGAAGAGTTGCAGCAGGTGGAGGAAGTCGGGCCCCGCATTGCAGCCAGTTTGCGCGAGTTCTTCCTGGAGCCAAGGAACGTCGCTCTCGTCGACAAACTTCGCAAGGCAGGGCTGAAGTTTACCGGCGAGAAGAAGGTTCGCGGAACCGCTTTGGCCGGAAAGACCTTCGTCCTGACGGGCACACTCGAACACTATTCCCGCGATGAAGCGAAGCGCATGATCGAAGATGCGGGAGGCAAAGTCTCCGGCTCAGTGAGCAAGAAGACGAGCTATGTGGTCGCCGGGGAAGAAGCTGGTTCAAAACTGGATAAAGCGCGCGAGTTGGGAGTGACGGTTCTCGACGAAACCCAGCTAATGAACCTGCTCAAGCCAAGCTAGCCGCGGATGTTCGCGGCCTGGCCCGAATGAACCTGTTCAAAATGCACCCGGCTTCTACTCCACTTCTCCGCTAAGTTTGAGGAAGTCGGAGTAACGGCGAAAAACCGCCTACACCGCAATCACGAGCCTGCTGGGATCTTCCGGCAGCCCTATGGGTTGCAGTTTTCTGTTCGAGAGGTCTGGCTTCAACTGCGCCAGAAAGCTCTCTGACCAGCGATGCACGTTTTCCCGCCGGACAGTGCGGCGGAGACGCTGCATGCGGCGACGGCGTTCCCTGGGATCGAGCATGAGCGCGAGATACAGCGACTCGGCGACGCCTTGTATGTCGTTTGGGTTCACCAGAAGCGCTTCTTTCATCTGCGAAGCTGCCCCGGCAAATTCGCTCAGCACCAGCACTCCGGTGCAATCCACCTGTGCCGCACAGAATTCCTTTGCCACAAGGTTCATCCCATCCTTGAGCGGAGTCACCAGCGCGACGTCTGCGGCACGGTAGTGCGCGACCAATTGTGCCCGCTCCAGTGAGCGGTAGACGAAATGGATCGGCACCCATCCCGTGTGCGTAAAGCGTCCATTGATGCGGCTTACCAACTGTTCGATCTCCAGTCGCAGATCGCGATATCGCGGCACGTCTTCGCGGCTGGGAACAACGATCTGCACGAGCACGATGGTTCGATGGAGTTCCGGATGGTTTTCCAAAAGGTTTTCGAAGGCGCGCAGACGCTCGGGAATCCCCTTTGTGTAGTCGAGCCGGTCCACCCCCAGGACGATCCTCATACCTGGCAATGCCGCCCGCAAAAGGTGGGTTTCCTGCAATACCCCGGTGGACGCAGCATGATTGGCAAATTCTTCGAAGTCGATGCCGATCGGCTCCGTGACCACGTTTGACCGCTGGCCCGGACGATGCATATAAAACGCGTCGCCGTCGCGCCCGGCCTTGACGGCAGTGAGAGCACGACAACACTGCACGAAATTGCGCGAATCGCGCGGCGTCTGGAATCCGATCAAGTCATGTTCGAGCAGAGCTTCGAGCACCTGTTTCCGCCACGGTAGCTTGCTGAAGATATCCAGCGAAGGAAACGGGATGTGCTGGAAGAACGCGATGCGCGCACGAATGCCACGCCGCCGCAGCGACGACGCTACCAACGCGAGGTGATAGTCGTGGACCCAGATAATGTCCTCCGGCTGCGCAATTTTCGACACGACGTTCGCGTAGGTTTCGTTCACGTCGACGTATGTGTTCCAGTACGAAGGATCGAAATTGCAGCTCGATTGCAAGTCGTGGAAGAGTGGCCAGATGATCTCGTTGGAAAATCCGAAATAGAATTTCGCGACCTGTTCCGATGTAAGAACCACTGGGAAAAGATCGCAATTCATCCCGGCTGCGGCCGGCGCCAGCCACTCGCGCTTTACCTCTCCGTCGGTGCCAGTCCAGCCTATCCAGCTTGCGTGGTGGTCAGAAACCACGGCGCGCATGGCAGTGATAAGGCCGCCGGAGCTTGGCCTTATATCGATGCCGCCATCGACGTGCGCAACCGTAACCGGCAGCCGATTTGAGACGATGATGATCCGTGGTTCCGTCATTGAACACCTCCGGTTATTTCAATCCACGTTTCGAGAAAGGCGATGACTTCATCCGGTGGTTTCAGCCACACCTCTGCGGAAGTTTCGCGATAGCTTGGTCTCACCAGGATGCCCAGGCCACGCCCGCCGATCACTCGGAATGCATCCTCGTCCGTAGGGTCATCGCCGAGATAGCAAATAGCCGCATCTTCCCTGTGTTCGGCGAGAATCTCGCGAACTACCTTTCCCTTGTTTGCGAGCATGGTGCGAAGTTCCAGGCCGCCATCAAATGAGATTTGTTCGAGTCCGACACCAGCGGCGAAGAGAGAAAAAGTTCGGCGCGCGATTCCGGCAACTTCCTCGCACGTGTTTTGGGGGAGATCGCGCCAATGAACTGCGATGCTGCCCGGTTTGCGCTCCACCTGACCGTTCAGGCCTTCCATCTGCAGGAACTGAAACGCCGAAGCCAGCGCCGCCTGGGTCTCGCCGGGAAGTTCGGTTCGGGCGTAATTACCGTCCGGCCAGAGCCGCTCCAACCCATGCGAGCCCCAGATTTCCGGCATCGGTTGCGCTGGCAGCAGGCGAGGAACGTCAGTCGCCCTGCGGCCCGTGACAATTGCCACGTGAGTCCGCGCGCAACGCCCAATTGCACCGATCAAGTCCGTGACGTCCGGGTATGGATACGCGGATTCGCGCTCTGCCACGAAGGGAGCCAATGTGCCGTCGTAGTCCAACAACAGGAGGCGCTCAGGAGCACACGCCACGGAATGAAGGAAGTCCTCTAATCGGGTGGAACCCTGGATTAACTGCATGAACAACTCCTTTCGCGGTGGACGGGAAGGACTGAAGCGGCCCAAAGCCGCACCTACGTCAGCGAAAGTACGGGCACTAGCAGAGGCGGGAACAGTTCAGGTCGACGAGACCAACAGGCTGCCAGATACGGTGTCGCGGAAAGAACTCCATCCGCGCACGACGCAGCAGGGCCGCAAGGATGAACGCAAGCGTGGCGGGGAGGATAACCAGTAGTAAAGCCGCCATCCAGGCTCGATTTGCGGTCGGCGCCAGATTGAGCACCGGCGACGCGCAAACCCACAGCACTGCCAGAAACAGCACTATGGCAATCGCAATTTTTAGCGAGCGATCCATCCTCGGTTCATTGTATCGCGACGGCATGAACGATGCCAAAAGAATTCATTTATATGGCTTGTTTTCAGTAAGTTAAGAAGATAATTTCTGGCGAATTCGGCGGTACGTTTCGTTCAAATCTTCTGGCAAGATGCGGGTTTCGCCGATGACGCTGATGAAGTTTGCGTCGGCCACCCAACGCGGCAGAACGTGCATATGAATGTGGCCTTCTACTCCGGCTCCTGCGGCTTTTCCGATGTTCATTCCCAGATTGATCCCGTCCGGCCGGTAGAGCTCGCGCAGCACGGCTTCCATGCGCTGCGTCAGTCTCATCATCTCCTGGGCCGCGGCCTCTGGAAGGCTCTGTAACTGGTCGAGGTGCTGGTAAGGTACTACCATTACGTGCCCTGAGGTATACGGGAAGGCGTTGAGGATGACGAAGCAATGTTCCCCGCGATGGACAATGTGGGCCTCTTCGTCGGGTCTCTGGACAAGTTGGCAGAAAATACACTCGGCGGTTTTCTGACCGGTACTGGTGATGTAAGCGTAGCGCCACGGCGTCCAGAGATAGTCCATGGGCGGCAGGGTAACAGAATCCGCCCCCGGTAGAGAAATTGATGCAACCGCAAGGGGTATTTTGACGTCACATGTAAGTGTGTTGTGCGTCCTCGCGGAAGGTAAGTTTTGTGCCGTGAAAGGTGTGCAGCCACGAGATATAACGGTGTCTGGCGTTTGACACTCTTTCGGCGGCATTGCTATAGTCAAGACAGTCCTCTTAGGGTGGAGTCTGCTCCGCGAGGATCCGGCCGCTGGATTGTCCAAGCTCACTCTGAGTGGGCCAATCATTCCAATAGACTTACGCCAGCAGTCCGTACTAATAAGGCTCCCCACACGTCTCTCTAGACGCTGGGCTGATGCGAACCGATGGCTTCTGAAGAAATCCGTAACGATACCCCCTCTGAGCCGAACCTGCAAGATGGCTCGTCCGAAAAGACTCCAGTCGAAGTTCAAAGCACGCCAGAATCCAAATCCAGCGAGCGGCCCGCTGTGGGTCCAACTCGCACTGAAAAAGAAAACATGACGGAAGATTTCGCAACCGCACTCGAATCATTCGAGCAAGAACAAGCCGAACTCGCCGCTAACGAAGACCGTGTCCTGAAGGGCACCGTCGTTAGCATCAACAGCAACTACCTCGTCGTGGACATCGGTCTGAAGTCCGAGGGCGTCGTTCCACTCGCTGAAGTGCAGGACCACGAAGGCAATGTGCGTTTCCAGCCAGGCGACTCGATCGATGTGATGACCGAGAAGGGCCACACGGAAGAGGGTTACGTTAACCTGTCGTTCCAGAGGGCTCAACGTCTCCACGCGTGGGACGAGATCGAAAAAGCGTACAACGAGAAATCTTCCATCAAGGTTCGCGTGCTGGATCGCATCAAGGGCGGCGTAACCGTGGACATCATGGGCGCGCGGGCATTCCTGCCCGGCTCGCAGGTCGATGTCCGGCCCGTCCGCAACCTGGACGCTCTGAAGAGCCAGGAACTCGAAGTTCGCATCATCAAGCTGAACAAGAAACGCGGCAACATTGTTGTCAGCCGTAAGCAGCTTTTGGACGAGGAAATTTCGGCGAAGCGTGAAGAGACGCTCAAGCACCTGGAAGAGGGCTCGATTCTGACCGGCACGGTCAAGAACCTGACCGACTACGGTGCGTTTGTGGACATGGGCGGCATCGATGGCCTGCTTCACATCACCGATATGTCGTGGGGACGATTGACACACCCGCGCGACCTCGTACAAGTTGGCGATCAGATTCAGGTAAAAGTTCTGAAGTTCGACCGCGATAAGCAGCGCGTCTCGCTGGGCTTCAAGCAGTTGACGCCCGACCCGTGGCTCGATGCCGCCGAGCGTTACCCGATCGGCGCGCATGTCGCCGGCAGGGTCATCAGCGTGACCGACTACGGCGCCTTCATCGAGTTGGAGCAGGGCATTGAAGGCCTGGTTCACGTCAGTGAAATGACGTGGTCCAAGCGCATGAAGCATCCCTCCAAGCTGGTAAACGTCGGCGATCAGGTGGAAGCGGTCGTCCTGAACGTGAACCCGCAGGAGCGCCGCATCTCGCTCGGCCTCAAGCAGCTTGAGTCGAATCCGTGGGAGACGCTGCATGAGAAGTACCCGGTTGGCTCGGTGGTGGAAGGCAAGGTCCGCAACCTTACCGACTTCGGCGCGTTCATTGAGATCGAAGATGGCATCGATGGCTTGGTCCATGTCAGCAATCTGAGCTGGACGAAGCGCATTAAGCATCCTTCGGAAGTGCTGAAGAAGGGCGACAAGGTGAAGGCAATCGTGCTGGCCATTGAACCGGAAAATCGCCGGCTCTCGCTGGGCGTGAAGCAGTTGCAGCCGGACGTGTGGGAGCAGTTCTTTGACACCCATCGCGTCGGCGACGTGATCCACGGCAAAGTGCTTCGGCTCGCCAGCTTTGGAGCTTTCGTCGAAATCGCCGAAGGGGTGGAAGGCCTCTGCCACAACTCTGAAGCGGTTGATGCAAACAGCATTCCGATCCAGTTGGAACCCGGCCAGGAATTCGACTTCAAGATCATTAAGATGAATCCTGAAGAGAAGAAGGTCGGCCTGAGCATCCGCGCAGTGGGTGAAGAAGCGACCCGCGCCGATATCGAGAGCTACAAGCACCCGTCGTCTTCGCCGGGGACCTCGACGATTGGCGAACTGCTGCAGTGGAAGCGCTCTTCGGACGAGTAATACAGCGTCCATCGGAGACAGTAAGGGCCGCCAGCAATGGCGGCCTTTGTTTTGTGAAGTATTGTTTTACGGTGCAAAGAGTCAATCCGTATGGGAGTCCGCGGCTCATCCTGCGCGGAACTTCCAACTTCATGCAGATCCGCTCGCGTGAAGGATCGTGAGGAATGCTATGGGGAGATCATTTCGCAAAGCAGCCATTTTTAGCGCCGTTGTCATTTCATTCGGCATGGGTCTGGACCTGGTGTTTCACTTCATTGGCGCGCACTGGGCCAGTGAAGTCTTCGTCGAGAACATTCTCACCGGGTTGCTCGCGGGGTGGGCCGGATTCACCTTCATGGAAGACCGACGACATCGTACTGAGCAGCGGATGGAAGCCCTGGCCTACCTCAACCATCACATCCGCAACGCCCTCACCGCCATCGAACTTGCCAAGTACGCGCCCGATGACGATCAGCGCCTGAATATTATTGAAGATGCCAGCCGGCGTATCGAACTGACGATCAAACGAATCTCAGAACAGGAGCATGTCTCCATCGATTACACGAACACGATCATCCCGTGAATGGAAAAAGCCGGGCCAAGGCCCGGCGGTGTGTCGGAGATTAGAACTTATTCCACTTTGATATGCAGGTTGATGCGTGCCTCGCGACGGCTGTCGAAGGAGCTGAGTGTCTTGGTATCGCTCTTGCTGCCCTTCCACTCGGCGTGCACTTCGTAGTCATCGTTCGGCGAGAGCGAATGGAAGCTGTACGAACCATCCTTCTCCGCGATGTAGGTTTTTACCGTTAGCGTGCGTGTGTTCTTCAGGTACACAATCGCGTTTGCCAACGGCTTGTCACTCTTGGTCAGCACGGTGCCGACCAGCGTGCGCGTGGCTGGCTGATCGGAGGCAACCGCGGGCGTGGCTTGCATTGCGAACAGAAGCACTGCCCCCAGCATGATGGCGCTGAACTTTAACAACCGATTCAAGACACACCTCCCCGGGCTCTGGACTCACTTCGTTAGATGCAAGGCGATGTCCTGACGTTCATCGTCTTCGATGTGGACAGTGACCTGTGGCTGCACTTTTCCTTTTGGCACTTTGATGTCGGCCCACACTATGTAGTCTACCTTGCCGGGAGGCACCCGCACAGCGAACTCACCTGCATGGTCGGAATAGGCCTCCCACCGGACTTTCTTTTCATTTGCCCGGCGGACCTTGATATGGACCCCATAGACCGGGTAATTGTTCGGTCCCCAGACAGTACCGTAGATAAGGGCATAGTCTTTTTCGAGGTTCTTCTGCGCGGAGGAATGGCCATGATGCCGGGGGCCGGCCGCCAGCATAAGACCCGGGCACACTACAATCGCCAGCAGTGTAAACGCCATGGCGACGGCCAACCGCGGAGATTTAGTAGTCACTGTCTTTGTCTTCTTCTTCGTCTTCGTCTTCGTCCTCCTCGTCGTCTTCTTCGCTTACGCGGCTAAGCTCGAGAGGCTCAAGACCGACAACCTCGAAATCCGTGCCGCACTCAAGGCAGGAGATAATCTCCCCCTCATCGAGATCTTCTTCCTCGATATCCAGATCGCTTTCGCACTCTGGGCACAAAACCATGACAATCCTCCAACCCGATGGTCCGGCGGTCCGCACAAACCGGATATATCCTCGGGACCGTCTTGCATTTATATTTAAGGTCTCTTCCCAGCAGCGTCAAGAGGTCCGTAGTCAGAAAGATTAGGCTATGGGAAGTATTTCGCATTGAGGATGGCCCATGAAAATTTCTCGAACGTGTTCCATTGTGGTTGCCGCAGTGTTCGCAGTCGCCATTTCGGCAGTTGCTCAGGGGCCCAAAGTCACTCCGGCACGTAGTCAGACAGACGCTCAAATCGTTCGGGCGTTATCCCAAGTCTCTGCAAAAAATATTGAGGCAACCATCAACAAGCTGGTCAGCTTCCACACGCGCCTGACGGCCTCGACCGATCTCCCGGCATCTTCCGGGCACGGTGTGTTGGCCGCACGGGAGTGGATCAAGCAGCAGTTTGAAAATGATTCCAAGGCCTGCGGCGGATGTCTAGACGTAAAAGTGTTTAAGTTCATTCAGCCGGTCTCGCCCCGCATTAAACAGCCGACCGAGATTGGCGACGTTTACGCCGTGCTGAAAGGGACCGATCCAGAAGCCTCCAAGCGCATCGTTCTGATCAGCGGACACTACGATTCCATCGATCTCAAGAAAATGTATGACTCCAGCGCCTCCGCGCCTGGGGCAAACGATGACGGCAGCGGCACCGCAACCGTAATTGAAGCTGCCCGCGTGCTCAGTAAATACAAGTTCCCCGCAACCATCATCTTCCTGACCGTCGCCGGCGAGGAGGAGGGCCTCTACGGAAGCGCCGGTTTCGCCAAGATGGCCAAGGAGCAGAACTGGGACATCGAAGCCATGCTGAACAACGACATCGTTGGCGGCGATAAGAATCCCGGTCAGAACCCGTTCGTCGTGCGCATATTCTCCGAGGGGATTCCTTATCCCGCGTTGAAGAATCCTCGGGAGGTCGCTGCCATTCGCATGTTCGGCTACGAGAGTGACTCGCCTTCGCGCGAGCTTGCCCGCTATGTAGCAACCACCAGCGCCCTCTATGCCAAGTACAATGTTCCGAAGGCAATGATGATCTTCCGACAGGATCGCTTCCTGCGTGGCGGAGATCACACATCGTTCAACCAGCAGGGTTTTACGGCCGTACGCTTCACCGAATATCGTGAGGATTTCAACCACCAGCACCAAGGTGAAAGCATGGTTAACGGCGTGGAACACGGCGATCTGCCGAAGTTCGTCGATTTCAACTATGTCGCGCGTGTAGCCCGGCTGAACATGGCGACCCTGGCCTCACTGGCATCCGCACCGGCTCCTCCGGCAGCGGTCAAGGTCGACATGAGCAAGCTGGAAAACGACACGACGTTGCTGTGGCAGCCCTCACCGGACGGCCTCGCGAAGTCGTATGAAGTGGTCTGGCGCGACACTACCGCTCCACAGTGGGAGCACTCGAAAAATGTTGGCAATGTAACCACTGTCACGATGCCGGAATCAAAGGATAATGTGATCTTCGGCGTGCGTGCAGTGGACGGCAAGGGGCACCGTAGCCTGGTAGTCGTTCCCATGCCGCAGCGCTAGCCGTTCGAAAGGAAACACATGGCCGTGCGCGGTCGACAAATGACGTTGAGCCTGCCCCCGTTTACTCCTGCGGTCACCTGGCTGCTCGGAATCAACGTGGGCGTCTATGTGGCGATGCTCCTGGCCAGCATGGTCGTACATGGCGCGTTCGCATGGACGTGGGCCTGGTTCGGGCTGACGCCTGTCTTGGTCATGCACGGCTATGTCTGGCAGATCGTCACGTATGCATTCATACACGAAGGGTTTATGCACCTCTTCGTGAATATGTTCGGCCTATGGATGTTCGGCGCTACGATTGAGAATGCCTGGGGGACCCGGCGGTTTGTGGAGCTCTACACCGTCGGTTTCCTCGGCGCCGCTCTCACCAGCATCGCCGTCTCGTACACGCACGTGCTCGGCTCGCCGATGACGACTACCGGCGGCGCGTCGGGCGCGGTGATGGCCATCCTCATGGTCTTCGGCATGATCTTCGGCGACAACGAGATCATGCTCATACCCTTTCCGTTCCTCATCCGCGCGAAGTACTTCATCGGCATCCTGATCGTAGTGACGGTGATCTTCGCGATGCAGGATCGCGGCGGTGTCGCCTATGTTGCGCATCTGGGCGGCCTGCTGTTCGGCTACCTGTACGCGAAATTCATACCGCGCGGCGGATTCCAGTTCATGTTCTCGGAGCGCTTTTATGGAATTCGCAACGAATACTATCGCCGGAAGCGGCGGAAGGCTGCGAAGAAGTTTGAAGTCTACATGCGCAAGCAAGGGCGCGAGGATTCGTTCTACGTCCCCGGCGACCAGAAGAATTCTTCGTCACGTGACAAGCATGACCCCAACTCGCGTGGACCGTGGGTGAACTGAAGGTTCGAAAACGGCTCAAGAACAACAAGAAAGCCGGCTCTAGGGCCGGCTTTTCTATCGCGCAGAAAACTGATTAGTTGGAAATGGTTGCCGGATCGTAGGTCGAAAATACCGGTTCAAGCTCTTCATAGATCGTCGTAATGCTGCAGATTTCGGCGAGCCGCATCCAGAAGCGATGCACCTCGGGATCCTGCTGCGCATTACTGCGCGCCTCGTCGGAGAGCCAGATGCGCATGTGCACGTAGCGCGAACTTGCTTTTGCGTCGCGATACAACAAATCCTGCGAGTAGGCCTTGTTGTGCAGGAAGGTATAGAACTCGCGCAGCAGTACAAGCGTATCTTCTTCCTTGCCGGGAAATGGTTCCAGGATCGCCATCGAGCGAATTGGTTCTTGCATGTTGAATTAGACCTTCGACTGCGAGTTTCGTTTACTTGTGCCGGCGGATCCGCGAATTCGCGCCAGTCGTGTATTACCAGCCGTTCCTTCCGCTTCATTCACTCTATGGAGACGGATGAAGTCGGTGGAACCGGACGTGGTCTGGGTTCCGGCGACAATCGCAATAACGTCTCCGGGAGCGACGATACCACGGCGTTGTAATTCCTTATCGGCCGTTGCAATCATGTCTTCGACCGATCGCACCTGGTCAATTGCCACCGGACGCACGCCCCAATAGAGGTTCAGCCGGTTGCATATTGACGGTACATGGGCAAAAGCATACACCTCGGCTCGCGGCCTGTACTTCGAAATCAACCTCGCGGTAGTACCACTTTCGGTATAGACCGCGATTGCGCGCATTTTCAGGTCTTCCGCGATGTGGGCCACCGACTCGCAGATCGCCTCGGAGACATTCATTTCGCTGCGCATTTCATGTCGATAGATAGCCGGATTCTGCATCAGATGCGCTTCAGCTTCGACCGCAATCCGCGCCATCATTTCAACCGCTTCGCGCGGATACCTGCCGCTGGCCGTCTCCGCCGAAAGCATCACCGCATCCGTGCCGTCGAAAATGGCATTGGCCACGTCGCTGGCTTCCGCACGAGTCGGGCGCGGGTTCTGGATCATCGACTCCAACATCTGCGTCGCCGTAATCACCGGTTTGCGCCACTCCAACGCCCTGTGGATCACGTGTTTCTGGATGACCGGCACCTTCTCCGGCGGAACCTCCACGCCAAGGTCTCCGCGGGCCACCATGACACCGTCCGCGCACTGGAAAATCTCTTCCAGGTTGTCGATGGCCTGAGGCTTTTCCAGCTTGGCAATCACCGGCACGTCATACCCAAGTGCGGCAATGCGACGCTTGGCCTCGCGCACATCCGACTCCGTCCGCACAAACGAGACCGCCACTGCGTCTACCCCATGTTCCAGCCCGAAACGCAGGTCCTTGAGATCTTTTTTCGTGAGCGACGGCACACTGACAATCGTTCCCGGCAGGTTGATTCCCTGATGTTCGGCCAACAGTCCGCCGTCGACTACCCGGCAGTGAATATCCTCCCCTTTGATGCTGAGGACTTTCAGCGCCAACCGTCCATCGCTTAGGAGAATCTGCGAACCGGGTTCCACCTCGCGCGGCAGAGCCTCGAAACCGGTCGAGATGCATAACGCCGTTCCAGGCACATCGCGCGTCGTGATCGTGACCTTGGAGCCCGCCGTCAGCATCACCGGTGCGCGATCAAGCAGGGCGCCTGTACGCATCTTGGGGCCTTGCAGGTCCTGGAGAATGCAAACCGTCCGGCCTTCGCGCGCGGCAACCTTACGCAGCCGTTCCATCACCAGGGCGTGGTCCTCATGCGTGCCATGGGAGAAGTTGAGACGAGCCACATCCATTCCCGCCCGCATCAACTGCAGCATCATTTCTTCCGTATTACTCGACGGTCCGAGAGTACAAACGATCTTGGCACGTCGCCTCACCGGATGCCCCGTGCGCTCCAACTCTGTCGAGAACCACCCATCTTGTTTTCTGATCACTGCGAAATCTCCAGAATGCGAACGAAAAACATCGACATGTGACTTTCACGATTGCGGCATCTCCGTCGGGAGTGCGCCGGAAAGTACAAGGGTTCGTCTTCTCTATCCTAGCTTACGGCTGTTGATGAGTCGTTCTCGGCGGCGGGAATCTGCGAGTATGTTCCAAAGATGAAACGAGGATAACGAAGCGCGTTGAATTCCGCGCCGACGATTACGACCAACGAAATCAGGTAGAGCCACACCAGCAGCGCGATCGCGGTCCCCACCGATCCGTAGATTTCCTTGTAGTCGGCGAAGTGACGGACGTAGGTGCCAAACAGGATTGTTGCTGTAAACCACAGTACGGTCGCCAGCACTGCACCCGGCAACACCCGGTGCCAGGGCTGAGTGCGCGGCAGTCCGTGATGATAGATAAGGGCAATCACCGCGATGCTGGTTAACGTGGCGATAATCCACCGCAACGCCGTCCACATGCCGAGAATGTATGCGCCGTACTCGTGACCGGTGTGGAACATCATCCACGTCTCTATCTGGTTTCCGAACGCCACCAGGAAGCTGGCGAATCCCATCGGAACGCCGGCCAGCACCACCAGGAAAAACGCGACCATGCGCTCGCGCACCGTGCCCCAGGTCTTGGGAATCTTGTACGCCTTGCGGAATGCCTCCATCCACGAAATCATCACGCCGGACGCGGTCCACAGCGTAAGGACCGAAGTCGTGATCAACATTCGAACCGGTCGCGGCTTTACGCCTTCAAAGAAGTTGAGAACCGACGCTCCGGTTCCCGGCGGAAGGATGCGTCCCAGCGCGTACATGATTTCACGCACGAAGGTCAACGTGCTGTGCGATACGGCAAGAATCGACGCAACTAGAAGTATGGCTGGGAAGAGCGTAAAGATAGCGGAGAACGCCGCCGCCTTCGCCACGCCAAACTGGTCGTGATTGAAGGCTTGCAGTATTGATAACCGCAGTAGCTTGAAGAACCTGAGCATAGATCAGCAAATGGGGACATACCCGCGGACCTGCCGGCCGGAAGATCGCGGGCTTTTCAGTAGGGGATTGTAAATGATGTGGCGCCGTTCGCAATCAACTGTTCGTGGGGGGATCATATCCCACCAAGAATGAGTCCCGCCGAGTGCCTACAGTGGTTTTGACATGTGAATGAAATAACAGGGCATGGTGGCTTTCTGCTGTAACTCCTCGCTGGCAGGCGCCGTACCGCTGATTTCATAGCCGAACTTCCTGTACATCGGAGGCAGCTCGGCGCGGAGATCAACCAGCGAGAGGTCCATCTGACGGCATCCGTGCTCACGTGCATAGTTTTCAGCAACGCCGATCATGCAGCCTCCGAGCCCCTTGCCGCGATGTTCCCGCGCAACCGACAACACGCCGAAGTATCCATGATCCCCACGGATCTCGACGTAGACCGCGGCGACAATCACGGCGTCGCTGCTCTCGGCGACAAAGAGTTTTCCCGTCTCGAACAATTTCTCCACGCCGTCCCGGCTAATGCGATTTCCCTGGACAAAGAATGATTCGACGGCAAATGCCTCATTGATGACATCCGTGATAACTGGAATGTCATCCGTCGATGCGGAGCGAACTTGAAACTCGGAGGATGGTGCAGGTGCTGTCATGGCTCTTCTATAAAATACAACGGCCGCCCCGTGGAGCGGCCGTTGTGTTGATGCGAGCGTTACTCGCGATGTGTTCAGTTACTCGGTGCTGAGTTCTTCCGGTTCGTTTTCGCCTTCCTGCCGCAGCAGTTCCAGTGCGCGTTCGGCCTCCTCGTACTCCCTGGAGATCTCCTCCTGCACCTTCTGGGCTGCCTCTTCCAGCTCTGGAGCCAGCCGCACATTGCGGTAGTACTCCATGCCGGTTCCGGCCGGGATCAGGCGACCGACGATGACGTTCTCCTTGAGACCGCGGAGGTGGTCCACCGCGCCGGTGATGGCCGCTTCGGTGAGCACGCGCGTGGTCTCCTGGAAGGACGCGGCCGAGATGAACGAATCCGTGGAGAGCGACGCCTTGGTGATGCCAAGCAGCAGCGGACGGCCAGTAGCCGGCTTGCCACCTTCGGCGATAACCTTTTCGTTCTCCAAGCGGAAGCGGAAGCGGTCAATCTGCTGTTCCAGCAGGAAGCCCGTGTCTCCCACATCCTCGATTTTCACCCAGCGCATCATCTGGCGAACGATCGTTTCGATGTGTTTATCGCTGATCGTCACGCCCTGCAACCGGTAGACTTCCTGAATTTCGTTGACCAGGTAAGCCTGCAATTCTTTCTCGCCGAGCACGGCCAGGATGTCATGCGGATTGAGCGGGCCATCCATAAGCTGTTCGCCGGCCCGGATGCGCTCGCCTTCCTGCACGTTGACGTGGACGCCACGCGGCACCGAGTATTCCTTCTCGACGCCGTTGTCGGCCACGACATAAATCTTGCGCTGGCCCTTGCTGACTTCGCCGAACTTCACGGTGCCATCGATCTCGCTGATGACGGCCGTTTCGCGCGGCTTGCGGGCTTCGAAGAGTTCGACCACGCGCGGCAGACCACCCGTGATGTCCTTGGTCTTGGTGGTTTCGCGCGGGATCTTCGCCAGTACATCGCCCGGATGGACTTCGTCGCCATCCTGCACCATGAGGTGGGCGCGCGAAGGCATCAGGTAACGCTTGTTGCCCTTTGTGCCCTTGATCACGATGGCAGGCTGACGCTTTTCGTCCGGTGAATCCATGACGACCTGGCGCGAGAGACCGGTGACTTCGTCCACTTCTTCGTGAAGCGTCAGTCCCTCCTGCAGGTCCTTGAATGCCACTGCGCCGCCGATTTCCGTCAGGATCGAGAACGTGTACGGGTCCCACTCGCCCATGACCTGGCCAAGTTGAACCGCGCTTCCGTCCGTCACCTTGAGGTGGGCGCCGTATACAACCACGTAGCGTTCCTTTTCGCGGCCCTTGTCGTCAACCACGGCGATGGAGCCGTTGCGGTTCATCACCACCAGGTCGCCGCCCTTGGAGCGAACGGTCATCAGGTTGATGAAGCGCACCGTGCCGTTGTTCTTGGCATCGAGGCGCGACTGCTCGCTGACGCGTGATGCCGTACCGCCGATATGGAACGTACGCATCGTAAGCTGGGTGCCCGGTTCGCCGATGGACTGTGCGGCGATGACGCCGACAGCCTCGCCGAGTTCGACCAGGCGTCCTGACGCAAGGTTGCGGCCGTAGCACATTACGCAGACGCCACGTTTGGATTCGCAGGTGAGCACCGAGCGAATCTTGACGCGCTCGATACCGGCAGCCTGTATCTGTCCAGCCAGGTCTTCCGTGATCTCCTGGTTGACGTCGACGATGACGTTGCCCTCGTAGTCCTTGATCTTCTCAAGCGAAACGCGGCCAACGATGCGGTCGCGCAAAGGCTCGATGATATCGCCGGACTCGACGATGGATCCGACGTAGATGCCATCCACCGTAGTGCAGTCGTATTCGCTGACGATGACGTCCTGCGCCACATCCACCAGGCGGCGGGTGAGGTAACCGGAGTCGGCCGTCTTGAGCGCCGTGTCGGCCAGGCCCTTGCGGGCGCCGTGCGTCGAAATGAAGTACTGCAACACGGTGAGACCTTCACGGAAGTTCGCCGTGATCGGCGTCTCGATGATTTCGCCCGACGGCTTGGCCATCAATCCGCGCATGCCGGAGAGCTGACGAATCTGCTGCTTCGAACCGCGGGCGCCGGAATCGGCCATGACGTAGATCGGGTTGATCTCGCCTTCCTTATCGCGACGCTGCATGTTGCTGAACATCTCGTCGGCCACTTTTTCCGTGATGCCCGACCAGATTTCGATCACCTTGTTGTAGCGCTCGCCGTTGGTGATGGCTCCGTCGAGGTACTGCTGCTGCACGCTGATGACGGCCTTCTCGGCCTCACCAACCACGCCCTTCTTGCTGGCGGGGATGACCATGTCGTCGATGCCGATGGAGAGACCGGAGCGAGTCGCGGCGAGGAAGCCGAGGCTCTTGATCTCGTCCAGCATGCGGACGGTGGTTTCCAGACCAAAGCGCAGGTAGCAGTAGTTCACCAACTGGCCAATGCCCTTCTTCTTGAGCAAGCCGTTGATGTACGGCATTCCTTCCGCGGCGGCGCGCAGACGATCATTAAGAATCGCGCGGCCAACCGTGGTGTTGACGAACTGGCGGTTGAGCGAAACCGGTTCGGTGTGGGTCACGTCCTGATCGTCATACGCCGTGGTGAGGTCGATTACCTCGCCGGTGTAGCGCAGTCGGATCGGCGTGAGCGTTTCCACTTCGCCTGCTTCGCGCGCCAGCAGCACTTCCTCGATGTTCGAGAAGGCGCGGCCTTCGCCCTTGGCATTCACCTTCGCCTTGGTCAGGTAGTAGATGCCGAGCACCATGTCCTGCGTCGGAACCGTAATCGGCTGTCCGGACGCGGGCGACAGAATGTTGTGCGATGCAAGCATCAACACGCTGGCCTCGACCTGGGCTTCCGGCGAAAGCGGAATGTGCACGGCCATCTGGTCACCGTCGAAGTCGGCGTTGAACGCCGTGCAGACGAGCGGGTGAATCTTGATGGCTTTGCCTTCCACCAGCACCGGCTCAAAGGCCTGGATGCCGAGGCGGTGAAGCGTTGGAGCGCGGTTGAGCATCACCGGATGGTCCTTGATGACCTCTTCCAGGATGTCCCAAACGATCGGGTCTTGCTGCTCCACCATTTCCTTGGCTTGCTTGATGGTGGTGCAGTGGCCGGTCTGCTCGAGGCGGTGATAAATAAACGGCTTGAAGAGCTCGAGCGCCATCTTCTTGGGAAGACCGCACTGGTGCAGCTTCAAATCCGGACCCACGACGATGACCGAACGGCCGGAGTAGTCGACGCGCTTTCCGAGGAGGTTCTGGCGGAAGCGTCCCTGCTTGCCCTTCAGCGTATCGCTCAGCGACTTGAGTGGGCGATTGTTGGCGCCACGCAGCACGCGGCCACGGCGTCCGTTGTCGAACAGCGCGTCAACCGCTTCCTGGAGCATGCGCTTTTCATTGCGCACAATGACTTCAGGAGCGTGCAGGTCCATCAGCTTCTTCAAACGGTTGTTCCGGTTGATAACGCGGCGATAGAGATCGTTGAGATCCGACGTCGCGAAGCGGCCGCCATCGAGTGGAACCAACGGACGCAGTTCCGGCGGAATCACCGGGATCACGTCGAGGATCATCCACTGCGGCTTGTTGCCGGACTTGCGGAAGGCTTCGACAACCTTGAGGCGCTTGGCATACTTCAGGCGCTTCTGGAGTGAAGTCTCGGTGCGCATCTTCTCGCGCAATTCGACCGACAGAGTTTCCGTGTCGACGCGCTTGAGAAGTTCCTTGATCGCCTCGGCGCCCATCATGGCCTTGAAGCCCGAGGGGCGATACTGCTGGTCAAGCTCGCGATACTTCGACTCTTCCTTGATGATCTCGCGCTCTTTGACCGTAGCTTCGCCGGCTTCGACTACCACGTAGGCTTCGAAGTAGAGGACGCTCTCCAGGTCGCGCAGCGAGATGTCGAGGATGTGGCCGATGCGGCTCGGCAGGCCCTTGAAGAACCACACGTGCGAACACGGAGACGCCAGTTCGATGTGGCCGAGGCGTTCGCGGCGCACCTTGCTGAGCGTGACTTCCACGCCGCACTTGTCGCAGATCACGCCGCGGTGCTTCATGCGCTTATACTTGCCGCACAAACACTCCCAGTCGGTGACCGGCCCGAAGATGCGGGCACAGAACAGGCCGTCGCGTTCCGGCTTGAAGGTTCGGTAGTTGATCGTCTCAGGCTTGGTAACTTCACCGTGCGACCAGCTGCGAATCTTCTCCGGCGAGGCGAGGCTGATCCGAATTGCGTCGAAATCCGTGATGTTGTTTCCGAGATCAAACGGGCTCGAACGGTACAAATTGCCTCCTCCCTGGTACGCTCACTGCGTCCAGGACTGCGGCCTCTCGCGACCGCCAGCGGAACCCAAAAGTAGCGTCAGACTTGAGAGATCAATTCCCGGTCTGACCACCGAATCTTCATCTGCCGGACTTGGGTTCGGCCCCGGCAGATTTCGATTCCAGAAAACCTTGCGTCGGCTGCACCCGGCGCCTTTTGCGGCGCCGGATACGGAATGCCTTAATCCGCTGCGGCCGTTACCGGCTGCGGAGGCAGCTCCTTCTCCTTGAGCTTCACCAGCTCAACATCAAGGCACAGGGACTGCAATTCGCGGACTAGTACGTTGAACGACTCGGGCACGCCCGGCTCGATCGCGGCTTCGCCCTTGACGATGGCCTCGTAAATCTTGGTGCGGCCATACACGTCGTCGGACTTCGCCGTCAGCAGCTCCTGGAGAATGTACGCAGCGCCGTAAGCTTCCAGCGCCCACACTTCCATTTCTCCAAAGCGCTGGCCGCCGAACTGCGCCTTGCCGCCCAGTGGTTGCTGGGTGATCAGCGAGTACGGTCCGATGGAGCGCGCGTGGATCTTGTCGTCGACCAGGTGCGACAGCTTGAGCATGTAGATGTACCCGACCGTCACCGGCTGTTCGAACCGTTCGCCGGTCATGCCGTCGTACAGGAACGTCTTACCGGATGTCGGCAGGCCCGACCGCTCGAGCAATGCCTTGATCTCCGTTTCCTTCGAGCCGTCGAAGACCGGCGATGCAAAGTAAACGCGATCCTTCATGTCGCCAGCGATCTTCATCAACGAATCGTCGTCGAGGTCGTCGAACTCCGGAACGAACGGCATGCCGTCAAAGAGCTGCTTGATGCCCTTGCGGATTGCTTCCGTCCGGTTGTTCTCGGCAAAGATTTCGGTGACCATTTTGCCGAGTTCGTGTCCGGCCCATCCGAGATGCGTTTCGAGAATCTGGCCGACGTTCATACGGCTTGGAACGCCCAGCGGATTGAGCACGATCTCCATCGGCGTACCGTCCTCGAGGTAAGGCATGTCCTCTTCCGGAAGGATGCGCGCGATGACGCCCTTGTTTCCGTGGCGGCCGGCCATCTTGTCGCC
>Ga0307375_10001323_pt1 | contig 27434 bp, 45 predicted proteins | sample TR1MG_FD_202531 | JGI IMG/M metagenome (GOLD analysis project Ga0307375, IMG submission 202531) | Soil microbial communities from Risofladan, Vaasa, Finland - TR-1 | ecosystem: Environmental > Terrestrial > Soil > Coastal area > Acid sulfate soil | place: Finland: Risofladan, Vaasa | collected...
TGAAAACCGAGCAAAATTATTGATCGGAGTTCTTGAAGAAGATGGCGAACGAAGCTATACAGGTTTTGTAAAAGAAATAAAAAATAGAGCACAAAAAGCACTGAAAGGTGAATGAATAAAATGCAAACGATTAAAGCAAAAGTAATAAGCATGTTATTTACTATAATATATATCATGTGTAAAATAAAATCACTATTTAAAAAAAGGAGATAATTATGGAAACTAACAACTATCGATTGCTTTTTAAATCGAACAGCCATCATGGCAACAGGGTAACGTCCGTTATTGTTCTGGATGGTGACAAATTCGTCACAAATGCCGTTGTAACACGAAATAACTCAGAGAACGACAACAAGTTACTGGCGCAGAAGTATGCGCTCACAAAGGCACTCAGGCGTTCAAAATTAACGAAAGAAAGTAGGGGTATAGTGTGGGGGAAGTTCTTTGTAAGATCTAAACGAGCAAGAAAATTAATCGGAGCATAAAACACGGAGAGGTAGCATAACTGGTAATGTACCACCCTGCTAAGGTGACGTCCTTCGGGACTTCTGAGTTCGAATCTCAGCCTCTCCGCAAACAAAGGGAGACACATATGATTCAAATAAGTGCAATGAATAGAAAAAGATTTAGGGCAATTCGCAAAAGTGAGTTTAAAAAACTTCATGAAATTGGTAATTTACCTTATAATTTCTTCGATGTTCTATATAATCTTAAGGGTGCCGTACTTCACTCAAAGATATCTGAGAAAAAATTCCACAATGTAACGGCAACTGGAGACAAGGGCATTGAGGCTATATTTAATGAAGAGGTTGAGGGAATATCTAATTCCCTCATTAAGTGGTTCACAACTTATGGTGCATGTAAGGGTGATTTTATTAAACTCTCAACAATATTAAAACCATTCATGCCGAAGATTACTCAGAAGATTTTGGGTGTAATATATAACAATGCAAAAGCATGGATAGTGATGAATAAAACCTATAAAAATGTTGTAGCCGATAACAATCGTATAGACTACCATAAACTAAAATTGTTTTGTAATGATGAAGGTGAGTACTTAAAAGACAGGATCGCACCAATGACAAAAGAAAAGTACATTGCTTTCTTTCAGGATTTGTTCAGAAAAAGATATCCAGAAATGTGGAAAATGATTAAACCAAATGTGCCACTACTTGGTAAGGGTAGTATAATATTGGGAAGGGCTGAGGGGTATAGTCATGATCAATATGTTTATATCAAAAACGGAAAGATCATCTTTGATATGGGTTTTCCGATAAAACAATGCGAGAAAAAAATAATGGACGATAAAATAATTGATAAAGATTACTACATTTCACTTAAAAGAGAAGCGGAGGAAATCGAATATGCAAATAACCATTAAAGAACTATATCGTAAGAAAAAAGCAATGGAACTAAAAGATGTTTTATGCGAGAACGATCCGCTGTACATGGTGTATGACTTTGATCCCCGAGAAACATCATATGAAACTTGGATGGGTTTTTATCAGGAGTTCAAATCATTCATTCCAGAACTAACGAAGAAGAGTTATCGTCAGATATTAAAGGATCATAGAACATTGTATAATAGAAGGGCTGAGATTGTATGGTGGAAAGAACAAGTGCATCCTATGCGTACATCCTGCTTTAAGGCGGAGAAGTTCCAGCACAGGATATTCCCTTTAAGTTCTTCTCAATATGGTAATTGGATTCAAAATGTAATAAAGCATAAATCAAAGAAAAAAGGGAAGGGGCTTAAAGAGGTTGAGTTGAAGTGGGATAAAAATAAACTTTCTTTAAATATTCATTAAATAGATTTGCATATTAATATATCGCATCGTATATTAAATAAACAAAACAAATGGAGGTAGATTATGACACCAAAAGTATTAGAGAAATCATTGAAGTTCAACCTGTTAAATCGCATCAATATGATGATTGTATCCTCACCTGGAATGGGCAAAACGGAGATCGTTAAACAGGTCGTTGGTGAATTGGGTTGGAAACTTATATTCATGCATTTGATAATTTCTGATCCAACAGATTTTAAAGGACTCCCCTTTATGATGACTCTTGAGGATGGAAGCAAGCAAGGTCAATTCGTCCCATTCTCTGACTTTGGGGCTCTATTAAAAGCAGACACACCAACCGTATGTTTTCTTGATGAATTCGGGCAAGCATTCCCAGCGGTTCAGGCATCAGCAATGCAACCAGTTCGTGAACATCGTCTCAATGGGCTGGTAATTCCAGATCATGTACGGTGGGTTGCAGCAACGAACAAACGTGAAGATAAGTCTGGGGTAACTGGTATATTAGAAGCCGTTAAATCTCGCTTTCTTATTGCTAACTTAGATACAAGTCCTCAAGACTTCATTAACTATGCACTTAAACAAGAATGGTCTAAAAAGGCAATGGATGTTATAGCATTTATATCTTGGAAACACGATGCACTCCATGACTTCACACCATCGGCTGAGATAGTGAATTATCCATGCCCTCGCACTGTAGAAGAGGTGGGCAAGATGATAGCAATGGATTGTCCAGAAGATATATTGCACCAACAGATAGAAGGACTTACTGGAGAGGCATGGGCGAATATGTTCATGGGATTCCGTCCGATATGGCAGAAACTTCCAGATCCGAATACAATCATCATGAACCCGAAGTCAGCATATGTTCCCGAAGCAAAGGAAAAACATAGTGCAGCAATCTGGTTCTCAACAGCAACTTCCTTAGCATCGAAAGCAACTCCGCAAAATTTTGCAAACATACTAACATATGCGGAACGGCTTCCAGAAGAAGTTAATGTTTACCTGACCAAAACTGCACTTGGTCTCAACACAGGCTTGCAGACAACTCCAGCACTGATTGAATGGTGTACTAAACATCAAGATGTATTAATGTAATGAACATGAAATTTCAATCCCTCTTTTCAAAAACGAGAAGAGGGCACCGAATTAAAATATACTTAAGCGCATATTTCAGAAAGGAATGGAACATATGGCAAAAAAACAAAATGAAGATAGATTCTCAAACAAAGCAGACGTAAATGTATTAAAACAGGCTGAGAAACTCATGCAACGAGCAAAGTCATCACTTATACTAATGCAAGTGTTCTACGCCTCTTTACTGTTCAAACTCAAGACAGATCCAAATTGGAATGCTCAAACGGCTTGGACGGATGGGCGTGTCATAGCATATAATCCGAACTATATTGTGAGTCTCCAACCAGATGAAATACGTGCTTTACTTATTCATGAAGTTATGCACTGTGCGTTCAGTCATCATCTAAGAGGAAAAGGCTTGCACCATGGTCAATGGAATCATGCTACTGACTACGCCATTAACTGGATCATCGATCAATTGGATGGCTTTAGTGTTATGGAAGGGGCACTTCTTTCAACGGCATTTACAGACAAGTCTGCTGAATGGATTTATAAACAACTCCCACCACCAGACAAAAGCAACAACAACTACGGTCAACCCGACATGGGTGGAATGGGCGAAGTCAGGCAGTGGAAAAACGACAACGGTCAACAACCCTCTGGTGCCGAACTGAAAGAGGAAGAGGGCGCATGGAAAGTCGCAGTAAATCAGGCTTATTCCGTAGCAAAAGCCGCTGGCAAGATTCCTGCTGGAATGGACAGGTGGGTGAGTAGACTATTAAAACCAAAAATAAATGTGAAGGCTCTTCTTATTGCTTTCTTAACAGAATGTATTAAAGGTGACTTCTCTTGGAAGATGCCTAATCAGCGTTATATGGCTTCTACAGGAGTTTATATTCCATCTCTACAACCAACGATCAATGAATTGCAAAGAGGTGCTTACATAGCGGATAGTTCTGGCTCTATATCATTAGAAGATCAGAGGGACATTCTTACTATCATATGGGAAATAATTAATACCTTTAATATGGAACTCGATGTGTACTCAGTGGATTGTAAACTACAGTCACATCAGGTCATTGATGCATATTCAGACTTCTCTAAAATTAACTTCAAGGGTGGCGGTGGAACTGATTTTAAACCAGCATTCAAAGAGATGGATAAAAAGGGAGTGGATCCTGTGTTCTGCCTTTACTTTACAGATGGTTACTGTGATTCATTTCCTTCTAAAAAACCTGATTTCCCTGTGCTCTGGTTACTTAAGGACAATCAGAATGAATCATTTGATCCACCCTTTGGTACGGTGGTAAGGATGGAGTCGTGATGGAAACTGGATACTATGCAGATAATAAATACTATACTAAGGTTCATGTTCTTCATGATGGTAAACCAATATGCGGTAGTGTTATTGGTAAGAAAATGAGTTTTCAGTGGTGTTCGCATGATATAAAATATGATTATATTGAATGTGAAAGATGTAAAACAAAGGCAAGGAAGATATTAAAAGCCAGAGTTAGTTTGAGAGAACTTGAAGGTGGTCTCAAAATGCGACCACCTTCAAAATAGATTTGCACTTTAATATATTTTACCGTATATTTAGGTATACAAAAGAAAGGAACAACATATGATAATACAAGAAAAAGCAGTACTCGTAAACTTTACAGCCAAAGGCTGGTCAGCAAGAAAGTATGATAGAAAAGTATCTAAAAAAATTGAAAACATCTATAATGCTGATAGTGCAGGAAGATATAATAAGGTCTTAGTGGCAATGGACAAGTTGAATGAAATCACTCAACTGGTCAGTGCATTCAGGCGTTATCATTATAAAATGACTATGCCGTGGGACAACCATTGTGCTCTACTCCCGTCTGCCCATATTATGAAGTATGGAGACGAAGAGAGATTGGCGAAAGAGAAACACGAAAAACTTGTCAGGGAATTTATCGACGAATATCCCCGCTTAAAAGAAAATGCGAAAGTATCCTTAAATGGAATGTACCGTGAAGAGGATTATCCCCCTGTTGAAAAGATCAAGGGCAAGTTTGAATTTGGAGCGTTCATCCAACCAATCGCTGATGGGAATGACTTTCGTGTTGGCGTTCAAAAAGAAGAACTTGTTCGCATAAAAGCTGAGTATGCGAAACGAGAACAGGAAGTATTGGCGAACGGAATGGGTGCAATATGGCAACGGACGTTCGACGCAGTTAAACATATTGCTGATAAGTTATCGGAGTACAATCCAGATACGAAAGCAAAGAACTCATTTCGTGATACCTTAATTGGTAATGTTGTTGAACTTGTTGGGCTGTTGCCCGCTCTCAATATAATTGATGATCCTAAATTAGAGGACATGAGGAGAGAACTGGAACAAAGAATTTGTACCATCCAACCAGAAAACCTCAGAAATGATGCTCAGTTAAGACGGGATACAGCGGAAATAGCAAAAGACATGTTGAAACGTATGGATGGATTCTCTTCGTGAAAGTAGTATATGGTCAGGTGATAGTATTTAAAGATGAACGTGTCATGTTTAAAACAGAACCAATGCACCCTCGTGAATGTCAAAATGCGTATGAGGAACTTTCTGATAAGTTTAGGTTAAAGATGTATGGCGTAAAGATATTAAAGAAAACAATATATCAGGGATATTCAAGTTTGGAAAATCTAAAAAAGAAAGGTGGTACTTATGACTATTAAAGAAACAATTGCAAGGTTGGCTATCGCAAAGGTAGCGAAACCAAAGAATTTTAAGGCCGTCAGGCCAACTATTGTCGCTGGAGAATACGACGTTGACTTTACCGCTCGTTTCAAAGGCAAGATCAATGTTGGCGATAACTATACCCAACATATCGTCGCAAAGGCTGATCCGTGGAAATTGCTTGCCGTTGCCATGTCAAAGTTGAATGATGTAACTGTTCGTTCTATCGTTAAAGAGGCTGAAGAATCGGAAATCAGCGCTGATACGGTTAAAGCTCAGGCGGAGGGTGCGATTGCCAGACTGAAAGCACCAACCAATTCCGTGTGTCAGGGTAAGACTACTGGCAGGGTTGATCTAAGCGTTGAATCTGCAACGATAGCGATAGTAAACTGATGGGAAAGGTGATTGGCATAGTTGGATCTCGACGTCGTAATCAGGATTATGATTACAAGGGCGTTTTAGCCGTATTTGATTCCATATATGAAGATGGGGACACCATCGTATCTGGTGGGTGTCCTAAAGGCGGAGATAAATTTGCCTATTGGATCGCTAAAGAGAGGGGCTTGTCAATCACCATTCATTTTCCTAAGTGGCAACTATACGGAAATGGTGCTGGTATTAAACGAAACACATTAATATCAAATGATTGTAATGTTTTAATAGCCGTTGTTGCCTCTGATCGGAAAGGTGGTACCGAGGATACTATATTAAAGTGTGTATCTCAAGGTAAGAAAGTTTATTTAGTTGAACGTGACCTGTATATAAGGGGAGATGAATGAAACAAAACTACGGAGTATTCCATAAAACAGCAACAGTTGTTAATGGTAGACTTTATGATGGCGCAATCTTCACTTCTAAAGATCGCAGTGATTGTGAGGTGTGGGCGAAGGGTCAGAAATATTTGACTGTTAGGAAATTAAATGCAGAAGAAATGAAGAAATATAATGAATAAAAAACAACAAACATTACTTTCAACCACACCAGCAGTAAAGAAAAAAATGGCAGATCTCAATGAAAGGATTTGGAATTTAAAATCGGAAATCGATTCATTAGCAGAACCACATTTACCAATGAGCCCAATGTTTTATAGATATGATTTTGATTGGGGCTGTAGGAAATCGCCTTTCGGTTGGTGTGCTTATGATCATTATAAAGATAGGTCACATGATAATTGTGTGTTTTGTCATGAGCCTCAGGAGCGAAAATGAGGGCAAGGGGAAGAAGACTATACAAAGGACAATCGATGTTCTCTATGTTACATCCCAACCATGACTTTTATAGAGGAGAAGAATTGTTGATGTTTGTTAGACCAATAATTATCAACAACACATATTCTAAAAAATACGGGAATTATTATATAGGTAAAAAAAGCATGTCACTAATATCAATATTGGAGAGAGAATGAATATATTGCAACGTTTATTTAAATCAAAGCCAAAGACAGAAGACAGGGTATTCAGAACACACCAAGATTTTGTGTTCTGGCTAACAGCGGGCTGGTTGTTAGTTACCTTCGAACACATCTATTATACATTAAGTCAGTATTCTCTTCACACCGTATGGGACATATCTGGTATGCCAATCCCAATAAGTGACATAACTATCTTTGCTCTTGTTATCTTACTCGAGGTAACTTTGTTCTGGAGTGTTATGTTTATTCCCGCTGCTAAAATTTTGAAAGTTAGAAAATTTGTCATGTATACTATTCAGGGAATTGGTATCACTATCTCGATGTTCCTTAATATAAAATACATGGTGATGGCCTCACCAACAAATTCTAATATTGATATTGCTATTGGCGCCATAATAGGTGGGCTCATCCCTATCTTTGTTGTCTTATTTGGATATGTTGAAGGTCAGTTAGTTGATTCTCGGCAAAATAAAGAAATGACCATAGTGGATGTTGATGAAGATTTTACAGAAGCATTGAACACAACAACAATTAAGGTTGGGAAAAGTGAACCAGAAAAGCCGAGGATTGATCGTAAAATAGTGCCAGAACCATTCAGCATAGAAGATAAAGTAACTCGTTATAAAAAGAAAAACCAACATAAAAGCATAAGGGAAATTGCAGAAGAATTCGATATTTCACGGGAAGAGGTTCAACGATACTTAGACGAAGGGAGACAATATGAAACCTAAAGCAACGATTAAAGCCTATCCTATAAAGGAACAGCAAAAGAAAATGGAACATTGGGCCGATGGACAGGAAGTCAAGAGGTTTACGGTAAGACTTGTTATTCCACCCACTCAGCCCGAAATGGATATACTATTTAAACAAATGGTTGATCTTGGATTTGGATCTCTGGATAAACAGATGTTTGTTCAAGATATCCAATTATCAAAATTACCAGATATACAAAAACAATTGTTAGAAATCTTAGACTTAACTTACTTAGTAGCATGAGAGAGAATGTAGCGGTTGCCTACGGGCTATTAATGGGAGCATTATTCTTTGTGTTCTCGATATTTCTCTTTGCTAAACTCATGCCTTCTGGTATGGATTATCATGTAAAACAGTACTACATGATGTTTGGTGCTGTCATCTCTATTGGTATTGGTATTGGTGGGGTCTTATTAATGGGTGCAATGGCGATGCCAAGAGAAACTATAGATTACCATATCGATATTGACAACTTACAACCTGACTACATAGATGTAGAAAAAGAGGAAGAGGATGACTATGAGGACGAAGAGGAAGAAGAGGTGGAAATTCCAGATCACAGGGCAATGGGGCACGTATTGCTCCACGGCCCGCCAGGGTTGGGGAAAACGGCACTCGCCAATGTTCTTGTAAAAGAATTACAGGAAAAATATGGACATGAGATTGAGTTTATCGAGACAGTCCCATCACAACTAAAACGTAAAAGGGATCTTGATGAAGTAATGATGAAAGTGGCAAGTAATCCTCACTGTATTCTCTTTATTGATGAAGTGCATGGATTGGACATGGGAATTGAAGAAAGTCTTTATAAGGCACTACAGGACTTTGAATACGACTTTACCAAAACTAAAGACATAGATCTTGGTGAGGGTGTAAACCTTAAACTTAGTGAGGAAGATGGTTTACAAACTATGGAACTTCCGCCGTTTACTTGTGTCGGTGCCACCACTCTGTTAGGAAAGATAAACAAACCATTCAAAGATCGTTTTCCTATTAACATAAGAATGGTAGACTATTCGAAAGATGAGATAAAACAAATCATTGAAGTGAAAATGGGGCGTGCTGGAAAACCTACTGACTTTGATACATACATTGGTCAGAGAAACGGTAAAAAGATTCTTAAGATGCATATTGATGGAATAGACTTTGAAGAGGCTGTAGCATTTACTGAAAGCGCAAAAGAGGCTATCTCTGAGGTGGCATTTGGTGTTGCCAGAATAGGGAATCAGTACGCAATGAATTGCCTTGCCTTTGCCCGCTCCCTCAAAACGCAAGCGGTAACGAAGACTCTGGTCGAGCATACGCTTGAGATGTTTGGCGTAGACGAATACGGGCTGGATGCGATCGACAGGGAAATCATTGCCTGCTTTGTCAGGAATATGAATAAGCCAATGGGAGCACAAGCTCTGGCTGAGGCTGTCGATGTTACCAAAGGTGATGTTGAGGAAATTTATACACCTAAGTTAACTAAGGCAAAGGTAATGACTCGGGGATCAGGGAGTAGAAGGATTCTTACTGAAGAAACATATCTAAGATATGGTGGTAAGCCGTGAGTAATATTGGTAAGATGGATGGATACCAAGTATATGGGACAGTTTATCCAAGCAGAAAGAGATCATCGATGTTTGTGAAAAGATATATTGAAGGGATTTATGAAGTATCTATACCAATGAAAAATAAATTTAAAAAGGTCACCTTGGCGTGGCACCAATACAAAAGGAGGTTTTAACTGCTTATGAAAATCCAACAAAATCAAAAGAAATCGGTTAAAATCACTTGCTTTTTAACCAAAAATGCAGTATATTTAAGGAGTGAAATATGAAAGTCATAAAGGTAACGAAAGAGTATTTCGAGACAGAGGACGAGAAGGTTTATTTCTTCGAGCCATTGGAAAAAGAAATATCCGTTGAGGATATGCAGAAGATTGTGGACGCAAACGAGAAATTAGTTAAGGAGTTGAAAGACAAAGGAGTTGAAAGACAAATGAATGTATTAAGTTTATTCGATGGTATGAGTTGCGGGCAAATTGCACTTAATAGGGCGGGGATTGAATACGATAATTACTTTGCAAGTGAGATTGATAAACACGCAATTAAAGTAACTCAAGCGAACTACCCGAATACAATACAGTTGGGCGATGTAAGAGAAATAAAAGCCGAAAACTTACCTGCAATTGACTTGCTTATAGGTGGAAGCCCCTGCCAAGGGTTTAGTTTTAGTGGCAAACAATTGAACTTTGATGACCCACGAAGCAAACTGTTTTTTGAGTTTGTGAGGTTGGTTAAAGAATTGAAACCTAAATACTGGCTTTTGGAAAATGTTGTAATGAAAAAAGAGTTTGAACAAACAATAAGCGAATACTTAGGAGTGCAACCGATTAAAATAAACAGTAGTTTGGTTTCTGCTCAAAATAGAGAACGCTTATATTGGGGCAACTTTGAAATAAAACAACCGACCGACAAAGGAATAAACCTTATTGATATATTGGAAACGGATAGAGGGAGAAGATTGAATAAAGCTACTATTTTAGGCAGAAGATTGAATGAACGAGGTGTAAGAGATGATTACAACAAAGAGGTGCCAATAACACAATGTTTAGAAGTAAGAGCTACAAACACCAATAAAAGCAACTGCCTAACTACTGTTGAAAAGGATAATGTTTTAACAACAATGCCAATAGGTAGGCACAAAGACGCTTTTAAAAACAAGCTGCCGTTTAGATACTATACTTTGAAAGAGTATTGCAGATTACAAACGGTTCCCGAAAATTACTTTAATGTAGTAAGTGAAAGCCAAGCAAAAAAGATGCTCGGTAACGGCTGGACAGTCGATGTAATAGCACATATTTTAAAGGTTTGTTATAAATGAAAATCTATAAAACCACAGAAGCAAGCGAATATCTTGGGGTGTCAATCAACACACTCAAGACGCTTGCCAACAACGAAAAGATAAAATCTTTCAAGACTACTGGCGAACATAGGCGTTTCCGTCAGGAAGATTTAGACGCTTATATGGGAGTCGAGAAAGAGAAGCAAGAAAAGTTGACTGTGATTTATGCTAGATGTTCAACTGCCAAACAGAAAGAAAACCTTGAACGGCAAAAAGACAGATTAAGAAAACACGCAGAAGCAAAAGGTTACAAGTATGTCCTGATTGACGAGATTGCCAGTGGGATAAATGAGAAGCGAAACGGCATACACAAGTTGATTAAAATGTGCTTTGAAGGCAAAGTTGAACGGGTGCTGATTGAATACAAAGATAGGCTTGCCCGATTCGGTTACGAGTATCTGGATGCCATATTTACCAATCTGGAAATTACCGTTGAGATAATGGAAGTGAAAGACAAGAAATATGAAGAAGAGTTGGCAGAGGATATTATGAAAATTCTTACCTGTTATTCAGCAAGATATTACGGTGCGAGAGGTGGAAGAAAGAAGAAAATTAAGGTTGAAAATGAGCCTGTCGAATCTAATGGAATTTGAAAAGGAGGTAAAAATGTTAAAAAAACTAATCAATGTTTTAAAGAAAATCATCGTCACCATGAAATTTCCTGATGAGGTTTGGCGTGACATTCCTAACTACGAAGGGCGATACAAAATCAGTAGTTATGGAAGGGTTAGAAGTATGAAGAGAACGGTTGACCATGGTCTCGTAAAAGGTTATACCATTCAAGAAAGAGTTCTTAAACCATCAACTGAAAATGGTTATGCAAGAGTCTTTCTGTATGGAAAAGAGAATGTTGAGCGAGTCTATGTTCACAAGGTTGTGGCAGATGTATTCTTTGATGTACCGATAGCCTACAGGGATGTAATGAGATATGTTTGGCACAGAGATGGTGACAGGTTGAACAATGCAGTTACAAACCTGAGCATACGTCCAGTTAGGCGGTCACCAAGATGAGAGTATTCACAATATCTAATTATGAGGGTAAATACCTTTGCTCAATTGATGCGGAAACTTACACTCTTGATAAAAATGGTGTGGTTAAATTCCTTTTCACAAGAGAAGTGGAAAACGACCCCCACCCCGCCTTTGAGAATATAGTGGCTGCCGTGTTCTCTATAGATAAAGTATGGTTTACGGTGGAAGGATGATGTCTTATATGGATATGACATTCTGTAACTATTACAAGACCTGTCTCTTTAGGAAAGAATGCCATAGACCACTAACAGAAAAGGTAAAAGCAAGTGCTGAGAAGTGGATGAAAGATGCACCAATCGCAATGTTCTCAGAAAAACCAAGTTGCCACGTAGCGGCAAATCAAAAAAATGAGTCACTAATGGAACCAGTGAAGAAAGGAGCCTTATGATAATACTAAAATATCCGCACAATACATTAAGACAGATCAGTGAACCAGTAGAATGCTTCGACCAGGAACTACGATTTTTCATCGAAGAAATGAAAGACCTGTGCTTCAAAGAGGGGGGAGCAGGGCTATCGGCTGTACAGGTAGGAAGGCCTCAGCGTATATTAATTTATGCTTTAGACGGGAATATGGATCGTTTTGGCAGTATGGTGAATCCTGTTATTAATCATATGTCCACGGATAAAATGGAAGAAATGAGAGAGGGGTGCCTAAGTGTGCCAGATAAACAAGTAACAATAAAGAGGTCAACATCTATCTATATCAAATTCCAGGACGGTCGTGGGAAAACGATTGTTAAGAAGATGAGCGGATTAAAGGCAGTTATTGTTCAGCATGAGATAGACCACTTAAACGGGAAGTTGATTGTGGACTATGAATAAAACTTTAAAAAGGTATTATTGGATTATGTTCTCTATATATCTTATATTAGGTATAATGTTTTTATCATTAACTATAAATTTACTCATTAATGGTAGTTTTTTCTGGTCATTTATTTTAATGGTGTTAAGTTATATTTTTTTAAAAGACTGGTGGTCAATAAATATAAACAAAGGGAGATTAAAATGAAAGCAAACTGTTATGATTGTAAACATCGTGGTAATGTAACTGGATCAGCTCACTCTTCATGTACACACCCTGTTGCTAAAGAAAAAGGCATAGAAGCAATGATGATTATTATGATAGTCGGATCAGTATCATTAAAACATGGTGATGAATTATTTTTTATTAAGGGCGCTTCGCATGGCGTTATAAATGGATGGTTTAACTGGCCAATGGATTTCGATCCCTGTTGGCTGGAGGAATGTACTGGGCATGTTGAACAATTAAAAAAAATACGAAGGGAGCAAAATGGAAAAATTTAAAGAGTATTTAAACAAAATAACACAATCTAAATTCACTATATCCTCTATCATGTCTGATATAAGGATATTTCTAAAGGAATACAACACAATTACAACCGCCAATGCTCAGGATTTCGTTTTCTCACAGATGACCTCTGGGAAGGACTCGAAGACAGTGAGTAGAAGGTTTGGATCCTTAAAACATTATGCTAAGTTCAACAACGTTGTTTTGGGCGATGTAAAATTACCAAAGACACAGCGCAGAGTTGATAAAATTACGGTAATGTCTGAGAAGGAATTGCAGGAGATACGCAAGTTTATTGATTCTATAGATAATACTTCAAGTTTTGAACTTATGCGCCTCAAAGTAGTTTTAATATTGCTGTCCCTTGGGTTGAGAAGGACAGAAATCACCGAATTATGTATAGAAAATATTGATTTCAGCACAGGCACCATATCTTTCGTTGGTAAGGGCGGTAAGGGCGCTCGAATCTCTATGTATTCAAGGGATCAGGATATAAAGAGTTACATCTTTAAAAGAAATAGCCTAAATCCGACTTGCACTAATTTAATCGTACACAAATATGGTACTTCCAGAAGGTCTAAAGAATTTCAATATAAAGAAATTGCTTACAGGGAATTATATAAAATTCTATATGAATTTACTAATGATCTATTGGGGAAACGTGTGAACCCTCACACATTTCGTCATACACTGGCTACAATCTTACTTGATAACCATTCTGACCTGAGATTAGTGCAGGACGTTTTAAGACATACCAGCATAGTCACTACGCAAATCTATACACACGTCTCTACGGAAAGGATTAAAAATGAAGTCGAAAAACATCATCCCATTTTCAATTGAGAATGCTCTTGGTATTGTTTTTATAATCTACTTAATCATTTTTGGATTTAATGATCCATCAATTTTTGAAACAACTGTTATCATAGGTATTGTTCTTTTATGGAATAAAAAGACGGGATAAGGCTTTTGCTAGAAAAAAAATTGATAGAAAACACGATGAAATGTCAAAAAAGTCCTAAGAGGCAATCTTTATTTTGTACTCTTTCTTCTATATTTAGTAAAGGAATATACTATCGCTATTTATGCACAAGCAATAATATTGATTATTACGGAAAATTAATTACAGTTCATAGTTGGGGGACAAAACATGTGCAAAATCAAAATCAAAATAAAAATAAAATATAAGTTGACTTTTTAATTTAATCCATTATATTATAGGCTAAAAGGATTGATTACATGACTAAAGAAGAATATTGGAAAGAAAAAAAAGAAAATACTGAAATCAAACTAAAGTTTGCCTCCTGCCACAAATGTAATAAGAGTACCTATGTTAGCAATAAGCTAAAGATAGGCGTGACTCTCTATGCACATAATGGTAAATACTACTGCCTACAACACCATCCTACCCGAATACAACTTTCACGGGATCACTACGGAATAGAGTTTTCGAAAGCGATTGACAAAATGCGGAGAATTTCTGGAATTAAAACTGGTCAAAAGAAATTACATAGTAGGGAGAGGAAAATCAGAATATGATCATGTGTAAAAAATTTATGGGAAGAGAAAATATTGCTACCCATATAACCGAGTATTTTGCTGACCATCCAGATGCAGAGGTAACAAATGTAATAACAACTATAAAGGGTGACCTGCTTGTATTCTTCCAAGAAAAAGAAGCAATTGTTAAATTAAAAAAAGAATTAGAAGCTGTTAATGAATTACTATTTGATATATTCAACCATGCCTGCCAATCACGATATGATCACACCACTAAAACATATTTCTATTCTGTCTATAATGATTTCGAAATATCTTCTTATTCAGAAGTTATGGAATACTTAGTAAAAATTGGTAAGATTACAAAGGATCAGTGTGAATGAAATATAGTGACTACAATGAGGTCGAGATAAGTTTTCGTAGAAAGAGACGAAACGGTAATCCAGATAGTGACTTGTATTATTGGGACAGGGGATATATTGAATCATTATCTGATGTAAAACAGTATTTAGGTAAGACAAATGTCTTTATCTCTTCCGCAAGATTTAAAAGCCTTGGAATGCATCAGAACAAGAATAAGAATGCTGGTCATACATATCAAGGCGGTAAACTCGGTGTGATGGCTGGATTCGATGGCTCATTATACTATGATTTCGTTATTATAGATTTAGACAACACAACCACAAAACAAGTACTACTCTTCCTTAACCACTTAGATATAAACTACGACATACCTAAAGACATCTTGAGAATGTATTTCAGTGGATCCAAAGGATTTCACATATTAATACCAAGTACTATCTTTGGTTTAAAGCCAAGTCTCACTCTTAACGTACAGGTTAGGGAGATTGTAAAAGAACTTTGTGCGAACGTGATTACCTTTGATTCAACTTTATATGATAAGCTGCAAGCATACAGGTTACGAAATACACTTCATTCAAGTAGTGGTTTATATAAAATACCTATAGGACTAAGAGATTTAGTGGCTGGTATGGATCACATAAGAAAGACGGCCCAACGTAATGTTCAAAAATATGACTACCCCGAATATCCAACAGATGCAAACCCCGATTTAGAAGAACTTGCCAACAGTTTTATTCCAAACGACCGACCTACCACGAAAGGCAAAAATTCAGAGCCGCAAGAAAATACCTATCCTCCATTCAGAAAACTTTGCATATATAAAATGCTGGAAGGTGTCACTAAGTCCGACGATGATGGTAGCCCTGGTAGGGTCGAAACAGGAATAAGATTAGCGGTACATTTTAAAAAAGAAAACTTCGGAAGGCAATATACTGAAGTCATTATGGATACTTGGAACAGTAATAATCTTCCACCATTAAAAGAGGCTATTGTTAGAGAACTCGTAAGAAGTGCATATAACGCACAATATGATTATGGATGCAATGATCCAATACATAAATATTACTGCAAGACTAACTGTTTTTTATACCGAGGGAGTGGCAATGTATAGTAGCGAAGAGTTTTATTGGATCAATCCAAGTGATTTGGAAAGTAAATATGTACCGTATTTTGAAGAATGTTTTAAAGTAAGTTTTAACGAAACACCGATGGAGGGATTTGTCACCTTCGATTACGCCATGAATCTTATAGGCGAAGGAAAAGTTAATCATATATACGAATACATAAACATGTTCTTTATGTTTAGAGAACAGTATGACGTTATAGAACACAGATACTTAATGAGGGATAGGGCTGGAAACATAACAGAAACGCCAGTACAAATGGCAGACAGGGTGGCTACGTTTGTTGCTATGGCCGAACCACAGGACAGGATACACGGTATGGAATATATGAGTAAATGGTATCCTATATTCCTAAAGAAATTAATAAATATGGAAATAAGTCCGAATACACCAACATGGGTGTCGGCGGGAATACCAGAGTTTGGGTCGTTTGCCTGTTCTGTAATAGGTAACGATGACTCACTAAGCGGTATTAGCAAATGGTATAAAGACACAATGTACCTCAATCGTTACAACTTCGGGATAGGTCATTCTCTTCATAAAATAAGACCAGAAGGAACACCATTCAGTAGATCAAAGATAAAAACAAAATCATCACTCAACTGGTTATACCCAATTCAAGAGCTCGCTGAGAACATGTCTCAAGGCGCCAGTGGTCGTGGCGGAGCGAATATGGTAACAATCCCCGTTTGGCACCCTGACGTCATTGAGTTCATTACCCACAAGAAATTTGTACACACCCAGAATAAGGGTAAGGTCAATGCGAGGGTGGCAATGAAACAGATAATGAATTCAGATATGACGCCCGAACAGAAAAAAGACTTGGTTGACATAATAGATAAAAATATTCCTCTTAAAAACTTTAACATGTCGGTATTGGTAAACGATGCATTTATGGAAGCTGTAGAAAGAGAGGGCAAGTGGAAGGTAAGCTTTGAATTAGCTGATCACTCTTATATATATGAGAAGGAATATGAAGCCTGCGAAATTTACAGACTTATCTGCCAAAATGCGTGGGAGTCTGGTGATCCTGGTTTACTTTTTTACGATCGAATAAATAAAGATAATGTAATTAGTAACATAAAAAATAGTATAATGTGTTGTAATCCATGTGGTGAGATCCCAATGCATTCAAACAGCGTGTGCAACTTATGGACAATTAACTTAGTTAAACATATAGACTTTTATCACCGAAAACTCAGCGCTGGCAGACTTGAAGACACAATCAAGATTGGTGTCAGAATGGCAGATAATCTTACAACAGTAAATTCATATCCAAAAGAAGTCCCTGAAATAGAAAAAAGCGCTAAAGAAGAAAGGCGGATAGGCATTGATTTTACTGGCTTAGCTGACTATATGTATATAATTGGCATGAAATTCGCAAATCAAGACTCTATTAAAGAGATAGATGATCTTTACAAATTTCTTAGATTAACTGCGAGAATATATAGTGCTAGACTTGGAAAGAAAAAAGGGAATTTCCCGTTATACAGGAAATCTGATTATAAACCGTCACAGGATCTTTCAGAATATAAAAAATGCCCAAAATGTGATAGTAAAATTGAAAGACTTGACGACTTCATTCAATGTTCTAAATGTAATTGGGCAAAATTTACATACATTAGAAACATGCATCTTCTTACCCAAGCTCCTACGGGAACGAGGGCTAGGAAGCTCGGGGTCAGTTTTGGAATAGAGCCACAATATTACAAATGGTACACCTCTAACGTAATGGAAGGTAAGATCATATATAATGTAAATAGGATCTTGGAGTGGTATTTAAAGATTGAAGCAGATAAGATGAAAATCCCATTCCCTACGTTGTGTGAACAAATTGACGAGGGAGATGTGTCTATGGCTTCCCTCAAGAATTGGGTAGAGGCGCATGAATTGACTCCAGACCAACACCTGTTGGTGCAAGCTACGGCCCAGAGATGGATTGATCAGGGCGTTTCGAAGACCATTAATCTTCCGAAAGATACAACGTGGGAAGAGGTTGGCAGGATATACATGAAAGCTTGGAGGCTTGGCTGTAAGGGAATAACAATGTACAGGGACGGGTCGCATTATAAGGAAGTTATAGGAAAAAGTGAATCATGCCCCGAGTGTGATTCAAATAATTTACTTAAGATAGAGGGCTGTGTTCAATGCATGGATTGTGCATGGAGCAAGTGCTCGCTATAGGAGGAAATATGAATGATGTATCAAGAGCTTTAAATAATTTGAATTTTGTAATTGATAATAAGTGTAATACTTTTGGTGATTTTAATGGTGATAATACGGCGGATACGTGTTGGCCGTATCCAACCATGCCCGATCCCGAAATATACCCAATTGGTGATCCTTGGTGTCCAACGTATGTGCCAACATTTACTTATTATATAGGAAACCCTATAAAGGAGGAAAACGTGGAGAACTTGTATCATATAACCGTAATTGATCTCGATAAAAACATCCTGATCGATAAAAAGGTTGTTGCTAAAACAGATGATGATGCGAAATTTGAGGCTGGTGTGTTTAAGATTTTGCAGGAGAAGAAAATTAAACCATCTGATGTGTCAATTATTATAAATAATGTTGGCACTGTAAAGATAAGAAAACTTTAATGAATAAAAAAACTGATTCTCTTTTAAGTAGTAAAGACGATATGAATAGCAGGGTAATTAAAAAATTCTTTAAAATTATCAAAGAAGACCCTGATCTTTATTATGGCTATCAAGCCAACATAGCAATGGCTTTTCAAGATGAGGTGGATAATTATCGGAAAATGTGGGGTTCCAAGTATCTTAACAAGAATAAACTTCATGTTATCTCCAACGTGGCAGCAAAAACTTTTTTAAACCGATTAATTAAGGAGTAATATTATGGGAGTAACACTGGGTATCAATGATGACAAATGGCATGGAATTATTCCTGCCGTAATTATGTTTTTAGCCCTTCTTTTATTGCCAATATGGTTTGGGCATACACAGGGTGTTTTTTTAACTATCGTCGGCCTTGGAGTTTTTTCTTTGTCGTGGCTACAGTTAGTCAATGAGAACCTCCAGTTCATCAGTAAAGATCTGATTAAAAACTACAAAAGCTTGAAGAATGCTCAGGCTAATTCTAAGAAAGATTGGAAATGGTTTATTGTTGGTTTCTTTGCTGGTACATTCTTAGGATTTATTGGCTTTAGTATAGTAGATAAATTATGACACCAGAAGAGGCTATCAAACTTATAGCACATATAATTGAAGAGAAGAAAAAGCTTGAAGGTGATATATTTCTCAGAATAAAAGAATTTGAAGAAAAATATGATCTTTCACTTGCTTTTATCCGAAATGTACCGTATATTACTGCAAATGGTGACGGAAAAACCCAAGCCATACAGATTGATATAAAAATATAGGGGTACTATGCATTATTTTGCCTTTGATACTGAGACTACTGGTCTTGAGTGGGATGTTGTGGTTGCGGAAAACACTACAAAGCATGAGATTCTCCAGATTGGTGCATTACTTTTAGATAACAAACTGAATGAAATTGCTTCTGGAAAGATAAATCTTATGCCCGAAAGATGGGAAGATGCTGCACCAATAGCTCTACAGGTGAACAAAGTGGATCCAAAAACTTGGGAACCGTCTTATACATCTACAAAGACTGCCATGGAAAAGATGAATGCATGGATAGACCAGCACATTAAGATTGGCAGTAAAATAGAGTGTTTGGGTCATAATATTCCCTTTGATATAGGTTTTTTAAAACCTTTGATAAAGAAACATGGTCAAGTATATAAGTTTGGATACCATCCAGTCGATACAATGAGCATGTATTGGGTATGGGGACAGGTATTTGATAAAAGTATAAGATCCTACAAATTAGAGAGGGCGTGTGCTGAGTTTGGTATTGAATTTGGGGGGAAGGGTGTTCACGATGCAATGAGTGATATAAGAGCTACAGTTGCGTTGGCAAGAGCGATAAGAAACAATATCCGTGCGGCGATTAAGGATGGGAGTTCAGGATTACGGGGAATGTAAAAATACAGGTTATAGAGAACCTGAAAAGTTTTGTTGGAGACATCACTGGTCTGAATGTAAAGGTGCCATCTTATTATCGAAATAATCTAGATGATAAGTGGGCAGACATTCACATTGTGTTTAAAGACAACGTGCTTGTAATAGGCGGTGGTGGCGTCGATGCTATAATGTTCCATAAAGTACTAACAGATGGCCAAACAGAGGACTTCGAATTCAGTGTTGATAAAAGAAGGTTCTTTGAAGCTGTTAAATTTTTTGGTAAGGAATTCTCCATGGAGAACGAAGACAGTCAATATCTTCGTTTAACTAAGGATAGCAAAGCCATAAGACTCATTCCCTCGACTCCTGATCCAACAATTAGATCCCTAATAATGAAATCGTTTGATTATTTTGGAAAAGAATCTGATGAAAAGTTACGCATAAAGAAAGAAGAGTTTGAAGTAGCAAGAAACTTTACATCAGAAGATAGGATAAGGGATTCGCTTTTAAACGTTTGTGTTAAAGATGGATATATGTACGGAACAAACGGTCATATATTATCAAGCATTAAGATAGAGGATCCACCCAAAAAAGAATTATTAATAACCCAGTTCAGTCCTATAGATTTTGATTACGATACATATTTACACAATACCAAGAACTTTTATATATTTTCAAACGATAATACTGTTATTTTTCAGAACAAAATAACTACCCCGTATCCAAACGTTAAAAAAATCGTAGATGGGCTAGAGGGAACAAAAATAACATTTAAAAGAAAAGACGCTCTCTACGCCCTACGGTTTTTATCTGGAATGGGTGACGGTGGAGTTGACTTTGGTATAATAGAAGATCAATTAACATTAAGGTTTGCTGATACAAAAGGACGTGGAATTTCTGATCAGGCTGGGGATAGATTAGATATAACAAATACAATGAAACTTCAAACAACAGTAAGATTAGATTTAAAATATTTACTTACTCTAATAAAATCCACATCTTTTGAGAATGTGAAATTTCATATTCCAAAAGTGTATGGTAGCCCTTGTTATATAAAGGAAAAAGATAACCATTACATCATAATGCCAGTGGCATTCAATTAAGGAGATTTAAAATGAAGATCAATTTTAACCAAGCATTAAAAACACTTGACGGTAAAGATTTAAAGATGCAAGCAATGGACGAAAACAATAAACCGATTGAAGCAGTTGTTGATCTGAAAACAATCTGTGTTCAGGCGTTGGTGGCTTCTACTGACAACGACCAAGCCCTTGCTCCGACAAAAAAGATTGAGTACTATGAGCTTGCTAAAACCATCAATAAGGGCGGAGAAGTAGATGTAGAAGTTAAAGAGTTGGGTATATTAAAAGACTTGATTCAGAATAACCCGAGAATGAATATAATCGTTGTTGGCCAATCATTTGCAATGCTGGAAGGGAAATAATGTCTTACAACCTATATCGTAAAGATAAGACGGAGTACACCCTTATTATTGACAACTCTATGCTCGAAAAAAGGTCAGATAAGGGCCCAATTGTCACTGGAAAGCTAAAAATAGTCTGCTTTAAGAGGAATAAAGACAACAAACGGACTGATTTAGCTGAATTTTACGAAGATTATAGGTCTTTTCGTGTAATACTGGATGTATTAAAGTCAAAATGGAAGTCACAAGATAACACTAAAATATCCAGATTCGGTGGAACCGACGGTAAACGGCGCCTAACATATGAACTTGACACCAAGATTATAGGGAAGGGCCCAGTAACTAAGTTGGTTTTTTGGTTTGAGGATCTAATCTCTAAGGAGAAATATGAAGGTTATACTGGTAAAATGCTATTCAGTATAACCGACCCACTAGACTTTATGGAACTGTTTAACCTCAAAGATACACTAAATAATTGGGAACTCCTTAACCTAAAAGAGTTGTGGAAATCAGATGATACCGAAGAGACTACTACTTCGTAATGCTATTGGAATCAAAAAGGGTATTGGCAAAGACGAAATAGAAATAGATTTTACCAAGTTCAATGACGGAATAGTTGGCATCTTTGGAGCAACTGGCTCTGGGAAAACAACGATCATAGAGAACCTTACCCCGTATCGTAAACTTGCGACAAAGGAAGGTTCTCTTTATTCTCATTTCTACGGACAAGGGCTTAAAGAGTTTGAATTCTTTTTAGATGGGTCGGAATACTTAAGTAGAATAATCATCGACACAGAGCGTAAGAAGATGATTGCTACACTCATAAAAGACGGTATAGCCCTTACTGATAAGGTAGATGAATACGATAAATACGTTAATCAGATCTTGGGAGACTTTGACCTATTTATTAACTCTGTATTTAACCCACAAGATGGAACGGGTATCATTGAGATGCGTGATGCTGACAGGAAATCTCTTTTCATGCGTCTCTTTAACATAAATATCTACGAAGACAAATATATCCCCCATATAAAAGATAGACTTTCAAGTTTGGACAACAGAATAACTGGCGCCAGACTGGTTCAGGAAGAGCTTGAAAAAGACGTCGACATACTCAGTAACTACAAGTACGAATTGATAGAACACGAAAAGTCCCTGCCAAACTTAGAGAAAGAGGTTGAGAACAGTCACCTTGAATTAGGCAAACACATCGATAAAATAAACAAGATATCCCACGACATATCTAAAGCCGAATCAAATGATGAGCTCTATATATCGTTGAGATCAGAAGCAAATACAATACGCCATGAAATAGATCAAATTACCAAGGATGGAGTTGAAAGAGCAAAAGATCTTGAAAATATGATCAATAGCAACGGTTTCGACGTAACTGAGACCACAAAACGCAGGGACAAGTTAAAATCTGAAATTGACAGAGGGACAAAGCTTTTAGAAAATGAAGAAACAATCAACGAAAAGATTGCGGAATTAGAATCACTACATATCAAAATAAAAGAATCTGAAAAACTTAAGAAAATCCTCATAGAAAAAGAGAGTGACCTACTCCTATTAAACAACGACGTGGTTAACAACGAGAAGGACTCTAAGATAATAAGAAACAAAGAGGTGCCCTGCATCGGCTCAGGCTTCGACAACACATGCCCCTTACTGGGGCGGGCAAGGACAGCATCTGATGGGTTAGATGATAAAATCAAGGAACGTGACAACCTTAATAAAGAGGTTAAATCGCTAACTAAATCCTATGATTTTGATTCCCTTACTTCAAAAATAGAAGAATTAAGGAAAGATAATTGGGATAGATTAGAATCTGAATTAGTTAGTTATAAATTATCTAAGGAAACTTTACAACATAAGTTTGAAGAGCATGATGCTCATTTAAAAAAGTGTGAGGTAATATCAAAAGGTCTTCAGGCTAAAGTGCTAAAGTTGGAAAAAGATACAAATCAAAAGGTTGATAAAAAGAAACTTAGAGAGACGGAATTGGAACTCAAACTCGAAGAACGTCGTAAAGAATCTAATATAGATGATATGAAAAAAGAACTTGAGAACCTAAAGTATATGCAGGATAAATATGAGACATCTGTTAATCTTGCACGTCACAATGTATCAACTACTAAATCTAAGATCGAAGAACATAGCAAGCAAATCGTACTCCTAGATCGAAAGGAAGATGCTGTAGCCGACAAAAAATCAGAAATTAAAACCTGGTTGGATGGATTTGAAGAGTGGAAAGTAACGGAAAAAGCCTGTAAAGAAATACCAATATTCATGCTGGAAAACTTGGCATTGGTTGTTACCGACAAAGCAAATGACCTTTTAAAAAATAGATTAAACAATGACATATCAGTTAGAATAGTAACAACTTTACCCAAAGCTACTAAGGGTTATAAGGATGTGTTTAAAATTATGGTCTTTAATGATGGTGATGAATTACTCGCTTCAAATTTATCGGGTGGGCAACAGGCAATTGTCGATGCCGCCCTCCGCATGGCCATTGAGTCAACGTTGAGTGATAATTCATCTGTACAGTATGATACGTTGTTTTGGGACGAAAGTGACAAGGCGTGGGATGTCAATACAACTATGATGTTCCTTGAGATGTTACAAACTGCCCAAGAATGGGGAAAAAAGAAGTACATATTTTTAATATCACACAGGTCGCACATTCAATCTAATGTTGAACAGAAAATTGTAACGGAGAATTTATGAGTTTAGTATGGATTATTGTATTGTTTATTGCATTTATTGCCGATGCTGTTATCAGGATTTCTATGTTTGTCAATGATAAGAAAGAAACCTTTAATAGCCTTAGTACCGTATGGTCAAAAGTGGCGGTTGATGCACAGAGAGACTTACATATAAAATTTGCACAAACAACTAAGATTAATTTGGGTAGATTTGGGATTAATGGTGAATTTCCAGTTGGTGATGTTGATTTAAACAGTGCCTACGATTGGGCTGGTGAAATAACTAATGTTGGTCGTGGTATTGTCAAGAATAAATCGTTTGTTAGTAGTGAGGAAATACTGGAAAATATGCAAAAATTTATACAGAATACTGGTGAATCATTTGAATCAACGTCTGACGCCATAGCGGATAAGCATGTCGTGGAGATATTTTTAAAGAACGATATAACAAAAGAGTTTTTGTGGGAAAACAAAACTTTGTATAATAATGTAGAAATTGGCGACGAAGTTACGCTAAAATTTGATAATATTGGGTGCACTGGTGTTGGCTCTCGTCGAAAAGGAGACAATGATGGAAACAAGAGAATTAAAGCTTAGTAATTGGACGTGGGGAGAGTTAAAGAAGGCGCTCGAGACAGCTGGGGTTAAAGACGAACACAGAATCCAGCTTATAGATCTTGACTCTGACTCTAACTACGATCTAACCTTAATGGTTGGTGATGAAGTATTTTTAACTAACTATTCAAATATGTAATGGTAGTGTTACTTAAGAAAAATGTACACTCATGCCCACCAACTGGATTGATATATGCGTATCCAGCCAAGCTATGTCCAATATGTTTTGGCAGGGGAATAGACTTGCAGATGGACACTAGGGAGGTATATAAAGAAAATGTCAAGAGACAGTTCGAAAAGAGGCTGAGGGGCGGTAATTAATTAATGTTAATTGATGATTTTAAAACAAAATGGATAAAAGAACGTGAGACCATGGGCTATGTAAAGCTTGAATATGGTAGGTTGATAGATCTATTTGTGACAGATTTGAGCATTTTAGAGAAGGAATTTGAAAAATATAAGAAAATGGAAGCCATAATTCAAACATATAAAGAAGAAAAAGGGGAAGAATATGAATAAATCAGTATTTTTACCAATAATTTCGTTCGTTATTTCTGCAGTTACAATTATGTGCAGTAATCCCGAACGACAAATTGATCTCACTTATGAGGGTCAATTCATAGCAGCTGTTCAAGTGGATCTTGGAGATCCGATGTTTTACAAAGTTTCTAAATATTATGTATATACTTATAGTGACAGTCTTGGGGAAAATGTTTTATATGATCCAATTGCATTAAATTCTCAATTTGTCACCGTTCTTGAGCATGATTCACTTGAAATTAGTGATAATCTTATGGTAAAATTGATATTCAAGAGCAAAAAACCAATTTTTGGAGGAATCGTGTTTGCCAGCGGATCAAATCAATTCAATAATACACGATTTTCTGCTGGACAGTTATTTAAAGTGAGGATAGTCGAATGAATAAGTTTATAGCGTTGTTCATGATAATTATTTTAGTTTTTGTTGGTTTTAAAGTTAAACAGTGGTATGACAATAATGAGAATCAAAAAGCAAATCAGGTAATGGAGATCCTTAAGTTAAAGGGAACTGTACAAGAAGATTCGGTAACACAGGCTGTTCAAGCCCTAGTCATCGAAGAGGGAGTACAAGCACAAAGTCTTCAGAAAAAAAATATTATATCCCTACGTAAAAAATATAATAGCAAGCTGGATAGCTATACTAAATTGCAAGCCAGCTTCGACTCCCTCAGGTCTAATGTAGATACGGTTTTTACTGAAGTTGATTCATTAGATAGTACTGTGTCTCATTTTAATAATGATGTAGGTCACGGGTGGTTTGGTATAAGTGGATCCATAAGAACCGATGTTAAACCTTTTAAAATATATGACTTGCTTCTTGTTCAAAATAGACCCATATTAATTGACATATCTGTTGAGCGTGTGGGTAAAGATGAGTTTGTTACATTTATTAGTTATGAACCAGAGTTCTTAGAAGTTGGTGAGGTTAATACTGTTAAGGTAGTTGACCCGAGAACATTTTGGGAGAAACTTGATTTAGTCTTAGGGGTTGGGTATCCTGCGGTGGGGGCTGGTTTTAAATACAGCTCCGTTTCCGCTATGTACTTAAGAACATTTGATAGTCATGGTTTTTTATTAAACTATTACATAAATTTAGCGGAGGCTTTTTGAAATATACAAAACGTCATTTGTCAAGATATTTTGCAAAAGAAGCAAAGATTCTGGTGATGGATGCGGAAGATATAACGACTATCTTTTTAAAATCATTTGCAGACTTACTCATAGATATGGATGTTGATGACGTGTTGGAAATTCGTGGTTTTGGGATTTTCCGTGCTAAGATGTATAAGGGCAGGGTAAACCTTAGAAACCCTATGACTGGTGAGGCAGCTGTAATGCCAGCTAGAAAAAGACTTACCTTTAAGCCATCTGATGTCATACGAAGGGAGTACAAAAAACTATAATGTCAAAAAAAGTTGATGTGTATACTGATGGAAGTTACTTTAAAAATACTGACACGGGTGGATATGGAATTGTTATACTGTTTGATGATAGGGCTATAGATTTAAGTAGGGGATTTTCCAACACCACCAGCAATAGAATGGAACTGATGGGTGTTATAGTCGCCTTAGAAAGAGTTGGAGAATTTGTTAACGGATATAATCTAACTATATTCTCAGACTCAAAGTATGTAATCAATGCAGTGGAAAAAGGTTGGATTGAAAGTTGGGCACATGCCGATTGGGTAAGGACAAATGGAAAAGAATTAAAAAATTCAGACCTGTGGAAAAGATTCTATCCACTAATGATGATGAATAAATTTGATTTCGTCTGGGTTAAGGGTCATAATGGTCACCCATATCACGATAAGGCAGACCAGCTAGCATATAAAGCAGCTAATGGTAAACGATTTAAAAAGGACATGAAATAAAAAAATAATAAGGGGATATTATGAAGGGGCTTGTTTTAATATTTTTATTATATGTATGTGTTTTTGCACAAACAGACCATTGGTTTACGGCAAACATATACAAAGTAAATAATGGCTATGAAGTACCTTATGGGGTTATTGAAGAAGATTCCCTACATATTATATTATTATCTGATGATATTAATCCACCATATGTGTCACCATATACTAGCTACTTATGGAGAGTAGATACGCTCAGATACCATAGCATCGATTTGCCTTGGGCAGATAACTACTGGTGGCTTGATTCATTTGATTTCAAAATTCCAATAGATTACCC